>Ga0123353_10001077_pt1 | contig 33223 bp, 32 predicted proteins | sample TergutLab28metaG_3_FD_92763 | JGI IMG/M metagenome (GOLD analysis project Ga0123353, IMG submission 92763) | Labiotermes labralis P3 segment gut microbial communities from Petit-Saut dam, French Guiana - Lab288 P3 | ecosystem: Host-associated > Arthropoda: Insects > Digestive system > Gut ... | reverse complement strand
GCCGACCATCGACGCCTGCCAGAAAGGCGACTTGGCAATGGCCGGCAAACAGTATCCGAAGGCCGAGGAGCAGTACCGCGCGGCGCTGCAAAAGACGCCGCGCGATTACGCCGCCAACCTGCTAATGGCGCAGTCCCTGCAGGCCCAGAATAAGAATGCGCAGGCCCTGAACTATGCCGAGACGGCCAAGCAGATTTATCCGCAGGAAGCCCAGGCGCACAAACTGAGCGGCGTGCTGGCGCTGGCCCAGCGCGACCCGGCCAAGGCTTATGCCAACCTCGATGCTTACGACCGGATGCTACCCGGCGATGCCGGCATCACCTTCCTCAAGGGCGTGTCGCTCGAAGGCATGGGCAAGCGCCAGGAGGCGGCCAGCCAGTACACCGCCTATCTGCGCCGTACGCGCCAAGGCCAGGCCGCCAGCTATGCGCAGAGCCGATTGCAGTCCTGGGGTTATCTGAAATAGTTGTCGCATTCTGGTCAATCACAAGCGAGCGCAGCCCGGATAAGCACGGCGCAATCCGGGGGGCGGAAATGCCCGGATTGCGCCGCGTGATTCAGCGCCGGAAAAGCAGAAACTTTTCCTTCCGGTCGCCGGGGCGGATGCCTTGCCAGACCAGTTTCCAGTTGCCGGCGGGTGGCGTGCGTTCGGCTTGGGTGTTGCCGACCAGTAGCAGCCAGTCGCAGGCTTTTCCGGCCGGGCTGTCGTGGGCGGCGGGTTCGATGTGCGAGAAATAGGCGAGCGAGGCGCGCTGGCCGTCGCTCAGGCCGCGCTCGGCGAGGCAGCCGTGGCCTTTCGGCAGGGCGGCGGCGACGGCTTCGGCCACCGGGCGGTAGCTCTTGCCATAGTCGAACCAGGGCAGGATGAGCGTGGTCGCCAGCAGCCACAGGGTGGTGAAGCCGAGCGTCCAGTGGGTCAGGCTGCGGTAGGGGGAACGCGGGGCGGTGACGATCAGCCAGATCCACCACAGCGTTACGGCGAGGCCGACGAGAAGGTCGCTGAGGTCGAATTCGCCGACGAAGCCGGGGCGCAGGACGACCAGTCGCTGCGCCAACTGCTGCGGCCAGCCGAGCGCCATCGCCGACCATGCCAGCCAGACGAGGGCGGCGAACAGGCTGAAGGTCATCATGGCGAACCAGTCGAAGGCGTTGGCCGCACCGCGCCGCAGCATCAGCGCCCCCGGCGTTGCCAGCAGAGCCAGCGGCGGCAGCAGCAGCAGGGCGGGCACTTCGCGTGGGCGGTAGGCCAGCGCCAGCATGAGCAGGGTCAGTAGCAGGAAGACCAGCGGCAGCCATTGCGCCGACGCCGCCAGGAGTTGCCGGCGCGACCATAGCGTCCACAGGGCCAGCGGCAGCGCCGGGAAGGCGAGCCACGGCAGCATGGAGAGGAAGCGCCCGGCGCCGGGCAGCGAGAAGGGCGTCGCCAATGGCGCCAGTTCCGTCGCCAGCCAGGCGTGGAAACGTGCCGGCTGTTGCGACGACAGGGCCAGCAGCCAGGGAGCGGCGAGCAGGGCGGCGATGGCAAGGCCGCTGAGCAGGGTTTGCAGGGCTTGGCCGCGCCGGGACGACTGCCACGCGACCAGCGGCAGGATGGCGAGCAGCGGCAGCGTCGCCGCAATGCCGACGCCGAGCAGGCAAGCGGCCAGGGCCAGGCCGTAGAGCAGAGCGGCCAGACGCGGCCGCCGGTCGCTGACGGCGAAGGCGCCCAGGGCGCCGCTGTAGGCGGCGACGCCGATCAGCACGGGCTGGGCGTCGTGGGCGTGGAGAATCAGGCCGAGGCAGCCGGCGAGCAGCAGCGGGCTGGCGGCGGCGCTGTCCCGGCCGTAGAGTTCGCGGCCGGCGTAGTACAGGCTGACCAAGGCGAGGGCCACCCAGAAGCCGCTGGCCAGACGCAGCGCCTCGTGGGCCGGCAGCAGCCAGCCGAACAGATGGCCGCAGAGGGCGGCGCTCCAGTAGTACAGCGGCGGTTCGTGGAAGGCGCGGCCGGCGATTTCGGGCGTCAGCCAGTTGCCGACATGCAGCATGTGCCACGCGGTGCCGATGTGGATGGCGTCCTCGCCCTTCCACGGGTCGCGACCGAACAGGCCGGCCAGCACGTAGAAGGCGAGCATGGCGGCCAGCGTCCAGCCGGCCGGCGGCAGACGCAGACCGCGGCGGAGCGTGGAGAGGAGATCGGGCATGGCGGCGGGATGCATAAAAAAGGCAGCCGGTCGGCTGCCTTTCATGTGGGCTATCCGTTAGCTCAGGCGGCGGACTTGCCGCGCATGGCGCCGAATTTCTGGTTGAATTTCTCGACGCGGCCAGCGGTATCGACGATTTTCTGCTTGCCGGTGTAGAAGGGATGGCAGAGCGAGCACACTTCGATGTGCAGCGGCTTTTTCATGGTCGAACGGGTGGCGAAGCTGTTGCCGCAGGAGCAGGTGACCTGGATCTCGGCATAGTCGGGGTGGATGTCGGTTTTCATCATATGTCCTTTAAGCGAGCGACCGGCGGTTGTGGCCGATCTGGGAAGCGCGCGATTATCGTTGAATAACGGATTGAATGCAATTGCTTTTTGCGGCGATGCGGATTCTCAGCCGCGGCGCATGGCGTCGAAGAATTCGGCGTTGCCCTTGGTCGATTTGACCTTGTCGAGCAGGAATTCCATGGCTTCGAGGTCGTCCATCGGGTAACACAGCTTTCTGAGCACCCACATTTTTTGCAGCACGTCGGGCTTCAACAGCAGTTCCTCGCGGCGGGTGCCGGAGCGATTGACGTTGATCGCCGGGTACATGCGCTTTTCGGCCATGCGCCGGTCGAGGTGGATTTCCGAGTTGCCGGTGCCCTTGAATTCCTCGTAAATCACTTCGTCCATGCGGCTGCCGGTGTCGATCAGCGCCGTGGCGATAATGGTCAGCGAGCCGCCTTCCTCGATATTGCGGGCGGCGCCGAAGAAACGCTTGGGCTTTTGCAGGGCGTTGGCGTCCACGCCGCCGGTCAGCACCTTGCCGGAAGCCGGCTGCACGGTGTTGTAGGCGCGCGCCAGGCGGGTGATGGAATCGAGCAGGATAACCACATCCTTCTTGTGCTCGACCAGGCGCTTGGCCTTCTCGATGACCATTTCGGCGACGGCGACGTGGCGCGTGGCCGGCTCGTCGAAAGTCGAGGCGACGACCTCGCCCTTGACGGTGCGGGTCATTTCGGTGACTTCTTCCGGCCGCTCGTCGATAAGCAGCACGATCAGCACGACGTCCGGATGATTGGCGGTGATGGCGTGGGCGATGTTTTGCAGCATCACGGTCTTGCCGGATTTCGGCGGGGAAACCAGGAGGCCGCGCTGGCCGGCGCCGATCGGGGAAATCATGTCGATCACCCGGCTGGTGATGTTCTCGTCCGACTTGATGTCGCGTTCGAGCTTGAGATGACACGTCGGATGCAACGGCGTCAGGTTCTCGAACATGATCTTGTTCTTGTTGGCTTCCGGCGGGAAACCGTTGATGGTGTCGAGCTTGGTCAGGGCGACGTAGCGTTCCCCGTCCTTCGGCGTGCGGATCTCGCCCTCGATGGTGTCGCCGGTGCGCAGGTTGAAGCGGCGGATTTGCGACGGCGAGACATAGATGTCGTCGGGATTGGCCAGATAGGAGGTATCCGCCGAGCGGAGGAAGCCGTAGCCGTCGGGCAGCACTTCGAGCGTGCCGTCGCCGTAGATGGTGTCGCCATTCTTGGCCTTGGCCTTGAGGATGGCGTAAATCAGTTCCTGCTTGCGCATGCGGTTGGCGCTCTCGATGGCGAGTTCGGTCGCCATGTCGAGCAGTTTGCTGACGTGCAGGGTCTTCAGTTCGGAAAGTTGCATGGAAAGTGGGGCGCCAAAACTTGCGCTGGCAACGGCCCGGTCAACGGGGGCCGGCGCTATGGCTGCTTGGGAAAAGAGGGTAATGATGCGGGGAAATGACGCTGGCCCCGAGGCCGATCGCGTCGTCCTGGCGGCGCGAAGCGCACCGCCAAGCCGGGAGACTACGGAGATTACAGGTTGCTGTCAATGAAAGCGACAAGTTGCGACTTGGTCAGGGCGCCCACCTTGGTCGCCTCGACATTGCCGTTCTTGAACAGCATCAGGGTCGGAATGCCGCGAATGCCGAACTTGGCCGGCGTCGCCTGATTGTCGTCGATATTGACCTTGGCCACCTTGATCTTGCCGGCATACTCGGCGGCGATTTCGTCGAGGATGGGGGAGATCATCTTGCATGGGCCGCACCACTCGGCCCAATAATCGACGAGTACGGGCTGCTGCGCTTGCAGCACGTCGGCCTCGAAGCTGTCGTCGGTAACATAATGAATGCGTTCGCTCATGCTTGCCTCATGGGTAGGGATTCGGTGGGCTGCGGTCGGAAAATGGTTATATACATCTTTCAGATGCTAGCGAAAAACCGGTGCTTAGGGAAGCGCCCCCGGCTTGGCGGCGTCTGCTTGGCTGGCGGGTTCCTTGTGGCACAATCGCCTTCTCGCATCATTGCCGCCCCGTCATGAAATTCGCGCTTTACCTGATTGGCTTCATCCTCGCCGCCCTGATTCTTCCCTTTTTAATTCCGACGGGAGGGGGCGGCGGCGATCCTGAGCGCAACCTGCCGTGGCAGATCGAGGTCGATGGCCAGGGCGGCAGCACGGTGTTCGGCCTGCAACCGGGGCGCAGCACGCTGGCCGAGGTGCGGGCGGCGCTGGGCGACGATCTGGAAGTGGCGATCATCGCCCAGCCGGGCGAGATCGGCGCGGTCGAGGCGTACTACAGTCAGATCAAGCTCGGCTTCGTGCTGGCGCGCATGGTGGTGACGCTCGATGTGCCGCCGGAAACGGTCGCCGCCATGCGCGAACGGGCGCTGAAGGCCGAGCACATGGAAAGCACGACGCGCAAAATCACCCTGCATCCGGACGATCTGGCGCAACTGGAGCAAGCGCCGGTCAAGGCGCTGGCGGTGATCCCGACGGTCAATCTCGACGAGGACGCGATCATTCAGCGCTTCGGCCCGCCGCAGGAGCGTTTGCAGGTGTCCGAGAAGCGGGTGCATCTGCTCTATCCGGAGCGGGGGCTCGACGTGGTTGTCGATGGCGACGGCAAGGAGTTGCTGCAATACGTCGCGCCGCGCGATTTCGCCCTGTTGCGCGAGCCCTTGCGCGCCGCCGACGGCGGTTGAGCGCGGCCCCGGCGGCGCTGTGGCGGCGAATCGGGTAAAATAATCTGTTTTCCAAAGCCCTGCTTTTTATGGAGTAATCAGAATGGCTATCGAACGCACCCTGTCCATCATCAAACCCGACGCCGTCGCCAAGAACGTCATCGGCCAGATTTACGCCCGTTTCGAGGGCGCCGGCCTGAAGGTCGTCGCCGCCCGCATGGCCTGGCTGTCCGAGCAGGAAGCGGGGCAGTTCTATGCCGTGCATAGGGAGCGCCCCTTCTTCAAGGATTTGGTGGCCTTCATGATCTCCGGCCCGGTGATGATCCAGGTGCTGGAAGGCGAAAGCGCCATCGCCAAGAACCGTGACCTGATGGGCGCCACCGACCCGAAGAAGGCCGACAAGGGCACCATCCGCGCCGATTTCGCCGAGTCGATCGACGCCAATGCCGTGCATGGCTCCGATGCCGCCGAAACCGCCGCCGTGGAAGTCGCCTTCTTCTTCCCCGGCATGAACGTTTACGCCGGCCGCTGAACGCGGCCATGCGGAGCGGGCGGCTGGCCGAAAGCCTGCTCCCGCTCCGGGTTTCGATGCAAAATCTTCTCGATCTCGATGCCGGCGGCCTGACCGCCTGGTTCGCCGCGCAGGGCGAAAAGCCCTTCCGCGCCCGCCAGGTGCTGCGCTGGATGCATCGCGCTGGCGTCGCCGATTTCGACGCCATGACCGACATCGCCAAGAGCCTGCGCGACAAGCTCAAGGCGCTGGCGGTCGTGCAACCGCCAGCGATCGTCTCCGACAGCCTGTCGGACGACGGCACGCGCAAGTTCCTGATCGACGTCGGCAATGGCAATGCCGTCGAAACGGTGTTCATTCCCGAGGACGACCGCGGCACGCTGTGCGTTTCCACCCAGGCCGGCTGCGCCCTCGATTGCGCCTTCTGTTCGACCGGCAAGCAGGGCTTCAACCGCAATCTGGGTGTCGCCGAGATCATCGGCCAGTTGTGGCAGGTCAATCAGGCGCTCGGCGTCACGCATGGCGACGAGCGGGCCGTTTCCAATGTCGTGCTGATGGGCATGGGCGAGCCGTTGGCCAATTTCGACAACGCCGTCGCCGCCATGAAACTGATGCTCGACGACAACGCTTACGGCCTGTCGCGCCGCCGGGTCACGCTGTCGACCTCCGGTCTGGTGCCGCTCATGGATCGCCTGCGCGACGAATGCCCGGTGGCCCTGGCGGTGTCGCTGCACGCCCCCGACGACCGCCTGCGCGACGAACTGGTGCCGATCAACCGGAAATATCCGCTGGCCGAACTGATGGCCGCCTGTCGGCGCTATCTGGAAAAAGCGCCGCGCGATTTCGTCACCTTCGAATACGTCATGCTCGACGGCGTCAACGACAGCGATGCCCAGGCCCGCCAATTGCGGGCGCTGGTCGGGACGCTACCCTGCAAGTTCAACCTGATACCCTTCAATCCCTTCCCAGGCTCGCCCTACCGGCGTTCGCCCGGAGAGCGGGTGCGCCGCTTCGCCGATATCCTGATGCAGGCCGGCATCGTCACCACGACGCGCAAGACGCGCGGTGACGACATCGCCGCCGCCTGCGGCCAACTGGCCGGTCAGGTGCGGGACCGGACGCGGCGGACGGCTAACAAGACGATTCTGTTCGAGGAGGTGGCATAGGTATGAAAGTGTGGATGAAACTGGGCCGCCTGGCCGTCATGTTGGGCGCGGCGCTTGGCGCGCTTGCGGTGTCGGCGCAGGATTACGGCGACTCGCGCAGTCGGGCGAAAATTCATACCGAACTGGGCGCCGCCTACTTTCAGGCGGGCAATCCGGCGGCCGCGCTCGACCATCTGGCGACCGCGCTCAAGGCCGAGTCCGGTTTTCATCCGGCCTACAGCGTGCGCGGCTTGGTGTATGGCGCGCTCAAGGAATACGACAAGGCCGAGGAGGATTTCCAGCGCGCGCTGAAACTTGCGCCCGACGATCCCGAGGTGAATAACAATTATGGCTGGTTCCTGTGCGATACCGGCAAGGCCCGCCAGTCCATCACCTATTTCCTCAATGCCCTGAAAAGCCCGCTCTACGAGACGCCGGAGGTCGCCTACGCCAATGCCGGCACCTGTGCCCTGAAATCCGGCGATCTGGACGGCGCCCAGCATTACCTCCTGCAAGCCTTGCAACTGTCGCACGACGGCGGCCTCAACGCCCGCCTGCAACTGGCCCGGCTTTTCTATCTGCGCGGCAATCTCGACGAATCGCGCGTCTATCTGAACGAAGTCCTGAAGCAGATGGCCTCGCCGACGCCCGAGGCGCTGTGGCTGGCCATCCGGCTCGAACGCAAGCAGGGCAACAGGGCGGCCGAGAGCGGCTTTGCCGCGCAGTTGCGCGGCCGTTACCCGACCTCGCCGGAATATCAGGAATTCCTCAAGGGCAATTTCGAATGAGCGAAGCGGAAACCAGCCTACCGGTCGCCGAGGAGGCCGCCGCGCCGCCCCCGCCGACGGTCGGCGAGCAACTGGCTGCTGTCCGTCAGGGGCGCGGCTTGAGTATCGGCGATGTGGCGCAGGCGCTGAAACTCGGATCGCGTCAGGTTGAGGCGCTGGAAAACGGCAACTGGCAGGCCTTGCCGGGGCCGACCTTCGTTCGCGGCTTCGTGCGCAATTACGCCCGCCTGCTTGGTCTCGACGGCGCGCCGCTGATGGCCGGTCTCGACGCCGTGCTGGACAAGCCGGCGACGCTGGCGCTGCCCCCCGCGCCGCGCGGCAGGGAACTGCCGCAGGCCAGCAGCGCGGCGCGGCGCGACCGTCTGGTCGTGGCGGCTGGCGGGCTGTTGCTACTGCTGGCGGCGCTGGCTTATTTTCTGCTGCCCGGCGATCTGTCGGCCCTGCGCGAAAGCGCCCAGAATTTGCTCAATTCGCTGAGCCGCCAGGAAGCGCCGGTCGAGGTGGCATTTCCGTCGGAGCCGCGGATCGTGCCGTCGCCCGTGGCGGAAGAAACCGTGCCGGAGCCGGATGCCGCTGCGCCGGCAGAAGTGCCGGCCGCCACGTCGGCGAGCGCGCCGAGTACCCCCGCTACGGCGGCGACCGTGCTTTTGCGTCTGACCGTGAGCCAGGAGTCGTGGGTCGAAGTGCGCGACCGCGCCGACAATCTGGTCTTTTCCCAGCACATGCCCGCCGGTAGCGAGCAAGCCCTGGGCGGCCCCGCGCCCCTGTCGCTGGTGATCGGCTACGCGCCGGGCGTGCGCCTGAGCTGGCGAGGCAAGAGCGTGGATCTGGCGCCCCATACCCGTGGCGTCGTCGCCCGTCTGGTTTTGGAGTAAGCCCCGCCATGAGTGCCGCCGGCAAGCGCCCGACCCGCGCCACCGCCATCGCCCATGTGCGGCTCGGCGGCGACGCGCCGGTGGTCATCCAGTCGATGACCAATACCGATACCGCCGATGTTCTCGCCACCGCCATGCAGTGTGCCGAACTGGCTCGCGCCGGTTCGGAACTGGTGCGCGTCACCGTCAATTCGCCGGAAGCCGCCGCCGCCGTGCCGAAAATCCGCGAACACCTCGACCGCATGAATTGCGACGTGCCGCTGATCGGCGATTTCCATTACAACGGCCATCGCCTGTTGAGCGACGCGCCGGCCTGCGCCGAGGCGCTGGCCAAGTACCGGATCAATCCCGGCAATGTCGGCTTTGGCCAGAAAAAGGACGAACAGTTCGCGCAACTGATCGAACTGGCTTGCCGCTACGGCAAGCCGGTGCGCATCGGCGTCAATTGGGGCAGCCTCGATCCCGATCTGTTGGCCCGCCTCATGGACGAGAACAGCCGCCGCGCCGAGCCGCTTGACGCGACCTGCCTGATGCGCCGCGCCATGGTCGCTTCGGCGCTCGAATCGGCGGCCCGGGCCGAGCAACTGGGTCTGGCCGGGGAAAAGATCATCCTTTCCTGCAAGGTTTCCAGCGTGCAGGATTTGATCGCCATCTACCGTGACTTGGCGCGTTCTTCCGACTACGCGCTGCACCTTGGCCTGACCGAGGCCGGCATGGGCTCCAAGGGCATCGTTGCCTCGACGGCGGCGCTGGCCGTGCTCTTGCAGGAAGGCATCGGCGACACCATCCGCGTCTCGCTGACGCCGGAGCCGAACGGCTCGCGCGCCCAGGAAGTCATCGTCGCCCAGGAAATCCTGCAAACCATGGGCCTGCGCGCCTTCACGCCGATGGTCACGGCCTGCCCCGGGTGCGGCCGGACGAGCAGCAGCTTTTTCCAGGAACTGGCCGGCGAGGTGCAGGATTTCGTCCGCGCCCGTATGGCGGAATGGAAGCTCTACCACGACGGCGTCGAGAACATGACGCTGGCCGTCATGGGCTGTATCGTCAATGGCCCCGGCGAGTCGAAGCACGCCAATATCGGCATCTCCCTGCCGGGCACCGGCGAAGCGCCGTCGGCGCCGGTATTCGAGGATGGCGTCAAGACGGTGACGCTGAAGGGCGACAACATCGCCAGCGAATTCAAGGACATCATCGAGCGCTACGTCCGGCGCACTTACAAGAAAAAGATCCAAGCATGAGTCAAGCTTTACAGGCCGTGCGCGGGATGAACGACATCCTGCCCGCCGAGGCCGCTTTTTGGGAACTGTTCGAGGAAGCCGTGCGCGGCTGCCTGAAGGCTTACGGTTACCGCCCCATCCGCCTGCCCGTCGTCGAGCCGACGCCGCTCTTCAAGCGCGCCATCGGCGAAGTCACCGACATCGTCGAGAAGGAAATGTATTCCTTCATCGACAGCCTCAACGGCGAGGCGCTGACCCTGCGCCCGGAAGGCACGGCCGGCTGCGTGCGGGCGCTGATCGAGCACAATCTGGCGGCGCGGCAGACGCAGCGCCTTTATTACATCGGCCCGATGTTCCGCCACGAGCGGCCGCAAAAAGGGCGGTACCGGCAGTTTCATCAGGTCGGCGTCGAAGCCTTCGGCTTCGCCGGCCCGGATATCGACGCCGAGCTGATCCTCATGGGCGCCCGGCTGTGGGCCGATCTCGGCCTCGACGGCATCGAATTGCAACTCAACAGCCTCGGCCAGCCGGAGGAGCGGGCGCGGCACCGGGAAGCGCTGGTCGCTTATTTCGAGCAGCACGGCGACCAACTGGACGAGGACTCCCGCCGCCGCCTCGCCACCAACCCGCTGCGCATTCTCGACAGCAAGAATCCGGCGATGCAGGCATTGTGCGCCGCCGCGCCGCGCCTGATCGACCATCTCGGCGCCGAGTCGCTGGCCCATTTCGAAGGCGTCCAGCGTCTGCTGCGCGACGCCGGAATTCCCTTTACCATCAACCCGCGTCTGGTGCGCGGCCTCGATTACTACAACCTGACCGTTTTTGAATGGGTTACCGACAAACTCGGCGCCCAGGGCACGGTCTGTGCCGGCGGTCGTTACGACGGTCTGGTCGAACAACTGGGCGGCAAGCCGACGCCGGCCTGCGGCTTTGCCCTGGGCGTCGAACGCCTGATCGCGCTTATCCGCGAAGCCGGCGGCGAACCAGCGCCGCCCGCGCCCGACGTCTATCTCGCGCATCAGGGCGAGGCCGCCGCGCGGCACGCCTTCCGCGTTGCCGAGGGGCTGCGCGACCAAGGGCTGGATGTACTGCTGCACTGCGGCGGCGGCGCCTTCAAGTCGCAGCTGAAAAAGGCCGACGCCAGCGGCGCGGCCTTTGCCGTCATCATCGGCGACGACGAGGCGGCGAGCGGCGCGGCGCAACTGAAAAATCTACGCCAAGAGGGCAGCGCCCAGCGGCAACTGAAAGTCGATGATCTGGCGGAGGCCATCATCGGGCATTTAATTGATTCGGACGACGAGGAATAAACATGGCGCATTACGATCTCGAAGAACAGGAACAGATCGACCAGTTGAAAACCTGGTGGAAGATGTACGGCAATCTCGTGACCGGCCTGTTGGCGGCGGCGGCGTTCAGCATGGCCAGTTGGCAGGGCTGGAACTGGTATCAGAACAAGCAGGCGGCAGAGGCTTCGGCGGTCTTTGCCGCGCTCGAAGAGGCGGTTGCCGTCGGCGACGCCCAGAAGATCAAGGCGATGGCGGGCGAACTGGCGGATAAATACGCCGGCACCAGCTATGCGCCGTTCGGCGCCCTCTTGGCCGCCCGCCAGTCCTTCGCCGCTGGCGACCTGAAAACGGCCCGCATGCAGTTGACCTGGGCGGCGGAAAATGGCCGCGACGAAGTGCGCGACCTCGCCCGTTACCGCCTCGCCGCCGTGCTGCTCGACGAAAAGGAGTACGACGCGGCCATCAAGCAACTCGACATCGCACCGGCGCCGGCCTTTGCCGGCCGCTTCCAGGAATTGCGCGGCGACGTGCTGTTCGCCCAGGGCAAGAAAGAGGAAGCGCGCGCCGCCTACCGCGCCGCCCTCGACCAGATGGAGGCCAGCCTCGGCCACGAATTGCTGCAACAGAAGATCGACAGCCTGGGCGAGGCCGCCTGATGAGCGCCCGCCCGATGCTCCGCTACCTTCCGCTCCTTGCCGCCGGCTTGTTGCTCGGCGGCTGCTCCACCCTGGACGCGCTCAATCCCTTTTCCAGTTCCGCTCCCAAGATGACCAAGCTGACCGAGATCAAGACGAGCGCCGAGGTCAGGAGCCTGTGGTCGGCCAGCATCGGCAAGGCCGAGAATTACAGCTTCACGCCGGCAGTGGTCGACGACGTGGTCTTCGTCGCCGGGCGCAAAGGCTCAGTCAGTCGCATCGAGAACGGCCAGACGGTGTGGAAGATCGACGCTGGCCAGAAACTGTCCGCCGGCGTCGGCGCCAACAACCGCCTGGTCGTCGTCGGCACGGAAAAGGGCGACGTGCTGGCCTTTGCCGCCGCCGATGGCAAGCCGCTGTGGCAGGCCAAGGCCAGCAGCGAAGTGCTGGCCGCACCGGTGGTCGGTGACGATGGCGTCGCCGTGCGCAGCGGCGACAACCGCGTCTTCCTGTTCGATGCCATCGACGGCGAGCGCAAGTGGGTCTATCAGCGGCCGACGCCGACCTTGGCGGTTCGTGGCGCCGGCTCGCCGGTATTTGCCGACCGTTACCTTTTCGTTGGCTTCCCCGGCGGGAAGCTGGTTGCCCTGGCACTGCAAAACGGCGCCCAGCTCTGGGAAGGCACGGTCGCCCAGCCCAAGGGAGCGACCGAACTCGACCGCGTCGCCGATGTCGTCGCGCCGCCCGCCGTCGATGGCCGGCAGATTTGCGCCGTCGCCTTCCAGGGCAAGATCGCCTGCTTCGACATGGGGCAGGGCGGGGCGCTGGTCTGGTCGCGCGATCTGTCGTCGGCCAACGGCTTGGCGCTCGATGGCCGCTACCTGTTCGTCACCGACGACCAGGGCGCGGTGCACGCCCTCGACCGCCTGAGCGGCAGCAGCCTGTGGAAGCAGGACAAACTGCTCAAGCGCGGCGTTTCCCGTCCGGCGGTGCGCCGTGGCCTGCTGGCCGTGGCCGACAGCGAGGGCATCGTGCATTTCCTGACGCGCGAGGACGGCAGCTTCGCCGCCCGCGTCAAGACCGACGGCTCGCCAGTGCGCAACGGCGCCCTCCTGCCCTTTGGCGGCGGCTTCCTGGTACAGACCGCCGATGGCGACATCAGAGCTTTCGAGGCACAGTGAAACCGACCCTCGTTCTGGTCGGCCGGCCCAATGTCGGCAAATCGACCCTCTTCAACCGGCTGACCCGCTCGCGCGACGCCATCGTCGCCGATCAGCCGGGGCTGACCCGCGACCGTCACTACGGCCACGGCCGGCTCGGCGATAAGCCCCATCTGGTTGTCGACACCGGCGGTTTCGAGCCGCTGGTCAAGGACGGCATCCTGCGCGAAATGGCGCGGCAGACCGAGCAGGCCATCGCCGAAGCCGACGCCGTCATTTTCGTGGTCGATGGCCGCGCCGGCCTGACCCCGCACGATATGGAAATCGCCAACAAGCTGCGGCGCGCCGGGCGGCCGGTCTTTGTCGCCGTCAACAAGGCCGAGGGCATGAATCGCGGCATCATCGAGGCCGATTTCCACCAACTCGGCCTGGGCGAGCCGAATGCCATTTCGGCGGCGCACGGCGAGGGCGTCCGCGGCCTGGTCGACTTGGCGCTGGCCGATTTTCCCGAGGCAGAAACGGACGAGGAAACAGCGACGGCGGTGCGCGTCGCCATCGCTGGCCGGCCCAATGTTGGCAAATCCACGCTCATCAACACCCTGCTCGGCGAAGAGCGGGTGATCGCCTTCGATGCGCCGGGCACCACGCGCGATGCCATCGCCATCGACTTCGAGCGCGACGGGCGCCACTACAAGCTCATCGACACCGCCGGCATGCGTCGGCGCGGCAAGGTTTTCGAGTCGATCGAGAAATTCTCGGTGATCAAGACCTTGCAGGCCATCGAGGATGCCCATGTCGTCATCCTCATGGTTGACGCCCAGGCCGATGTTTCCGAGCAGGACGCCCACATCGCCGATTTCATCGTCCAGTCCGGGCGGGCGCTGGTGGTCGCGGTCAACAAGTGGGACGGCCTCGACGCCTACGCCCGCGAGCAGACCCGGCAAATCCTGCAACGCAAGCTCAAATTCCTCGACTTCGCCGCCTTCCACTTCATTTCGGCGCTTGAAAACAACGGCCTGAAGGCGCTCTTCCGCGCCGTGGACGCGGCCTATGCGGCGGCCATGAAAAAGCTCTCGACGCCGCGCCTCTCGCGCGTGCTGGCCGACGCCGTCGCCAAACAGGCGCCGCCCAAGCACGGCCTGTTCCGGCCCAAGCCACGCTATGCCCACCAGGGCGGCTCCAACCCGCCGATCATCGTCATCCACGGCAACGCGGTGGACCAGATCGGCGACAGCTATCGCCGCTATCTCGAACACACCTTCCGCGAAGCCTTCAAGCTGCAAGGCACGCCGCTGCGCATCCAGTTCGTCACCAGCAAGAATCCCTTCGCCGACAAGGACGGGAAATAAGCCAAATTCTTTGGCAAGCCCAGACGATTTTGAGTACATTAATCAGTTCATAAAAAACACATGGAGTCCACACCATGAGCAACAAAGGGCAACTGCTACAAGACCCCTTCCTCAACGCCTTGCGCCGCGAGCACATCCCCGTCTCGATCTATCTGGTCAATGGCATCAAGTTGCAGGGCCAGGTCGAGTCCTTCGATCAGTATGTCGTGTTGTTGAAAAACACGGTGACCCAGATGGTCTACAAGCACGCCATTTCGACGGTCGTGCCGGCCCGTCCGGTCAATCTGCAACAGTCCGAGCCGGCGACCGAGCAATAGTCGCCGCTGACGAGGCCCGCCGTCGCCGCGGGCCGCGGTTTCTTCCCGAATCATGATGGAGCGTCCTGCCGCCGGTGAACGCGCGGTGATCGTTCAGCTCGACTTCGGCCAGTCCGACCTGGCCGATCGGCTGGAGGAGTTGCGCCTGCTCACGGAATCGGCCGGCGGTATTGTCGTCGCCGAGGTCGGCGGCCGGCGCCACGCGCCCGACGCCAAGAGCTTCGCCGGTCGGGGCAAGGTGGAAGAAATCGCCGCCATGCTGGCAGCGGGCGATGCCGATCTGGTCATTTTCAACCATGAGCTGTCGCCGGCCCAGCAGCGCAATCTGGAACGCGAACTCCAGTGCCGGGTGATCGACCGCACCAGCCTGATTCTCGACATTTTCGCGCTGCGCGCCGCCAGCGCCGAGGGCAAGCTGCAAGTCGAACTGGCGCAGTTGGAGCATTTGTCTACCCGCCTGGTGCGCGGCTGGACGCACCTTGAGCGCCAGCGCGGCGGTATCGGCCTGCGCGGCCCCGGCGAAAAGCAGTTGGAAACCGACCGCCGTCTGCTCGGTAACCGCGTCAAGCTGCTCAAGGAGCGCCTTTCCCGCCTGACGCGCCAGCGCGGCGTGCAGAGGAAGGCGCGCATGCGCGGCGACGTGCTCAATGTGTCCATCGTCGGCTACACCAATGCCGGCAAGTCCACGCTCTTCAACGCCCTGACCCATGCTGGCGTCTATGCCGCCAACCAGTTGTTCGCCACGCTCGACACGACTTCACGCAAGTTGTGGGTGGCCGACGGCGGCAATATCGTGCTCTCGGATACCGTCGGTTTCATCCGCGATTTGCCGCACGCTCTGGTCGATGCCTTCCACGCGACGCTGGAGGCGGCGAGCGATGCCGATCTCCTCTTGCATGTCGTCGATAGCGCCAACCATGCCCGCGCCGAGCAGATGGCCGAGGTGGACAAGGTGCTCGCCGAGATCGGCGCCGGCTCGCTGCGGCAACTGGTGGTGTGGAACAAGATCGACCTGACCGGGACGGCGGCGGGCGTCGAGCGCGACGAGTATGGTAATATCACGCGCGTTCGCCTCAGTGCGCGCTCGGGAGCCGGCCTCGAATTGCTGCGCGAGTCGCTGGCCGAATATGCCAGGCTCAAGTCCGAGGCCCGCCGCAAGGAACTGTCCGCGGCGGAGCGCGAGGCCCAACACGATTTCATCTGACGGAAGATTCCCGCTACCCATGATTCCAACACTCGGTATTTTCATGTCGCTCAACGATCCCCAATGGGGCGGTGGCGGCGACGGCAACAAACCCAATGGCGGTCGCCGGCCCAGCGACGGCCCGCCGGATCTGGAAGAGCTGTGGCGCGATTTCAACCGCAAGCTCAACGCCGCCTTCGGCAAGAAGGGCGGCGGCGGTAACGGCGGCGGCGATGGACCGCATCTGCCCCATGTCAATCTCAATCCCAAATTCATCGGCGGCGGCATCTGGCTGCTGCTCGGCCTGATCGTCGTGCTCTGGCTGGCTTCCGGCTTTTACATCGTCGATGCCTCGCAGCGCGGTATCGTGCTGCAATTCGGCAAATTCAAGGAAACGACCGAGCCCGGCCTGCGCTGGCGCTTGCCCTATCCCATCCAGTCGAACGAGTTGGTCAATCTGTCCGGCGTGCGTACCCTGGAAATCGGCTATCGCGGCAATCAGAACAACAAGGTGCTGAAAGAGGCGCTGATGCTGACCGATGACGAGAACATCATCAATATTCAGTTCGCCGTGCAATGGATACTCAACGATCCAGAGAAGTATCTGTTTGAAAACCGCGATCCCGACGATGCGGTGATGGGCGCCGCCGAGTCGGCGGTGCGCGAAATTGTCGGCAAGAGCCAGATGAATTTCGTGCTTTTCGAGGGCCGCGAGCAGATCGCCACGCACGCCGCCCAGTTGATGCAGGAGATTCTCGACCGCTACAAGAGCGGCATCCAGATTTCCAAGGTGACGATGCAGAACGCCCAGCCGCCGGAACAGGTGCAGGCGGCTTTCGATGACGCGGTGAAGGCCGGCCAGGATCGCGAGCGGCAGGTCAACGAAGGTCAGGCCCATGCCAACGACGTGATTCCGCGCGCCAGGGGCACGGCGGCCCGTCTGCTTCAGGAGGCCGAGGGCTACCGGCAGCGCGTGATTGCCACCGCCGAGGGCGATGCCGCGCGCTTCAGCCAGATTCGCAGCGAATACGCCAAGGCGCCGGAAGTGACGCGCCAGCGCCTGTATCTGGAAACCATGCAGCAGATTTACGCCAATACCACCAAGGTGCTGATTGATGCCAAGGGCCAGGGCAACCTGCTCTATCTGCCGCTCGACAAGCTGATGCAGGCGGCAGCGGGACTTCCCGCCCTGTCGTCGTCCGGCGAGGTCATGAGCTTGCCGGGCCGCAGCGCGCCGCCGCTGGCGGTCGATGCGCCGCCGCAAATCGAGCGGCCATTGGGTGTGGAGACTGGAAAATTGTCGAGCTCGTTGCGCTCGCGTGATCGGGAGAGCCGCTAATGAGTTCGCGTCTGAACATACTGGGTTTCGTCGTCGCCGCCGTGCTGGTGGTGCTGGCCATGACCATTTTTACCGTCGATCAGCGGCAGTGGGCGCTGGTTTTACAACTGGGCGAGGTCAAGCGCCCGGTCGATGCGGCGGGCCTGCACTTCAAGATTCCCCTGATCCAGAATGTGTACTATTTCGAGAAGCGCATCATCACGCTGGACAACAACGAGCCGGAACGTTTCATCACTTCCGAGAAGAAGAACGTGCTGGTCGATTTCTTCATCAAATGGCGCGTCATCGATCCCAAGCTGTTCTACATCTCGGTCAATGGCGACGAGGCGCGCGCGCGCATACGCCTGAACCAGACGGTGAATGCCGGGCTGCGCGAGGAATTCGGCAAGCGCACCGTGCATGACGTGGTTTCCGGCGAGCGCGACAAGATCATGGAAGAAATGCGCGTCAAGGCCGATATCGACGCCCGCCGCATCGGGGTGGAAATCGTCGACGTGCGCCTGAAGCGCGTCGAATTACCGACCGAGGTCAGCGAAACGGTGTATCGCCGCATGGAGGCCGAGCGCAAGCGCGTCGCCAACGAACTGCGCGCGGAAGGCGCCGCCGAAGCCGAGAAAATCCGCGCCGACGCCGACCGCCAGCGCGAGGTGATCGTCGCCGAAGCCTACCGCGACGCCCAGAAGATCAAGGGCGAGGGCGACGGCAAGGCGACCGCCATCTATGCCGCCGCCTTCAACCAGAATCCCGAGTTCTACGCCTTTTACCGCAGTCTCGAAGCCTACCGGAGCAGTTTCAGCGACAAGGGCGACATGCTGCTGGTCGATCCCAGCTCCGATTTCTTCAAGTACATGAAGAGCGGCGGCCGCGATAATTCCCGATGACCTCGACGCTGCTGCTGGCATTCGCGTTGATGCTGGTGCTGGAAGGGGCGATGCCTTTCATCGCCCCGGCCGCCTGGCGTGAAACCTTTCGTCGTCTCGTTCAATTTTCGGACGGGCAGATTCGCTTCATCGGCCTGACCTCGATGCTGATCGGCCTGACCCTCATCCTGATTTTTTTATGAACTGGCTGTTGCCCGAATACATCGCCGATGCGTTGCCGGCCGAAGCCGCACGCATCGAGAGCCTGCGCCGCCGGCTGCTCGATCATTTCAAGGCGCGCGGCTTCGAGTATGTGATGCCGCCCATGCTCGAATATCTCGAATCGTTGCTGACCGGCGCCGGTCAGGATTTGAAGCTGCGCACCTTTCAACTGGTCGATCAGTTGTCGGGCCGCACTCTCGGCGTGCGCGCCGACATCACGCCGCAGGCGGCCCGCCTCGACGCGCACCTGCTCAACCGTGAGGGCGTGACCCGGTTGTGCTATTGCGGCAGCGTCCTGCACACCCTGCCGGCCAGCGTTTGCGCCAGCCGCGAGCCCTTGCAGATCGGCGCCGAATTGTACGGTTATGCCGGCATCGCGGCCGATCTCGCCGTCATCCGTCTGCTGGCCGACGCCTTTGCCGCCATCGAGTTACCGCTGGCCCGCGTCGATCTCGGCCATGTCGGCATTTTCCGCGCCCTGGGGGAAGCCGCCGGCCTCTCGCCGGAAGCCGAGGAAGACCTGCTCAACTTGCTCCAAGCCAAGGACGTGCCGGGGCTGAATGAAGCCTGCGCCGCTGTCGCCGAGCCGTGGCGGGCGGCGCTGCTGGCCTTGCCGCAACTTTACGGCGGTGTCGAGACGATTGCCAAGGCGGAGCGCGAACTGCCCGCCCTGCCGGCCATCGCCGAGGCGCTCGACGGCCTGCGCCGCATTTTCGCCGCGGCGCCGGAATTGCCGCTCTCCGTCGATCTTTCCGACCTGCGCGGCTATCACTATCACAATGGCGTCGTTTTCGCCGCCTATTGCCCCGCCTACCCGGCGGCCATCGCGCTCGGCGGGCGCTACGACGGCGCTGGTCGCGCCTTTGGCCGGGCGCGCCCGGCCACCGGCTTTTCGCTGGATTTGCGTGAGCTTGCCCGCCTGCTCCCGTCGACAAGTGAAGCGGGCGCCATTCTCGCCCCCACCGACGGCGACCCGGCGCTGGCGGTGCGTATCGCCGCCCTGCGCGCCGCGGGCGAAATAGTCGTCGAACTGCTGCCGGGCGAAACGGCCTGCGAGGGACCGCGTTGCGACCGCAGGCTGGTCCGCGCCGGCGAACACTGGATTATCGAAGCAGAGGGTTAAAGATATGGCCAAGAATGTCATCGTCGTCGGCACCCAGTGGGGCGACGAAGGTAAGGGGAAGATCGTCGACTGGCTGACCGACCACGCGCAAGGCGTGGTTCGCTTCCAGGGCGGGCACAACGCCGGCCATACGCTGGTCGTCGGCGAGCGGGTCTACAAGCTCAATCTGGTGCCCTCGGGCATCGTCCGCGAAGGCGTCGACTGCTATATCGGCAACGGCGTGGTGCTCGACATCCATCACCTGCTCGGTGAAATCGCCGAATTGGAAAAGGGCGGCATCGACGTCCGCTCGCGCCTGAAAATCAGCCCGGGCTGCCCGCTGATTCTGGCGCACCATGCGGCCATCGACAAAGCGCGCGAAAACGCCAAGGGCAGCGACCAGAAGATCGGCACAACCGGCAAGGGCATCGGCCCGACCTACGAGGACAAGGTGGCGCGGCGCGGCCTGCGCGTCTACGACCTGTTCCACCCGGAGCGTTTCGCCGGGAAGCTGAAGGAAGTCCTCGATTACCATAATTTCGTGCTGACCCAGTACTTCAAGGCCGATCCGGTCGACTTCCAGTCGGTCTACGACCAGGCCATGGCTGATGCCGAAGTGATCAAACCGATGGTCGCCGATGTCTCGGCGGCCCTGTACGACGCCAACAAAGCCGGTCGCAGCCTGCTCTTTGAGGGCGCTCAGGGCACCCTGCTGGACATCGACCACGGTACCTATCCCTTCGTTACCTCGTCCAACTGCGTTGCCGGTCAGGCGGCGGCCGGCGCCGGCATCGGGCCGGGCCTGCTGCACTACGTGCTGGGCATCACCAAGGCTTACTGCACGCGCGTCGGCGGCGGCCCCTTCCCGAGCGAACTGGATATCGAAACGGAAGGCACGCCGGGCCACCAGATGTTCAGCGTCGGCAAGGAATTCGGCACGGTGACGGGACGCAAGCGCCGTTGCGGCTGGTTCGACGCCGCCCTGCTGCGTCGCTCGGCGCGCATCAACGGCCTTACCGGCCTGTGCATCACCAAGCTCGACGTGCTCGACGGCCTCAAGGAAATCAAGATCTGCACCGGCTACCAGCTCGACGGCAAGACCATAGATCTGCTGCCCATCGGCGCCGACGACGTCGCCCGTTGCCAGCCGATTTACGAAACCCTGCCCGGCTGGCAAGACTCGACCTTCCGCGTCAAACGCTGGCAGGATCTGCCGGCCAACGCCCAGGCCTATCTCAACCGCCTCGAACAACTGTGCGAAGTGCCGATCGCCATCGTCTCCACCGGCCCGGAACGCGACGAGACCATTCTCAGGGATCATCCCTTCAAGTGATCCGCCTTGCGTTTCGCGGCAGACAACCGCCGGCATCGGCCGGCGGTACAAGGCACTGCCGCTAAACGCGGCTGGCTTTACTGCGCCTGATCCGCCATCAACACGCAGTAGCCCATTGCCTCTGCTTTCGCTTCTGCCACAGACAAGGCGCCATATCCGGCCCGAACAATATCCCGGGCAATATCAGGGTAGGGGGCGGACATCTCGTCTTCCTGGTTGTCCACGTCCTCAAGCAACTGCCCCAGTGAGCGCCTGCCGGATACCTTGGCATAGAATGCCGTTGCTGCAATCCGCTCGGATACGCCACAGGGTTTGGCGCCAAGTCCGAGATCCTTCACCGTAATGGGAGAGGATGACTTGTCGGCGAGCTTTTTCTTGTCTTCCACCCGCGTGCACTCGACCTTGCCGCCCCTCGATTGCTTGCACTTGTAGGTATTGTTGTCACATGCCGCCGTCCACGTATCATCGGACATCCTCTTGCTATCGTTCTCTCCGTACGAAAGCTCCGAGATAGCCACGGTGTAGGGGTAGCAGCCCGTAGCCACCGATGTCGGCTCCTGCTTTGGAATGGCACACCCGGCGACTACTGCCGCCACGGTCAAGGCTGCCGCTACTTTCAGTGTTACGTTCATGTTTCCCTCCCTCAACGCCTTGTTTAATACTTTAGTGTCGCTGAAATTTGGAAAACTTGTCAAACCAAGGGCATTCCGGCAGGCAGAAATTATCAATGGCAGCAGGAACTTGTGCGCCGTGGATGAAGCGATGGCGTGCGTTGGCCGGGAATGCGCTTCTTGCCGCATGGCAACAAAAAACCCGGCACAAGGCCGGGTTGTTTTGCGTAACAGTTGCGGAACGATGTTAGTATCCACTCCCGCTGAATTGATGGTGCCCAGAAAGGGACTCGAACCCCCACGGAGTTACCCGCTAGTACCTGAAACTAGTGCGTCTACCAATTCCGCCACCTGGGCACAGGTGCGAAGAGCCGCTATTTTAGAGAAAGAAGAATAAGTGTCAAGTAAAAAGAAAGCATCGAAGGTCCGCCGGGCCGATCCCTTCTTCGAGCGCGAGCGCGCCCGCTATGAACATCCGCTGCCGTCACGCGAGTACGTGGCGCAGATTCTGGCCGACGAGGGGCGGCCGCTTGGCTTTGCCGAATTGAGCGACCGGCTCGACATCGCCGCGGGCGAGCGCGAGGCCTTCCAGCGTCGGCTTGGCGCCATGGAGCGCGAGGGGCAATTGCTGCGCAACCGCAAGGGCGCTTACATCCTGCCCGAGCGGGCCAGCCTGACTGCCGGCAAGATCATGGGCCATCGCGATGGCTATGGCTTCTTGATTCCCGATGATGGCAGCGCCGACATTTTTCTCGACCAGCACCAGATGGGCAAAGTGCTGCACGGTGATCGCGCCCTGGTTCGGATTACCGGCATCGACCGCAAGGGGCGGCCCGAAGGCGGCATCGTCGAGGTGACGGAAAGAGCCAACACGCGCGTCGTCGGGCGTGTTTTCGTCGAGCATGGCGTGGCCTTCGTGGTGCCGGAGAATCGGCGCATCGCCCAGGATATCCTGGTGCCGCCGGAGAAAAAGAGCAAATTCAAGGCCGAATCCGGCCAGGTGGTGATGGTCGAGATCATCGAGCAGCCGAGCAAGTTTTCCCAGCCGATCGGGCGCATTGTCGAGGTGCTGGGCAATTACGCCGATCCGGGCATGGAGATCGAGATCGCGCTGCGCAAGCACGACCTGCCTTTCGAGTTTTCGCCAGCGGCGCTGGCCGAGAACAAGGCGCTGCCGGACAAGGTCAGGAAGGCCGACCGGGATGGGCGCGAGGATTTGCGGGCGCTGCCGCTGGTAACCATCGACGGCGAAACGGCGCGCGATTTCGACGACGCCGTTTATTGCGAAAAGAAGGGGCGCGGCTGGCGCCTGATCGTCGCCATCGCCGACGTGTCGCATTACGTGCGGCCGGGCATGGCGCTGGACAAGGAGGCGCTGGCGCGCGGCAATTCCGTCTATTTCCCGCGCCGGGTCATTCCCATGCTGCCGGAAAAGCTCTCCAACGGCATCTGCTCGCTCAACCCGGAGGTCGAGCGCCTGGCCCTGGTCTGCGACATGAACATCGGCGCTGGCGGTGAAGTCGGCGCTTATCGCTTCTATCCGGCGGTATTCCGCTCGCACGCCCGCCTGACCTACGGCCAGGTCTGGTCCTGGTTGTCCGGCGAGGCGAAGCCGCAAAGCGAAACGCATCAGGCGCTGCTGCCGCATCTCGGCAATCTGCACAAGCTCTTCCAGGCCCTGCGCAAAGCGCGCGCGGCGCGCGGCGCCATCGACTTCGAGACGAGCGAAACGCAAATGCTGTTCAACGACGAGGGCAAGATCGAAAGCATCGTGCCGGTCGTGCGCAACGACGCCCACCGGCTGATCGAGGAATGCATGCTGGCGGCCAATGTCTGCGCCTCCGACTTTCTCGCCGCGCGCCGGCAGACCTGCCTCTACCGCGTGCATGCCGGGCCGTCCCCGGAAAAATTGAAAAACCTGCGCGCCTTCCTCGGCGAATTTGGTCTTGCCCTCGGCGGCGGCGACGACCCGCGCGCCAAGGACTACGCGGCGCTGCTGGAAAAGGTCAAGCCGCGCCCGGATTTCCAGTTGTTGCAGACCGTCATGCTGCGCTCCCTGAAACAGGCCATGTACAGCCCCGACAATGTCGGCCACTTCGGCCTGGCCTACGAGCACTACACGCATTTCACCTCGCCCATCCGGCGCTATCCCGACCTCCTGGTGCACCGGGCGATCAAGGCCGCGCTGGCCGGCGAAAAATACACGCCGGTCGGCGCTTGGGACGACATCGGCCTGCAATGCTCGGCCAGCGAGCGGCGGGCCGACGAAGCCAGCCGCGATGTCGAAAACTGGCTCAAGTGCTTCTTCATGAAAGAGCGCATCGGCGAAGTGTTCGATGGCACTATCTCGGCCGTCACCGGCTTCGGCATCTTCGTCGCCCTCGACGCCATCTACATCGAGGGCCTGGTGCATGTCTCGGATCTGGGCGAGGATTATTTCCAGTTCGACAACATCAAGCACCAGATGCTCGGCGAGCGAAGCGGCCAGCGTTACCGCCTTGGCGACCGCGTCCGCGTCCGCCTGGTGCGCGCCGATCTGGAAAGCAACAAGATCGATTTCGTGCTGGCGCGGGACGAAACGCCCGGCACGGGCCGGCGCCCCGCTGGTCAGGCGCGTTCGGGAACAGCGGGCCGTAGCGCCGCGCCGCCGGTCGCGGCGACGTCCGGCAAGAAGGCGGCGGCGGAAAAAACGCCGACGAAAAAGGCTGCCACCAAGAAAGCCACGGCCAAGACCTCCGAAGCGCGGAAGGCGGCTGCCAAGGCAAAGCCGGCCAAAAGCGCCAAGCGTCCAGCCTCTGCCGCCAGCGGCAAGACGAAACGGCGGCGCTGAAACGGGCGGGCGGTAGGGCGTTGCGCCAGAGTGTTTGGGGTTCAGATGCCGCTATCTCTGGATTCGCCGCTTCGCGCCGGGGGATGCGTGGCAAGCGCGGCAATCCAGTTTTTGAACCCATGCCGCTCTCGCCACGCCACTCCGGCTTGAGCTACCTGGGTCTTATCGCCGTTCCCGTCCGGCCCGTATGTCCTCAAGGATACTGTCCAGGGTGGGCGGGGTGTCCAGTTGGACAAAACCCACATCGAGGCCGGAGTGTTTCCCGGGTGCCGGCACCGCGCGCAGTTCATAGCGCTTGCCGTTGCGCTTGATGATGACGGTTTCCGACTCCGCCAAATCCAGCGCCCCGGCCAAATTTTCCCGAAACTCGCTGACCTTGTACGCACGCATGGCTAGCCCTCCAAGGAAACGATCTGTACGCCCATCGCGGCGGCTGTCCGTTGCTGGCCCTTGTCCAGGGTCAGCAACGGCGCATCTTTTGCCAGCGCCAGTGCGATGAGATAAGCGTCATAGCAGTAAATGCCTTGCGCTCCCGCAATGGCGAGCGCGCTGGCATGGCGGGCATTGTCCACGGGATACAGGGTAATGTCCGCCCGCATGAACAACGTCCATGCCTGCCCGGCATGCGCGGGCGCCAGACGTTGCGGGTCGGCGGCTGAGCGCCGCATCCGCCCGGAGAGCGCGTTGGTCACCTCATAGGGCAGGGAGGCCGGACTTATCAATTCCGCGCCCGCCGTCGCCTCGAGGATGGCTGCCGCGCTGTTTTCCCGCAAAAGCGTGGCGATCACGGCGCTGGCGTCAATCACGATTTGTCTGGACATATGATGAGTTTATCATGTACACATGTACATGCAATGGCTCGGCGCACTACGATTTCTCCCCGACAGCCGCTAAAATGTCCGCCACTTTTCACCGGAAAACCGCATGTCCTCCCGCCTGATCTACGGCTTTCACGCCATCACCGCCAAACTGCGCCACGATCCGGCGGCGGTCAAGGAAATCGTCATCGACGCCAGCCGTCAGGATGGACGCGCCCGCGATTTGCTGGCCCATGCCGATTTGCAGGGCGTGCGCGTCATCGCCGCCGACGGCAAGCGGCTCGACGGCATGGCGCCGGGCGCTCGGCATCAGGGCGTGATTGCCCGCATCGAAGGCGGGCGCAAGGCGGCCCATTTGGACGACGTACTCGATACGCTGACGGAACCAGCCTTCCTGCTGGTGCTCGACGGCATTACCGACCCGCGCAACCTCGGCGCCTGCCTGCGCGTTGCCGACGCCGTCGGCGCCCATGCGGTCATCGCCCCGAAAGACCGCGCCGCTGGCCTCACCGACGTGGCCGCCAAAGCCGCCAGCGGCGCCGCCGAGACCATGCCCTACGTGCAGGTTACCAATCTGGCGCGGACGCTGCGCGAATTGCGCGAGCGCGACATCTGGGTCGTCGGCGCCGCCGACGCGGCCACCGATGATCTCTACAGCGTCACCTGGCCGGCGGCCACGGCCTGGGTGCTCGGCGCCGAAGGCGAAGGCATGCGCCGCCTGACGCGGGAAAATTGCGACCAACTGCTGCGCATCCCGATGCACGGCACGGTTTCCAGCCTCAACGTCTCGGTCGCCGCCGGCATCTGCCTCTACGAAGCCCGCCGCCGTCGCGGCTGAAATTTGTCGCCAACTCGCCCAACAGCGAGGCGCGGCATGACGAAGAAGGATTCACCAGAAGGTGCGAATCGGATAGCGCTGGATGTTCCTGTCCGGCGTCACCAGCGTCAGGCCGTTTTCGATGGTCTGGCAGATCAGCAGGCGGTCGAAGGGATCGTGATGGATGTCGGGCAACTGGCTAACATGGCGGATGTCGCCGGCGAGCACGGGCAGTAGCTCGATCTGGTTGATGCGGCACTGCTCGCACAAAAAATCAAAAACCGCTTGCGCGCCGGAGTCGATGTCGAGGCGGTGCGCCCGCTGTTTGACCAATATCTCCCACAGAGACGCCACGCTCAGCCAGCATGGATTGTCCGGGTTGCCCAATGCCTGCGCCGCCTTGTCGCTCATGCCCGGATGTTCGGCAATCCACCACAGAAACGTGCAGGTATCGAGCAGCAGCTTCATGGCTTGGGTTGCCAGTCCGGGTTCAGGGGATCTTCCGGCGCCAGCGGTTCGCCGGTGAACAGGCCCAGTGCCCTGTCATCCAACGGCTCGAAGAAAGAAGGGGGGATGGCGATCCGGCCCTTCGCCGTCCCCATGCGGCGCGGTTCCTTTTTCGCTGGCTCGTCCGTCGTCTGCACCAATTTGGCGACGGGCCTGTTGCGGCGCGCGATGATGACCGTTTCACCCGCCTCCACCTTGGACAGCATGTCGGAAAGGCGTGCTTTTGCCTCGTGTACGTTGAGCATCAACATCGCAATTGACTCCAAAACAAGACCAACTTGATTGGATACTAGACCATGTTGTGAAGGCGAGCCACTATTTCGTATGCCGCCCAACTACAAGACGCCGCATTGCCGGCAAACTGTTGCCGGCAATGGGATGACTGGGCGGCTTATCGTGTGCCAGTCATTGCGCCCCGAGCAATCCTCAGTTGTCGGGATGCGCATCGGTTGCGACAGCAACGGCTTCGCCTTCCTCGCTTGCCGCCTGCCAGCCGCCGCCGAGAGCCTTGAAGAGGTCGACGGCGGCTGTCAGGCGGGCCTGACGGGTGGCGATGAGGGCTTCCAGGGCGTCGTTGTGGTTGCGCTGGGCGACGAGGACTTCGAGGTAGCTGGAATAGCCCTCGGCATAGCGGTGCTCGTAGATGGTCAGCGCGTCCCGGGTATCGGCGACCAGGGCGGCGCGGGCGGCTTCGGCTTCGCTGTTGCGGTGCAGGTTGACCAGTGCGTCGCGCACTTCCTTGTAAGCGATTTGCAGGCTGTTCTGCCAGGCGATCAGGGATTGCTCGTTGAGCGCCGTGGCCTGATCGACGCGGGCCGAGGTGCGGCCGAAATCGAGCAGCGGCATGAACAGGCCGAGGCCGACCGTCCAGGTGCCGGCGCCGAGGAAATCGCCGAGGCTCTTGCTGGCGTTGCCGAGGCTGCCGGTAAGCATGAAGCGTGGGTAGTAGCCGGCTTTGGCGATGCCGATGCTGGCGTTGGCGGCGACCAGGCGTTGTTCGGCTTCGCGCACGTCGGGCCGGGCTTCGATCAGATCGGCCGGCAGGCCGGCGGGTGGGATGGGCGGCAGCGGCAGTTGGCGCAGGTCGCCGACGGCGATTTTCAGCGCCGGGTTGGCGGTGAGCAGGGCCAACTGGTGTTCGAGCAAGTCGCGCTGGCGGCGGAAGTCGATGATCGCCGCCTGCATGCCGGCGACGGCGCTGGAGGCTTCATGGAGATCGAGCGGCGAGACGTAGCCGGCGTCGAGCCGGGTCTTGACCAGTTGCAGGCTTTCCTCGCGGCTGGCCAGCGATTCGGCGGCGACTGCCAGTTGCGCGTCGACGGCGCGCAGGGCGAGATAGGCGCTGCTGACGAAACCGGCGATGCTGAGGCGGATGGCGTCGCGCGAGTAGCGGCTGGCGAGCATGTTGGCCCGTGCCGCTTCGTTGCTGCGGCGGATGCTGCCCCAGACGTCGATTTCGTAGGTGGTGGTGAGCGCCGCGCTGAGATCTTTCACGATGCGCGGCGCGCCGGGGTTCCAGGCGGCGGTTTTGGTGCTCATCTTGCTTCTGCCGGCGGTCGCTGCGAGGTCGATTTCCGGGAACCAGGCGGCGCCGACCTCGCGGGCGACGGCGTCGGCTTCTTCGACGCGGGCGATGGCGAGGCGCAGGTCGGCGTTGTTCAGCAGCGCCTGATCGACCAGTTCGTTGAGCGTCGCGTCTTCGAACAGCGTCCACCAGCGCTTGTCGATGGCGGCGGTTTCAGCGGCTTCGCCGTAGCTTTCCGGCAGCGGGGCGGCGGGCCGTTGGTAGTCGGGGCCGACGGCGCAGCCGGCGAGCGCCAGCGCCAAGGCGAGCGGGAGGATGCGCGGCGTCATGCTTGTTCCTCCTCGTCGAAATGCGAGGGGTTGATCTGTTTGCCGCGCTCCAGCCACTTGAAGAACAGCGGGATGAACAGGGTGGCGATGAAGGTGGCGGCCAGCATGCCGCCGAAAACGCCGGTGCCCATCGACTGGCGGGCGGCGGCGCCGGCGCCGGTGGCCTTGACGAGCGGGAAGACGCCGAGCACGAAGGCCAGCGAGGTCATGATGATGGGACGCAGGCGCAGGCGGGCGGCTTCCAGCGCGGCTTCGGCGACATCCATGCCTTCGGAGTATTTCTGGGCAGCGAATTCGACGATCAGAATGGCGTTCTTGGAAGCCAGGCCAATGAGCACGACGAGGCCGATCTGGAAGTAGATGTCATTGGGCATGCCGCGCAGCCAGATGGTGAGCAGCGCGCCCATCAGCGCGAAGGGCACGGCCATGATGACGGCCACCGGCAGCGACCATTTTTCGTAGAGGGCGGCAAGGATCAGGAACACCATGATGATGGCGAAAGCGAAGGCTTGCAGCGACGAGCCGGAGGTGCGCTTTTCCTGGAAAGCCTGGCCGGTCCAGGCGATTTCGTAGCCTTCCGGCAGGGATGCGGCGGCGACGTCCTCGACCAGCTTGATGGCGGCGCCGGAACTGATATCCGGCCGGGAATCGCCCATCACCTTGGCGGCGACGAAACCGTTGAAGCGCTCGACCTGCTCCGGGCCGACCACGCGCTTGACGCGGCTGATGACCGAGAGCGGAATCATGGCCTGGGTCGTCGCGCTCTTGACGTAGACCTTGCCGAAGTCGTCGGGATTCATGCGGTAGGCGGCCTCGGACTGCAACTGGACGCGGAAAACGCGGCCGGATTTGTTGAAGTCATTGACGTAGAGGGCGCCCATGGTGCTTTGCAGGGTGGCGTAAATATCGCCGATGGGAATGCCGAGCGCCAGTGCCTTTTGTTCGTCGATCTCGATGAACAATTGCGGCACGTTCGGGCGGAAAAAGGTCGAGATACGAGTGAATTCGGGATGCTTCTGCAATTCGGCCATGAAGTTCTGCACCACCTCGTTGAGCTTCCTGGCGTCGCCGTCGATGCGGTTCTGGACATAGACCTCGAAACCGCCGGCGGTGCCGATGCCGCGGATGGGCGCCGGGTTGAAGACCAGCCCCATGCCGTCCGGTTGCGACATGCCGATGCCCGTGAATTTGCCGGCCAGGTCCTGCGCCTTGCCCTTGCGCTCGGACCAGTCCTTGAGCGGAATGAACATGGTTCCGGCGTTCGGCTTGTTGCCGCCGCCGATCATGTCGAAGCCGGAAACCATGAAGGTGTTCTGGACGGCTTCATCCTCGGCGATGCTCCGGCGGATGGCTTCGCCCGTCGCTTCGGTGCGCGACAGGGTGGCGCCGTCCGGCAGCATGATCGCCGAAATCAGGAAGCCCTGGTCCTCGGGGGGGACGAAACTGCCGGGGATGACCCGGAAGAAGAAGAGGGAAATCCCGATCACGGCGACAAAAACCAGCGCGCCGACGCTGCCGTGGCGAAAGGTGAAGCGAACGGCGCGGAGGAAGGATTGGGTCAAATAATCGAACAGCCGGTTAAACGGACGGAACAGTTTGTTTTCCTCATGCTGCCGCTTGAGCAGCAGGGCGCACAGGGCCGGCGTCAGGGTCAGCGCGACGGTGCCGGAGAGGACCACGGAAACCGCCACGGTAACCGCGAACTGCTTGTACAACTGGCCGGCGATGCCGCCGAGGAAGGCGACCGGCACGAACACCGCGCACAGCACCATGACGATGGCGATAAGCGCGCCGGTGACTTGTTGCATGGCCTTGATCGCCGCCTGTTTGGGCGGCAATTTTTCTTCGGCCATGAGGCGCTCGACGTTTTCCAGTACGACGATGGCGTCGTCCACGACGATGCCGATGGCCAGCACCAGGGCGAACAACGTCAGGGTGTTGATCGAGAAACCGAACAGCCACAGGCCGGCGAAGCTGCCGATCAGCGAAATCGGCACGGCGATCATGGGAATCAGCGTCGCCCGCCAGTTTTGCAGGAAGATGAAGACCACCGCCAGGACGAGCAGCATCGCCTCGCCCAGCGTATACACCACCTCCGTGATCGAGGCTGAGACGAACAAGGTGGTATCGAAGGGGATGACGTAATTCATGCCATCCGGGAATTTGGCTTTCAGTTCCTCCATCTTCTGCCGCACCGACTCGGCGACCTCCAGCGCGTTGGCGCCGGTTTGCAGGAAGATGCCCAGGGAGATGTTCGGCTCGCCGTTCAGATTCGTCCGCTGGTCGTAGCTGTAGGCGCCCAGTTCGATGCGGGCGACGTCGCGCAGGCGCAAAAGGCCGCCGGGGCCGCTGGCGCGGATGACGATGTTGCCGAATTCCTCCTCGGTCAACAGGCGGCCCTTGGCGGTAACGGTGTAGATCAGTTGCTGGTTGTAGGGCGCCGGGTCCTGGCCGATCTTGCCGGCGGCGTACTGGGCATTCTGGGCGTTGATGGCCTGCGCCACCTCGCTGACGGTGACGCCGAGTTGTGCCATGCGGTCGGGTTTGAGCCAGACGCGCATCGAGTAATCCTGGGCGCCGAAAATGATCACGTCGCCAACGCCCTGAATGCGCTTCAACTCGTCGGCGACGTTGATGCTCGCGTAGTTGGAGAGAAACAGCGTGCTGTACCTGCCCTTGTCGGAAGTCAGCGCCACCACCTGCAAAATGTCGGCCGAGCGTTTCTGGACGACCACGCCGATGCGCCGCACCTCTTCCGGCAGGCGCGGCTCGGCGATCTTGACCCGGTTGTTGACGTTGACCGCGGCCATGTCGGCATCGGTGCCGACCTCGAAGGTGGCGGTGATCGTCAAGGTGCCGTTGGCCGTCGCCGAGGAGTTGAAATACACCATGTTCTCGACGCCGTTCAACTGCTCCTCGATCGGCGCGGCGACCGTCTTGGCGAGGGTTTCAGCCGAGGCGCCGGGATAGTTGGCGCTAATCATGATCGTCGGCGGCGCGATTTCCGGGTATTGCGCGATGGGCAGCACGCGCGCGGCGACCAGGCCGGCGATGATGATGATGATGGAAATGACCGACGAGAAAATCGGCCGGTTGATGAAAAATTTGGACGAAACCATGAGTGTTCCTCAGCCCTTGGCCGGCGGCGTGGCGGCGGCGCCGGGCGCGTGCGGCGCGACCGGCGCGCCGGGGCGGAGCTTGATCAGGTTGTCGAGAATCACCTTGTCGCCGGCCATGAGGCCGCCGAGGATGACCCAGTTCGTACCCAGCCATTCGCCGACCTGAACCGGCCGTGGTTCGACCGTGTTGTTGGCGCCGACGAGCATCAGCAGCATGCCCTGCTCGGCCTGGAGAACCGCCGTCTGCGGCACCAGGAAGGCGTTCTCGTGCACGCCGGCAAGCAGGCGGATGCGGACGAACTGGCCGGGCAGCAGTGTTTCCTCGCGATTGTCGAACTCGGCGCGCAACTGCTGGGTGCCGAGCGTCAGGTCGATGTTGCTGGCCAGGAAATTGAGCTTGCCGGGTTTCCCATAGGCGCGGCCATCGGGCAGGATCAGTTCGACGCCCTGGATGTTCTTGCGCGTGGCGCGGCCGCCGTCGAGCTTGGCCAGGTCGCTCTCGCCGAGGCTGAAGCGGACCCAGATCGGGTTGTTTTGGTAAATCGAGGTGAGCAGGCTGTCGCTGCCGGTGTTGATCAGATTGCCCTCCGACTTGACGGCCCGCCCGGCGGTGCCGCCGACCGGCGCCGTCACCGTCGTCCACGACAGATTCAGCTTGGCCTGGGCCAGCGCCGCCTGGGCGATGGCGTCGGCCGAGGCGGCGTCGTCGTAATCCTTCTGGCTGACCGCTTTGGCCGCGGCCAGACGCTTCATCCGCTGCATTTCGCGGCTGGTCTGCTCGGCCCTGGCCTGGGCATCGGCCACCGCGATCTCATAGCTCGAACGGTCGATCTGGAACAAGGGCTGACCGGCCTTGACCACGTCGCCCTCCTGGTACAGGCGCTGCATCAGGATGCCGCCGACGCGGGCGCGCACCTCGGTTTCGCGGGCGCCTTCGGTCTGGGCCATGACTTCGATGTGGGCCGGCACGCGCTGCGGCTGCACTTCCAGCACCGTGACCGGCAGCGGCCCCGGCGCCGGCCTTGCTTCCTGTTTGCCGCCGGAACAGGCGGTGAGCAGGGCAAGGCAGCAGGCGAGAAAGACAGGCGACGAAACAGGGCGCAGCGACCGGACGGCGAACATCGTGGGTACTCCGGGGGGGAAACGGCTTAGTATATACAAACGAGAATGTATGTAAATGAGTGATCTATTCGTAAAATTGACTCCGCCTTGAAGCCCGCCGACGGCTATCGGAGAAGTGTCTTATGGCCAGAAAAACCAAGGAAGAAGCTGAAAAAACCCGCAAGGACATCATCGATGCCGCGCGCCGGGTTTTTCACCAGTGCGGCGTCGGGCGCTCGACGCTGGATGGAATCGCCCGCGCGGCGGGCGTCACCCGTGGCGCCATCTATTGGCATTTCGCGGACAAGGCGGCGCTGTTCTTCGCCATGCGCGAGGATGTTTTCACGCCGCTCACGGCGCGCACCGATGCCCTGCTGTTCGCCGAGCGTTTCAGCGACCCGATCGACGCCATCGAAGCCTCGCTCAACGAATTCTTCCGCGTCCTCGAAGATTGCCCGGTGGTGCGCGAGGTGTTCGAGATCATGATCCTGCGCTGCGAGTACGTCGAGGAATTTGCCGGCGTCGAGCAGGAAGTGAAGAGGCCGGCCTACGCCTTTCTCGAAAAAATCGAATCCCGCTACCAGCTTGCCGCCGCGCGCGGCACCCTGCGCCGCGGCCTCGATCCGCTGGCGGTGGCGCGCGATACCTGGGCTTTCACCAGCGGTCTTTTGCATCTCTTGCTCGGCGGCCGGGAAGGGGCGGATCTCGAACGCCGGATTCCCGGGATGATCGCCCTGCACATGGCGCTGCGCCGCGCCCCTTAGTGCAAGGTTGATTGATGCGTGGACACGCCCCTTCCCCGCAAGCGGGCGAGTGGCGTGTCTTTCCCTCTCCCACTTGGAGGTTGTCGCAAAAGGCTCAATCCGCGCCCTTGAAGCCCCTCCCCCCTCGCGCGCGGGGGAGGGGTTGGGGAGAGGGGGAGGTTCACCGAAGAAAGGGGCGTTCCCCGTCACTCCTGCCCACGAAGCGGCGTACGCAAGTGCGATGGACGAACCAGCCGCCGTCTCACTTGCCGCCTCCCCCTCTCCCCCGGCCCCTCGATCCTCACCCCCTGCCCCTCTCCACTTGTGGAGAGGGGAGGCACTTGCCACCTCTCT
>Ga0123353_10001076_pt1 | contig 33242 bp, 17 predicted proteins | sample TergutLab28metaG_3_FD_92763 | JGI IMG/M metagenome (GOLD analysis project Ga0123353, IMG submission 92763) | Labiotermes labralis P3 segment gut microbial communities from Petit-Saut dam, French Guiana - Lab288 P3 | ecosystem: Host-associated > Arthropoda: Insects > Digestive system > Gut ... | reverse complement strand
GGCACAGGTAAAATCTAATATAAGCATTCCTCCCTCCGTGAAAAAAAAGTAAAACTCAACGGAGGAAGGATACTCATTTTGTAAATTCAAAAAAAGACCAATGTATGGCAAGGGACGGTATAGACGACTCCTTGACTCCCACGAGTCCGTGCGTTAGACTCCCGGCAAAGGAGAATCGATTATGAAAACCCGTACCGTTGTTTTAATGTGCCTTGCTTACGCGGTGGGCTCCGTGAATGTTTCATTCGCTTGCACCAGTTTGCTCGTTACCAAAGGCGCGTCCGTCGATGGCTCGGTCATGATTACCTACACTGCCGATTCCGCCGGATTCTATCCCCGACTCAAAATCATGCCCGCCGAAGAACATCCCGATGGTTCCTTCATCGAAGTTCCTGCTACGAAAGATCGACCTGCCGGAAAAATCAAGCAGACAGCAAAAACTTATCATGTCGTCGGAGTCGAATGGGACGCAGACCCCGATGCGCACGGCGGATTCTGGACCCGACAGGGAATCATCAACGAACATCAACTTGCCATTACCGAAACGACCTTCGGCGGACGCAAGGAACTAGAAAATCCGCAGGGATTGATTAACTATCCGATGCTCATCACGTTTGCTCTTCAACGTGCCAAGACCGCCAGAGAAGCGATTGATGTCATGGTCGCACTCGTCGAAGAATACGGCTACAACGACGGCGGCGAAACCCTTTCGATTGCCGACAAAGAGGAAGCGTGGGTCTTTGAAATCGTCGGCACGGGACCGAAAGAGCCGGGGACGGAGCAAAGCGCAGTCCCCGGTCAAGCAGTCTGGGTTGCCAAGAAAGTTCCCGATGGTGAAATTTCCGTTCATGCCAATCAGGCGAGAATCGGCGAGATTCCCGATACGCCGGATCGGGACAACTGCTTTTACTCCGACAACATCCTTAGTTTCGCCATTGAAAAAGGTTGGTACGATCCGGCATCCAGCGTGCCGTTCCGGTTTAACTATGCTTATGACGAAATCACGGCGAAATCGAAGCGGGTTTGTGAGACCAGGGTTTGGAGTATTTTCCGCCGTGCCGCTCCGTCGCAAAACTTTTCGCCGGATTATCATCGGGGCGTGCCTGATGCGCAGCCGTATCCGTGGTCGATCAAGCCGGACAAGAAACTGTCGGTAGCCGATGTCATGGCATTGAAGCGAGACCATTACGAAGGAACGGAATTTGACATGACGCAAGGCATTGATGCGGGTCCCTATGGTTTACCATTACGTTGGCGACCACTCTATTGGAAGGTCGAAGGTGATGAGAACGAATATGCTTGGGAGCGTCCGATTTCGACGCAGCAGACGGGCTTTGCGGTAGTTACGCAGTCTCGCGCCCACTTACCTGACCCAGTCGGTGGTGTGGCATGGTACTGTGTGGACGACACTTATACGTCGTGTTATTTCCCGCTCTATTGTTGTATTACGGAGGTGCCGAAGCCGTATGCAACGGGTTCGATCAAGGAGTTTTCATGGGACAGTGCTTGGTGGGTAACGAACCTTGTCGCAAATTATGCCTACCTGAAGTTTGACCGAATTGTACCGGAAATTATTAGGACCCAGCAATTGATTGAAACATTGATGTTTTCGAGGCAGAGTCAATTTGAGGAAATAGCCGTTGCGATGATTAAGGATGATGAGGAATATCCACCGCCACCGGGAGGCAAGACAATACAGCAGAGGGGGACAGAATTCAGCGTGGAACTAGGAGAACTTGTCTTCCGCAGTTGGCAAGGTCTTGCTACCAAAATATTCACGAAGTTTAACGACGGTTACATTCGCGGTGCCGATGATCGTTATCCTCGTGAGGGTAATCCCTATCCCGACGAATGGCTTCGCCGAGTGGTAGAAGAACGCCCGGAACAGTTTAAGTTGCCGAAGTAAGGGACGGCGTTGACTCTTTGCCGAAATATGGGAGAATACCCGCGCTTGTTTGCTTCCCTTTTTCTCTGTTTTCCGGCTATGATGCAGATGAACCAAGCCATCGAAAAGGCAGATGTTTTGATCGAAGCGATGAAATGGATTCGGTCACATCGCGGCAAAATGATAGTCATCAAGATCGGTGGTAGCCTGATCGAAGATGAAGTCGCCATGACGCATCTCCTGCTCGATACCGTGTTCATGGAATCGGTAGGAATGCGACCGGTCATCGTTCACGGCGGTGGAAAAGCCATCAGCGATGCCATGCAAAGTGCCGGTATCGAACCCCGATTCGTACAGGGACGGCGATATACTGATGGTGCATCGCTCGACATCGTGAAAAGAGTGCTCGGCAAAGAAATTTGTGAGCAACTTGTCCACAATATCGACATGTTTGAAGGACAGGCGAAACCGTTGAGCATGTGCTTCGATTCCAATGTACTGTTTGGCAAAAAATTGACTCTCATCGACGAATTCGGCGGCGCAGTGGACATGGGCTGGGTGGGAACCGTTATCAAGGTGGACACCGCTACGATTCTCGAACTGTGCGAACAGGAAATCGTACCGATCATTCCGTCTCTTGCTCTAATGGACGATGGTTCGGGACAGGCACTCAACGTCAATGCAGACACTGCTGCGACTGCCGTTGCCAAAGAACTGCGAGCGGAAAAATTGGTCTATGTCAGTGATGTCAATGGTGTGCGCACCAATCCCGATGACCCGAAGTCGATGATCGATTCGATTACTGCCGAACAGGCACAGAATATGTTGAAATCAGGTGCCATTAGCGGAGGAATGATTCCGAAGATTCAGGCGTGTTTAGAAACATTGGAGCGTGGAGTCCAAAAGATTCACATTATCAATGGTCGGATTCGACACGCCCTTCTGCTGGAAATTTTTACCAGCATGGGAGTCGGAACGGAGATCACGGGGCAGTAAACAGGTTTTTTTGTTACCCCGTGCAGTGCCAATACAAACTTGTTCCATAATCTGACAAATTACACTCTAATTTTACCCATTTTATCGAAAAATGGTGTTTTTTGAGAAAACGCCCTGTTTTGTTACGCAGTGTTATCTTTTTTCTCTTTTTTTTGTAACAAAATGCCATTTTTCCGCAAGTCCGCCGTTACAGATTGCCGAAAAGTCAAAAGCGGAAGAAACCGAATAATCCGAACAATCAATTCAATCAATACATTCGGTACAAACTGACTCACGATCATGAAACAGACAAGAATCCCTCCCTTATTAGGAAAAACCATCAGGAGTGCCGCGGCGTGCCTCCTCGCGGTACTCGTTTGCACTGCGCATGTCGCCGTGGCTGCCACCCATAATGTCGGTGCCACCAACGACCGGACGGCACTAAATAATGCTTTTCGCACCGTCGGTATCGCCGTAGGTGACATCATTCAACTCGGTAACGGACAGGTCATTACCTTTGCTGCTGGCGATAACGTTGTCGTGATCGATACAAAGGATCTCACCCTTAAAGGTTTTGGTGCCGATTATTTCGTCGGCGACATCCAAGATCAGGCTACCGACATCCAAACTTTGGTGAACACTTTTCTTATCGTACCCGGCACCGACCTGTTGGGCGGTTACCAAGCCATAATCGGAGATTGGACGAGCGACCCGTCCTACGTGACCACCCTTAACAGTCTTTCCAGAATCCAGGGTGGTGTTGGTCCAAGACAGCATACACTCGGCACAAACCAAGATGCCGCTGCCGGTGAACACAATAAATGGTTCTCCAGTCCCTGGAGTGGTACCCCCACTGTTCCCAGCGGTGATCCTGACTATGCCAATGGACTCAGTATAAAAGACATCCGTTTCAGTGACGTTGAAGTAAACTACCAGAATCACAAGTTCGTCAATGGACTGATTGGAACCCACCACATGGCAACGACGACCGTGTATTTGGGCGACATCACCGGCAATGCATTCACTGACATTGACGTATTTCTGACGAGTTATCGCGACACCGACTATCTTGCAGGCGGTGGAATTATCGGTGTTCGGGCAACAGGAGAACTGGGAGGACCAGCTCATGCTGGAAATCCTGTAGTTGGCGATATTAATGCTACGGCAGAAATGGGAATCGTTTCCGGTAATATTTTCGATAGTATCACAATCACGGCAACAGGTCACCTAGGGGCAGGCGCAGCGATTGGTCCCAACCTAACGGGCAAAGATGCAACGGGGAGTAATTTCACATACAGAGTTTCCAGTGGTGTCGGCTATGAGCATAGTACCTATCTTGAAGGCGGCGGTTTGGTTGGCGTGAATGCGGCAACCTCGCCTACAACTCTTTTCAATGTTGAAGGTTATGCGTACATGGAGAAACTTAGCAACAACTTTTTCACCAACATCCACATCCGTTCCAATGACGTGCTGTTGGGCGGCGGTCTGGTGGGGCTCAATAACAACAGTAAGTTCCAAAACACGGCTCATGTCTATGCCCACCTTGAAGACGCGATAGGCAATATCTTTGGAAATGGTATTGGGAGTGCCGGTGCCGTCCTTCCCAATGGCACGGTCGATGTCAGTTCCTACGACATCACAGTCGATGTCGATTTCTCTCTTCGCGGCGGTGGTGTTCTCGGTATGAACGGTCTTTCCGCAGCGGAAATGCGCATGGACAATCTCGAAAGCAACGCTTTTGCGGGAATCTCTGTGCGTGCTGGTACCTATGTCAGGGGTGGTGGTATCGTCGGACTTCAAACAAACGACGGTGAACACAAGGAACCAATACCTGGTCCTGTGGGTGACGACCCCGCAATGGCGCATCTCCAAAATGCTCAGGGAAACCTTTTCCTGAACCAAAGAATCGAAGCCGGTACCACCCTTCATGGTGGCGGTGTGATCGGATTGCGAGCCAATATGGGAGAGGCCTTGTTGGGGCTGGAAGGTCCACTAGCAAGTATTGACGGTGGACTCGACGGCAACCTTTTCAAAGATATTGACGTTATTGTCGGGACGAACCCACTCGTAGCCAATAACAATCCCGCTAACATTACGAAGTGGTTGTACGGCGGCGGTATCGTCGGAGTCTCCGGGTTCCATACAGCAACGCTGGCAAGAGCAGTCGGAAACTATTTTGAAGACTTGACCGTTACGGTCAGAGACACAGATGGCTTATCCGAGTTGTACGGCGGCGGCTTTATCGGTGTCGATGCGTATGACAAAACAGGTAGAGCAGGCTCCACTGCAACGATAGGCACCGTCGAGGGTAACGCTTTTATCGGTACGTTCAAGGGTACGGCTAAGAGCAATGTGTATGCTAACCGGCTTTACGGTGGTGGTATCATCGGTGCTACCAACGACAGTGGGACCGCACACATTCGCAACGTTACAGACGACAATATATTCCGTAACCTGAAGGTTACAACCGATTCCGAACTAGTCGGCGGCGGTGTGCTGGGAGTATGGTCGGACGCAAAAGTTGCTGGCTCGCCTGCCCAAGCCCTCATCGAAACTGTTGCCGACAACATGTTCACCGGAATGGAAATCAGAGTAGGCACTTTTCTGGAAGGAGGCGGTATTATCGGTGCCCGATCCGACAGCGAAGCCTCTATCGACACGATTCGCAACAACCAATTTCGCAACAACGACATCGAGATTGGAACCTATCTTGACGGCGGAGGTATCGTCGGGGTGACTGGCGAAAAGGGAAGTAGCAGCACTTACATCGAAACCATTGAGTCAAGCGAATTCATCGGAAATAACGTTACCACTGGTATGAATGGTGCTGCTGGTAGCAAAGACCTTTTTGGAGGATTGATTTACTCTTACGGTCTTGACAAAGAAATGACTGTTACGGACAGTCTGTTTCTCAACAACACTTTCATGGCACTCGGGGGCGGCACTGTTTACGGAACCAATGTGGTGGATACCGGTGCCAATTCGGCAATAGGATCACACACCGTGAACTTGACAGGCAATACGACTTTTGACGATAATCAGATTATCGGCGAAAATCCCTTCGGTGAAACTGGTACTGTTCTCGTTCCGCTTTACAATTCGTACTATTTCGGCGTGATTCCCGACCCCGACCCACTTGCCCTAGGTGCTATAGACTATGCCGAAGCAGATGCGAAACTGGTCATCACTCCGGGGGCAGGTAAAGTTGTCGCCCTGTACGATCCGATTTGGGTCAATCAGATGAACGATGGAGGCACCATATTTACGTTCCACATGGAAGTAAACGGCGACGGTGAATTCATCTGGGGCGGCAAGAACGTCTTTCAAACCGATGGCGATCCCGGCACGATCACACTCGCAGCGGGCAGCACCACGACGATCCTCGATGGAGGCACACGCGGCGTAAATAACCATTTTGGTCCGAATCCGGGTTTTCTTAATCCCGGCGGCGGGCGTGGTGGTGACAATTACGCTGGCATTGCATTGGCACCCAGCGCAAACTCGTCCAGTGGTGATCTTCTGGCGAGACACACGATGTCTCTGGACGCAAAGGATTTTACGTTCTATTTGAATGGAGCAGGTGGTGGTCTTGATGCAGCCCGACTCAATGTCGAGGGGCACAACAACTGGGACCTTTCCGGTAGGAACGATGTCAGTGGGCAAGCCGCTCATTTGAATGGACATCTCCACTTCAACCTGAATAATACCAATCCTTATGCTCGCGGACAACTGCCGACCTTCAGTGCGTTAGGTAACGATTACGGCAGAGCACTTCTGACCATTAACGTGCCGGACGTTGGAGCAGGTTTGGGAACGGATATGGTCAATCTTGGCGGTTACACAGTGACATTGAGCGACAGAATGACTGTTGCTCAAGCCAGAACACTGAACGATGGCGACCGGTTCTTCCTGATCGAAGTTACCACCGATGCAATTTCAGGTCAGAAGGCTTTCGATCCGGGATATGATCCTTTAACTGATACCTTCGCCGCCTTTACGAACGGTCCTATAAAAGGGGACGACAAGTATTGGAGTCGTGTCAGTGCCGGTATTGTCGGAGCGTATGATTACAACTTTATTATCGACTTAAACGAAGATAACGCCGGTGTGGAAGAAGGCACCCGTTACCTCGTTGCCCGGCTGGAAGGCAATCCTCAGCCGCCGGTGCCGCCGAATCCGCCGGGACCTCCCGGACCTCCTCCGCCGCCGCCTCCGGGAGGCTTTGAGCCGCCGGATAATGGACGAATTGTCGTGATTACCTTCCTACAGCGTGACCGGTTCTTCGATATTCCGCCTTACAATGGTGATCCCCAGTGCGATCCGTGTGGTCCTTGTGAACCTTGTGATCCCTGCAATCCTTGCGATCCGTGTGCTTCCCGCAGTGGTGTACGTGGTCCCTCGGATTGGGTTCGAGCACCCTTTGCCGAAGTCCAAGGGACTTGGTATCGTGCCGACACCGGCAGCAGAGCGTATGGCGATGTGCGCGGGACACTCTTCGCAGGCGGTGTGGCGGCTCAACGCCGAGTGATGAACGGAAGAGTCGTTCTCGGTTCTTTCATTGATGCTGGCGACGGGAAGTACGACACCCGCAACTACGTTTCCCAATTCAATAGGATGTTCCGCGGCAACGGTGATATTGACTATATCGGCGGCGGTTCCTTCATCAGCAGAGAGTGGAACAACGGCTTCCGATTGGATACGATGTTCCGCATAGGCGGCGTAAAGAACGAGTTCTTCTCGTCCGACTTACGTGCGATTATCGCAGAAAATGTGCCGGTAACGTACAAAATGTCGAGCCTTTATCTGGGAGCGAACGTCGGTTTGAATCACACGCAGCGGCTTCGCAATGGTGCGTTCGATGTGTACAGCCGATACAGTTGGGTTACAGTCGATGGCGGCAAAGTCGAACTTTCGACGACCGAATGGGTGAATTTCAAAGCACTGCATTCCCATCGCCTGACCAGCGGCGGACGTTTGACGGCGAAGAAGTCTTCGGCATTGTCCATGTTTGTCGGTGCGGCATACGAGCATGAGTTTGCCGGTATTTCCCGCGCTGTTGAACTGGAATCGGGCAGGGGCAATGCCCTCGGCGGTTCGAGCATTCGCGGCGGTACCGGTGTCGGAGAACTCGGCTTGATTATGCGACCGCGCGAGTGGTTCCAGTTGACGACGGGACTCGAAGGTTACGCCGGTAAGCGCGACGGAGGAAGCGTCTATGCCGCCGCAGTATGGCAATGGTAAATATCAGAGCCACAATCTGACGTAAAACAGAGCCGCAATCGTGAGGTTGCGGCTCTGTTTGTTTCAGTCAACTCCGTCTATTCAGTGCATTTCAACGCTACATTCACCCATGCCGGGTGCCAAATAGTTGAATCGCACATTCGGATGGTCGGCAAGCAACGACATCGGAACCGATGTATCAACGATCCGCTTCGAAATCATCAACGACGATAGGCGGATACCGAAAGGGCTATCGTGTGTGCCGCCGTGCCAAATCGAAACGGTTTCCGCCTTCCACGTTTCGGCGGGACCAACGGTAACGGCACGATTCGGTACATTTTGTACCACTCCGCCGCCGCTTGTCCGGGCATTCTGCATCAGCGTCATTGGGTGCAAATCGACGACTCGGGTTGCGAGTTTCCGATAGACTTCCGGCGGAGGAGGAGCGTCAACATAGTCCCCTGTGCGTTTCGGCGGATCGTTGAACGCCCAGTGTTTCGTTTCCCCTTGTCCTCCCTGCATGACGAGGCATCGGGCGGTGTCCCAACTGCGAATGAACTCCTCGACATTTTCGGTCGGAAAATGGAGGTTTTCCTTCGGCGGACGGAGTTCCGGGCGAATCCGATTGAAACACATGTCCATATCGGCTTTGGCGAAACTGAGCGGAAAGTCGAGACCGGCGGCTTTGTCGCCGAGCATCCATTCGTCCATTCCCCAAAAATGGGCATTTCGCAGATTGAGTTCGAGGGCGTTGACCAATCGGGCAACGAGTGGTAGTTGTTCCGTCGGACCAATCGGTCCGCAGAGACCGCAAGGATTGTCCGGGGTCGCTTTGCGCCAGGAATCAATGTATTCCAGTGCTTCGGCAAGATAGAATTCTTCGACGGTATCGTAAAAATTCACGGTGAAACCGGGTCGTCCCAGTTGACGGAGGTCGTCAACGCTCAATCGGGCGGCATCGTCCAAAATTTCCCGATCCAGTGTAGTATAGTCCCACCAATCGTGGGCAACGTAACTCAAATTTCTCGGCATGGCTAGTTTGTAGAGGTCAATAACAATTGATTCCAGTCTAACAAATTTTCAGCAATTTGGTACATGGCACACGAGGATTGCAAAGCCATTTTCAGGGCGGACTCACCTTTTACCTATATCCCTCGTCTTCCCATGTCCCCCCGCTATGTCCAATGATCTCCACTGCTTCCTTATGCGTTTTCCTTTTTCGATGTGGGCAGTTTTCTCAGACTTTTTTAGAAGTTTGATGACTTCGAAACCGTCCATTTCAGGCATTTCAATGTCCAGTAGAATCAACGCTGGTTTCACTTTCTCGAGAAGGACAAACAACTTTTTTCCGGATGGAGCGGTCAAAACGCTATATTTATCCGAGAGGCTGTGCATTCCGACAGTCAGATTCGTGAGGTCGTCGTCAACGATAATGATCGTTTCTTTGGCATCATTTGTGGTCATGGTTTTTGTACAGTTTGCCACTCGGTTTCCAGGTCTGTTTGTAACACACTGTTGCTCGAAGTAACAATCGATAGTTCCGAACCGCCGTCCAAATATACCCTATTCCTTCTCTTTCAATACCCGCTCGCAGTATTCCTTGTCTATTGGGTGCCTGCCGCTCTTTTTGTTTCCGTCATTGCGCTACGCTCCATTCCGTCTTTTGTCTGGAAACCTGTTACCGCTCCTCGGTCGCCCACGGCACCGTTTTCGCCAGTTCGTATTTCTTTTCCAACTGAAAAATACGTCGCGCATTGCCTCGCAACAGCGGCTCAACAAGTTCCAAAGCATCTTTCTCCGACAGATAACCTTCTTGAACCAATTCGTACAAGGCAGCGCAGACTCCGTTTCGTGCGATTCTGGCATGTCCGATGACACTTTCGACGAACGTGTAATCGCCGCCGAAAACATGAATTTTGTTTGCCGGTGCCGTTACGATGTACTCTTTCAGGAAGTTCTTCGTGCCCATCGGATCGATAATCCATGCCCAGCAAGATTGAAGATGCGCATTGGAGTAATGTTTCGCAACGGCAATCATTTCCTTGCCATAGGGATAGCATGTGTGCATGAACATCCACCGCGTTTCCGGGGACATCCGGCATAGGTCTGAAGCCTGTGCAGGATTTGCCGAAAGACGACCTATCGGCATGTTATTGTTGCCGACGTAATATCCCGTATGCAACTTTACCGGAAGCGAATACTCGTTCGCCTGCTGTACACAGAACCAAAACAGGTGATCCTGCATACATTTCAGTTCTTCTCCGGTGAGCGGTTGCTTTTCAAGCCGTTTTTTGAACGGTTCTTCCGCCGCTTCGGGCGCAACCTTGGCAAAATCGATTCCGCGTTCGTAAGCGATGGCGGACTTGATTGCCGTCGCAAAAGGAGCGTATTTTTGGAAGAAGAGTCGAATCGTCTCATGCCAACCGCTCAGGTCATTGACGGTCGTTCCGACTCGGCGTGCCAGTCCTGGCACGTCTCCGGGGGAAATCATGGACATGATGTTCATGTCTTGGAACAGAAAGGTCGGATGCCGCGTTTCCGAATACGGTCCGCGATCCACTTGACACGATTCAAGACCGGCGTGTTCCTGAAGAAAACGACGGTAAAAGCCCTTAGTGAAGGACTTTTCGTAAGCATCTTGGAGTGCCGGTATCGTACTTTCGTTGATCTCTTCGATTCCGTACAGTTCCCGAATGGAAATTCGCGCCGCTTGTCCGTAGCCGGTGTTTTTTACGGCGTTCCAATACGGTTCCACTCTTTTCCACAGTTCGAGCGGCTCGACATTGTTGGCTTCTCTCCCGAAGACTGTTGAGCGGTCTAGTCCGGCGGCGACGAAGTCGTCGCTAAAATAGTGTTCGAACAGAGTCGTCCAGCGTTTGATACCGCGTAAACGTTGCGCTTCGTCGGCCAGATGTTCGTGCGAGTCGACCATGGGCGTTTGATCGACCAGCGTTTTCAGTTCGCCATAAAATCCTTCCGGTTTCGCCGGTGTTTCTTGTGCGGACACACTTGCGAGTCCGAACATGCTTGCTCCTCCGAGCAGCCCCATTGCTTTCAGGGCATCGCGTCTTGTCTGGTGGGTTGGTTGTTGGGACATAGTGTTTCTCTGTTTGAGAGTGCGAAGTGAACGCATTATCGACCGAAATGGAGAAAATGTCAAGGTTGTGTGCGGAGTCGGGTGTGTAAAACCTTAGTGGTTAGTTTGTTCGCGAAAGAGCGGCGGACGCAAGACCGCCGGTTGACATTGGCAGTTGAAAACATTATGCTCTTCCGGAGTGCAGATTCCCCTTATCACCCCCTTCTTTACCCATGAAACGTACACTGTTTGCCTTTTCCCTCATCTTTCTGTTGATCGGCGACGGACTCGCCGCCGAAATATGGTCAATCGGAACAAAAAATAACTCGAACGCCGAGTTTCTCACATTGCCTGCTACGCCGGAAGAGTACGCTCCCTTCGCCGAAAAAGGGTTTTCCGTAACGATTCCCAACGATGGCACCGCCGTTGACCTGAAATCTATCCCCGCTTGGCTGCCGGGAGAACGCGACGTTTGGGCTGGCTCAAAATCGTACTTCATGACAATCAACTTCGATCTTCCAACGAATTTCAACGCCCAAGCAACGGCACTTTTTCTGGAACTCAACGGACAACCGCAACATCCGCTCCCGCCGGTTCTCGAAATCACGCTCAACGATTCCAAACAGATTTTTAGAACAACAACAGACTCCAGCGAACCGTGGAAGTCATTCAAAGTTAACTTTGCTCCTGACCTTCTGAAGCCGAAAGGCAATACACTTCGTATTGCGAATACGAAAGGGTCTTGGTTTCAGTTCGACTCCCTGCGGCTTGTCGCTCTGACAGGCAAAGTTGAAACAGTGTGCGTAACACCGCTGCCCGGTATCCTGCGTGGAGACTCGGGGCGGCCGTTGCGCCGGGTCCGTATCGACTTCAATGGTGAAACACTGAAAAACAAGACGAATCTCGACATCAAGTCATCCGCCGGTGTCCGAACTATTTCTGCGCAAGGGGATGAGTTGGAAGCCGCCGTGCCGGTCAATCCGCAATCGCCGGGCGACGAACAGAAAATAACAGTAGCATTAAAACCGGAAGGTGAACCGCCGATTACCGCCGAAGCAACGCTTCCTCGCGAAAGACTGTGGACGATGCACCTGATTCATCAGACGCATCTCGACATCGGATATACGCATGTCCAGACGGAAATATTGGAGCGGCAAGTCCAATCACTCCGCGATGCCCTGAAATACATCGACGCGACGAAAGACTATCCCGAAGAGGCGAAGTTCCGCTTTCATCCCGAAGGTATGTGGGCAGTCGAAGCCTTTCTGAAAGAGGCAACGCCGGAAGAAAAATCGGCATTTATCAAGGCGGCAAAGAATCGAGACATTCACATCGACGGCATGTATGCCCAAGCGATGACCGGTATGTACAACGACGAGGAACTTTTTGAACTCTTCGGCAGTGCAGCAAGGTTTTGCCGCGAAAACGGCATCGTACTCGATTCCGTGATGCAAACCGATGTGCCGGGTTATACTTGGGGACTCGTATCTGCAATGTACCAAAACGGTATCCGCTATATGACGATGGGCCCGAACTGCATCCATCGAGTCGGTCGGCTTTACGAACCGTGGGGAGACAAACCGTTTTGGTGGGTGTCGCCCAGCGGAAAGGAAAAGGTCCTCTGCTGGTTGCTCGACACCGGGTATCACCTTTTTCACCGTGAACAACTCGGTCATGTGCTTTCCGAAGATGAAGTTTTCTTTGTTCTTGCTGGAGACGATTGGATCAAACGGGATCGCACCGATGAGCGGACGTTTCTGTTCGATGACCTCGTGGTGATTCGGTACGGAATCGAAGGAGACAATGGTCGTCCTAATCGGGTGTTGAGCGACACCGTAAAAGCGTGGAACGAAAAGTTTTTGTATCCGAAGTTGGTGATTTCCCGCAACTCCGATGTCATGCGTCTTCTCGAAACGAAATACGGCGACAAACTTCCTGTCGTTCGTGGAGACTATTCGCCGTACTGGGAAGACGGTTCTGCCAGTACGACCGAAGCAACGGCGATCAATCGTCGTGCCAGCGAAAAGATTATCCAAACCCAAATTCTTTGGTCTATGTTGAATCCCAAAAAGAAATTATCGGCTGATTTCGATGCGGCGTGGACTGACCTCATCATGTACGATGAACACACATGGGGGGCACACAACAGCATTTCGCAGCCGGACAGCGACTTCGTCAAGACGCAGGACGCTTTCAAACAGGAATACGCCAAACGTGGCAGCCGAGAAGTCGATGCCATTCTCCACAAGATCGTCGAAGACTCACCGGCACTGAAAAAAGGGACGAAAAATGACATGCTGCTCCTGAACACGTTAAGCCGCAACCGATGGGGAATTCACTTTATCGGCAAAGCGCCGAAGTGGGACAAAAACTTGCGAATGTACAAAAATGATGCTGGAAACCTATTGCCGGTGCAGGCGGTGCCTGATCCCAGTGATCCGGCAACCAGTTCATTGTACGTTCATGCTTCGTTCGGAGAAAGTTCGGAGTCCGTGCCTGCTCTCGGTATGATGTCGTTGAGTCTTGATGAATCGGCAACGATTCCGAGGATTCCGAGTTCGTTGTTCATTGATGCCCAAACCGGCGAGATGGGCAACGATATGTTTACTCTCGTGATCGACAAGCAGACCGGAACGATCAAATCATTGCAACTTAAGACTGCCAATCACGAATTCGTCGATGCGGGGGCAGATGGTAATCGGGGACTCAACGATTATCTCTACATCCTCGGTCGCAATGCCGAAGAGAACCGAGCGAGATACGACAGTCCCGTAAAACTAACGGTCGTTGCCGAGGGTCCACTGGTTGCCTCCATGTTGATCGAGACGACTTCGGATTCAGTGCCGAACGCCGAGTCGCTCAAACGGCAAATCACGATATTTGCCGATTCGGAGAAAATTCGTATCGAAAACGTTCTCGACAAGAAAATGGAACGGAGACCTGAAGGAACGTTTTTTGGTTTCCCGTTCAACATCCCGAATGGAAAATGGTTCCTCGACGCACCGTGGGGATTGGTCGAAGTCGATAAGGATCAACTTCCCGGCGCAAACCGAAATTATTATTCATTACATCGTTACGCAGTTTGTGCGAATGACAAGGTCGGCATCAACTGGGTTACGGTCGATGTCAACATGATGCAGTTTGCGCCGATTCTCTTTACCGGTGCGCACGGTTCGTTGGATGCTTGGCGGAAGGAATTTCAGCCCGGCGGCACACTGTATAGTTGGGTGTGCAACAATCATTGGGAGACGAATTACAAGGCAGGTCAGGAGGGTCGGCTTTGTCTTGAGTATTGGATTTGGGCTTATGCCGCATCGTTCGACAACAGTGTGGCTCAACGTTTTGCCCGGCAGGCACATCAACCGATGCTTCGGATCGATGGTGTCGTAGCGGCGAATCCGAAGTCGCAGATTTTGGCATTAGCGGATAGTAAAAGCATTGTGATTTCCAGTGTCCGACCGGTTCGGGACGGAAGCGGCGGCTTATTGGTACGCTTGTTCAATCCGTCGCCGAATCCGCAGTCGATGACGTTGCGATTGCCGTCGCCAGTACAAAAGGTATATCGCTCTAATCCGTTGGAAGATAAACTGGAAGCACTCCAAGAGATTGCGTTTGCGCCTTGGGAGACCGTTACGGTGCGGGTGGAATAGGATTGTTTGGAAACTTGTTCGCAGACTGTCAGCATTGCGAATGCCCATGTTGCCAAAGTGAGGTGTCCATGCGACAATGCTCTGATCCACGTCGTGGAAATTGCCGACGCGCGAAACAATTCTACCAAGAAGACCATAATATGAACTCACACTCTCAAAAGAAATATTCGCAAACAATCTTTGCGTTTTTGTTTTTTCTCGTCTCCACGTCGCTTTCTGCTGCCGAGTACACGGCACCGACGGCATCGGAACTCGCCCAAGCCCGTGATTGGGTCGCCCGGCACTGGCACTTTAACAAGGAACCACTCCCGCCGCCAGTCGGCATCACCGTCGTCGCAAACTACGACGCAGTGCTGCACCGCCGCCCCGATACCGACTCCCTGAACATTTCGGGAACAAAATATGACCGCGGACTCTTCTGCCACGCAAACAGCCACCTCGCCGTCCTACTCGAAAAACCGGGAAAAACTTTTACGGCAGTAGTCGGAATCGATAGTAATTGGGATACGACTGGCGGAAAAGGAAGCGTTCGGTTCGTCGTGAAAGTCGACGGCGTGGAAAAATTCCGATCAGACATTCTTCGGGAAGGAATGCCGCCAGTCGACGTTCGCGTTGACCTTGCCGGTAGCAAAGAATTTTCCCTCATTATCGACGACGGCGGAGACGGCATTTCGCATGATCAATCGGACTGGGCTCTCGCCAAAATCGAGTACGCCGACGGAACTTCCAAGTTTCTCGACGAAATGCCGCTCCACGCTCCACACACGAGTGGAGGCTTGCCATTCTCTTTCACATACGGAGACATTTCTTCGAACGAATTTTTAGAAACTTGCGAGTTCAAAGAAAACGTTGTCGTCGGCGACAAAAAAACTCTGTACGAGTACACTTGGACTGATCCGAAAACGAAATTGGAAGTCAAAATGCTCGGTATTCTGTACGCCGACTTTCCGGTCGTGGAATGGACTGTCTATTTTACGAACACCCACACGGAAAAGACTCCTATTCTCTCGAACGTAAAAGGAATCGACATGATTCTCCCTTCGCCGCCGGGAGACAGCGAGGCGTATTTGCACCACCACAACGGCAGTCCTTCGGCGAAGAATGATTACGAGCCGCGCCGCTCGCCGTTGCTGCCCGGCGCGAAGTTGCGGTTCTCTGGACGTGATGGTCGCGGCTCCGACGGCGATTGGCCTTACTTCAACGTTGCCCGAGGCGGACAGGATAACAGCGGAGGAACGATTGTTGTAGTCGGTTGGCCCGGTCAGTGGGAAGGAGAATTCATCAATTCGAGAGAAGGAAGCCATCGAGGACAAGTGCAAGTTCGAGCGGGTCAAGAGCAAGTCCACTGTGCCTTGTTGCCGGGAGAATCGTTTCGTACTCCGCGTATCGCCCTGCTCTTTTGGGACGGCGAAAAAAACCGAAGTCAGAATGTCTGGCGGCGTTGGTTCCTTGCCCATAATGCTCCCCGACGTAGCGACGGCAGTTTGCCGCCGTTCCATTGGGCGGTCAACACGTCCATATACTATTGGGAAATGATCAACGCCAACACGGAAAACCAAATCATGTTTATCGACGGATTGCTCGCAAACGGTTTGTTCATCGACTATTGGTGGATGGATGCCGGTTGGTATATCAACAACGGACACTGGGCGAATACTGGTACGTGGGAAGTCGATAAAAAACGTTTTCCGAAGGGACTCCGGGAAATTTCCGACCATGCGAAAAGCAAGGGAGTCAAAACACTCGTTTGGTTCGAGCCGGAACGTGTGACCGATGGGACTTGGTTGAAGGAGAATCATCCTGAATGGATATTGGGCAGCGGCGGTACTGGTCTGCTCGACCTCGGCAATCCCGAGGCGTGGAAATGGTTAGTCAATCATATTGATAACGTGATTGTTTCGGAAGGAATCGGTTTGTATCGACAGGATTTCAACATGGGACCGCTGGGATTTTGGCGGAAGAATGACACGCCTGACCGACGAGGCGTGACGGAAAACAAGCACATTCAAGGGTATCTTGCGTTTTGGGATGAATTGCGTCGTCGGCATCCTGATATGTCGATTGACTCTTGTGCCAGCGGCGGACGACGTAACGATTTAGAAACACTCAAAAGAGCGATTATTCTTCATCGGAGCGACAATTACGAACCGGTTGGCAATCAGGGGCAATCGTTCGGACTTGCTCTGTGGACTCCGCTTGCCGGTATCGGTGCAAGCGGTGCCGACCAGTATAATTTCCGAAGCATGATGTGTCCATTTCAGAATAGTTCGTTCGATGTGCGTGGCGACGATGCTGGTGTTGACAAAAAATTCGCATCGGACAACGCCACTTTGACGACCCGAGGAGGCAGTTTTGACTTTGCCATTGCCCGGAAATATCAAGCCGACTGGAAACGGTGTACGAAATACTATGGTCAGGACTATTATCCGTTAACGCCGTACAGTTTGGACGAAGACACTTGGCTTGCGTGGCAATACGTTGCTTACGACGGCAGTGGCGGTATTGTGCAGGTATTCAAACGTTCGCAGAGTCCCTATGAAACGGCAAGGTTACGTATGTACGGTCTTGATTCTGATGCCATGTATGTATTCGAGGACTTCGATGGTCATCCCGAAATCAGGTACGGCGGTAAGGAACTGATGGAATTGGGCTTGCCGATCACGATTAAGGAGCGTCGGGTGTCGCGGATTCTCGAATTTCGGCGGACGGATCACGACGGACGTTAGTTGTCGAAATTGTGGAGCCGTCAAGTCTATTCCTTTCCGGCGAAAGCGTGCACAGGCTTTCGCCGTTTCGGTTCATACCCAGCGGCTCGGATTGCCTCGCAAAATTTATCTTCGGTCGAACGAAAGACCGTTCCCGCCGCTGCCACGACATTCTCTTCAATCATAATGCTCCCCAAGTCGTTCGCTCCAAAGGATAAACCTAATGTACCGATCTGCAACCCCTGCGTGACCCAACTCGATTGAATCGTCGGAACATTGTCCAAAAAGAGCCGCGCCACCGCCAAAAGACGGAGATACTCCCAACTGCCAACCTTCCTTTGTCCGTCCAGTTCCGTATTGCCGGGCTGAAACGTCCACGGAATAAACGCCGTGAATACGCCACCAGTAAAGCCGCCAGTCTCGTCCTGCAAGTTCCGAATCCGAACAAGATGAGCAATGCGGTCTTCGAGCGTTTCTCCATGTCCGAACATCATCGTTGCCGAACCGCGTCCACCGAGCCGATGCCAAATCCGGCAAACGTTCAGCCAACGGTCTGTCGATGCCTTTTTCGGACTGACGAAATGACGGACGTGATCGACCAAAATTTCTGCTCCGCCTCCCGGTAGTGATCCCAAACCAGCCTCTCGAAGCCGCTTCAAAACGGTCTGCTCCGGCAAGTCGAATCGGTCGGAAAAATAGACAATTTCAGTCGGGCTAAATCCATGAATGTTGACATCGGGAGAGTGCCGCTTGATCGTCTGCAACATGTATTCGTACCACTCGAAGGGTAATGAGGGATGCAAGCCGCCCTGCAAGAGAATCTGCTGACCGCCGAGTCTGACGGTCTCATCAACTTTGGCAAGTAGCGTCTGTTCGTCGAGAACATAGGCATCGGAATCGTCTTCGCTTCGGCAAAAGGCGCAGAACGTGCATCGGCTTACGCAAATGTTGGTGTAATTGATGTTCCGTTCGACGTTGTATGTCCGCACATTGCCGGAATGGAGTCGTTGAGTCACGGCATCGGCATCGGCAGCAAGGGAAGGCAAGTCATCGGAACGCAATCGTTCCAGAGCATCGGTAGGGGACAGCCGGGACATAGATTAGGGGAGACATACACGGAACACTGTATTGTCATTGTATTGTATCGGACGGACGTTGGAATCGCAATCGCACGTTCATTAACGCAAGGCGAACAAGTATCTCTTGCGCAATCTTTCGATTGCGCCTCTGACTGTGCCCCAACTTCACAGGAACAAAATCGTCATCACCGCCAGTAACGGCAACAGGATAAGGCAACTGTACACCATATAACCGAAGAAACTCGGCATCTTCACGCCGTCCTGCTCCGCAATCGCCTTGATCATAAAGTTCGGTCCATTGCCGATGTACGTCATCGCTCCCATGAAGACCGCTCCCAGCGAAACTGCCGCAAGAAGATGAAACTCGATAAATCCTTTGCCGACGGGAACCACTTGTCCGATTTTTTTCCCGTCGTCGTCAAATTGGTACCATTTTCCGTCATCCAATTGATGGTGACGAGGGTCACTCATAAGTTCCTCCATCGAATTCGGCAAAAACGACCTCGCTGTTTCGAAGAACACGACGTAAGTCGGTGCATTGTCCAAGACAGCGGACAATGAACCGGTTGACCAGAAGAATAGGACCGGCTTTTCGAGTCCGGTTGCTTTGCTCGCATAGTCAACAATCTTCTTTCCTTCTGTGTTGAGGATTTGCAGCGGAGCCTGCATGCAGATGAAAATGCCAAAAAAGAGAGCCGCCACCTCGCCGATAGCCAAAAAGTTGAACGCATTTGCCTTGCGAATCAACGTACTGCTAAAAAGCAATGAAAGGGCAACGAGTCCGAGTTGAACTGCTTCCCGTAGGTAAAACGGAGGATGCACATCAGTCCCCGGTATCGACTTGCTCGGATCGAGAAATGCCACTGCTGCCACAACTCCTAGCAGAAGTGGAACGTTCAGTTGCCAACCAGAAATGGAAATCGACGTTTTTACGCCCCGATCACGTTGCTTGTTCTGGGCGGCTTCACGAGGATAATACCAAAGCGAATCCCAGAGAAAGTAAAGGAAGATGAGAGTCAGGTTGATGAATGCCCATTGCGTCCAGAGATTGAACGTCCAGAAGAAGTCCACTCCTCGCAAATATCCGAGGAACAGAGGCGGATCACCGAGCGGAGTCAAACAGCCGCCGCAGTTGCAAACGCAAAAAATGAAAAAGACAATCGTGTGAACCTTGAATTTCCTTTCCTTATTCGTTTCGAGCAACAGCCGAATCAGCAGCACTGCCGCACCGGTTGTCCCGATGAAACTTGCCAATAACGCTCCGATGAGGAGAATCACGGAATTGACAAACGGGGTTGCCCGAAGGTTCCCTGCGATGCGAATTCCGCCGGTAATGGTAAAAAGCGAAAAGAGCAAAACGATAAACGGAAAAAATTCGTTGAGAATAGCGTTACAAAAGACTGTTTTGGCAATCGTGAAACCGCCCGAGTCAGGAAGAATCACGTCGTGATAGGGAAAATGCTGTTCGACAGGAAAATTGCAAGCGAGAAGGTAATAGAGGAATGTTATTGCTCCGAGACTTGCGGCGACGATAAATTTGTTCGTATTTTTCTCCCACCAGTGTTCGGTCACAGGAATCAGCGGCAAAATGGCGATGGCAAGCAACAGAATCGCAAAGGGAGCAATCATGAAGTAAGGCGGATGATCATATTCGTCGAATTTTTCGACAACCTCATGATGTTCATTGGACTTTGTCGTCCATTCTTGCGGCAACCCTTGATAGAGCAGGACACTGTAAACGGCGAGTAGGAGAAGAATAACGCAAGCCGCTGGAATCATTAGTTTGCTTGCCTGAGGGAGCGGAAGATGTGCGGAGCAGGTACACTCTGTGTTAACGTATGGGGCAACCCGGTCAGCGTTTGGATCGTTGCCTAGAGGCGTAGCCGCGGATTCTCCGCGGAACTCTTTCGGAGAGGCTCCGGTTGATTTCGATTGATTTGGCATAACAAGTACCCCTTTCTTCTGAAAGTATGGCGTGGAAAATACCGTCCGTCAAGATTGGGGGCAGTTCACCAACGAGGAAAGAGGTTTTTCGGGGACGACTCGATGCTGGCAGGCTAGCGCACGCACCGACTTTCAACGGTGCCGTCGGCAAAACGAGTTCGGAGAGTGTCGCCAACACTAATCTCGCTTGCCTTGTGAATCAAGCGTCCGTCGGCGGTTTCCGTCAACGTGTACCCACGAGACAAAATCGAAAGCGGACTCAACGCCTCCAGCGATGCCGCCGCTTTGCCTAAACGATCCGACGCAACCTGAATCCGATGATCCAGCAGACGTTCAAGCCGATCCTCAAGCAAGTCAAGCCGATACTGGCGGGTTTCAATCATCTGCTCCGGTCGCCGAAAGACCGGTTGACGAATCATAAATTTCAGTCTTTCCGAAGCAATCCGCACTCGCCGTTCTATGACATCGTTTAGTCGGCGGTACATTTGCGTCAATTCTTTGTATCGGTCGGAGTCCTCTCGCGAAATTCGTTCCGCCGCTTCACTCGGCGTAACCGCCCGAATGTCCGCCGCAAAATCACATAAGGTTACGTCAATTTCATGCCCCACGCCGGACACGACAGGAATTGCCGATTCCGCTACGGCACGAACCAGCACCTCTTCGTTGAATGCCCAGAGATCTTCCATGCTTCCGCCGCCGCGTGTTACCACGATACAATCGACAACACAGTCAATAGTAGAGTCGATTCCGCTCCACTGATTCACGCATCGGATTGCCGCGGCAATTTCTTTGGCAGCGCCGTCCCCTTGAACTTTGACTGGCACGATCAGCACGTCTATCAATTTTGTCCGGCGACCCAGTATTTGCAAAAAATCCCTAACGGCTGCCCCTGTCGGACTGGTAATCACTGCAACTCGGCGGATCACGCTAGGAAGCGGCACTTTTCGGGCAGAATGAAACAGTCCTTCGGCGGCAAGTTTATCCCGAAGTTGTTGAAAAGCAAGTTCCAATGCGCCGATGCCTTTTGGTTGAACCTCGCTGATGACCAATTGGTACTTTCCCTGTGGCGGAAAGACGGTCAATCGTCCCCGACAGACGATTTCCATACCGTCTTTCAAATTGAATTTGATTTTCGCAACGGAGGTTTTCCAAATCACTGCCGGTAGTTGTGCGCCTCCGTCTTTCAGGGTGAAATAAACATGTCCCGACCGGTGATAGGTCAAATTAGAAACCTGTCCCACCACCCAAACGGACTCGAATCGTGTTTCGATGTGCGAACGCACTTGTTGGGTCAATGCGGAGACGGAAAGCGGGGTGGGCGGCGATTCCGGCGGAGACGCAACGGCAGACAGTTTTCTTTCGGTTAACTCAAAAAGTGGTGTCGAACGGGACATACGATCCAGTGTAAGGTAGAGTTGGCGAGAAGGCAAGAGCGGGAAAGGGGGCAAATATTCCCGCGCGCTCATGTGGTGAGTAAATTGGCGGATTTGAGGGTAGAAAATTTTCGACGACTTGTTTTTCCCAAAGAAGCGTCTATAATCAAACAGTATCAGGGGGATGTGTTCTGCCCCAACCTTTTCCCATCGGGAGTTATCACTATGGATATGTCGTTGATCCAGGAATTCGTTCAGGAAGCCCGTGAATATATCGACGAAATTGAACCCTCTCTTATCGAAATTGATAACGGCGTAACCGAAGCCGGATCGGTCGATTCCGAAATGATCAATTCGATCTTTCGACTCTTTCACTCTATGAAAGGGAGTGCCGGATTCCTTGCCCTCACCACGGTCGTTGCCGTAACCCACGAAGCCGAAACGCTTCTCGATAGAATCCGCAACGGCAAATCCAGCCTCACTGTTCAGATTACGTCCACTCTCTGCAAGGTCCTCGACCTGTTCCGCGACATGCTGGGACGCATCGAATCGACGGGAAATGATGAAGGATATGACCAACCGGCAAATGCACTGATTGCGGTGCTGAAAAAACACGTCGCCGGAGAACCGGTCGACGACAGTGAACTTGGCGGTGCCGCTCCACAGCATGCTTCTGCTCCTGCGGACTCTGCCGCCGATCTTTCCTTTGACGCTTTGGCAGACGAACCCGTCAAACAACCGATAGCGGTCGGCGACCTCGATTTTTCCAGCGAGAATGTGGTCTCCGAACCGGTGCCTCCGCCGCCCCCCCCTCCACCGCCGCCTGAATCTCCTGCTGCGGAATTAGCCGCCATGCAACTCGCCCCGGAAATGCGGCACGGATTTGTGCTCGAAGCCGTCGAACAACTCGACGCAGCCGAGGCGGCACTGCTGCTCGTACTGGACGAAAATGCAGAACATACCGAACCGCTGAAAGATGCGTTCCGGGCAATCCACAGTTTCAAAGGCAACTGCGGTTTTATGGGACTCGTCCAAATGGAGCATCTGAGTCATACTATGGAAACCCTGCTCGACGCTCTTCGGAACAACGAAATTCAACCGAGCGAGCAGAACGTCGGCAAATTGTTGCAACTCATTGATGTTCTCGGCGGAGGAGTCGACGACATCGAAGGGGGCGGCATCGGTAAAATCAATGATTTAGAAAGTCATATTCAGGAATTGAACGCCTTACTTGGGAAGGGAGACCCCACGCCTGCCGCTCCGGTCGTTGCACCACCAGTCGCTCCAGTTGCCCCGTCGGCTGCATCGTCGTCAGCACCGCCACCACCTCCGGCGGAAGACGATCTGGATGCGCAAATTGCCGCGGCATTTGCTGCCAGAGATGCAAAAATGAGAGAAGAGGCGGCAGCAAAAAAAGCGGCAGATGTAGATGTTGCTTCGCTGCCGCAGGTACCGGGACAGGTCACAGTGCCAGCGGCTGCGGCAACCAGCGGTGGTGCCGCTCCGACGGCTGCGGGACAAAAAACGTCGGCATCCAAACAGGACATTCGCGTTGATTTACACAAACTTGATCTTCTTATCAATCTGGTCGGCGAACTTGTGATTGCGGAATCAATGGTAACACGATGTCCTGCCGTCGCTCAAGTCGAAGACGAATATTACAACAGGGCGAAGCATCAACTCCGAAGAATCTGCGATGAGTTGCAGGATTGTGCCATGTCGGTGCGGATGATTCCGCTTGCCGCAACGTTCAGAAAAATGGTGCGGCTCGTTCATGACCTCGGTACAAAATCGGGAAAGAAAATCAAACTCAATCTCGTCGGCGAAGATACGGAAGTCGATAAAACGGTGATCGAACAGATTGCGGATCCGCTGGTTCACATTGTCCGAAACAGTTGCGATCACGGTGTCGAACCGCCGGAAGAACGAGTCAAGTCGGGTAAGTCGGAGACCGGCTCGGTAACACTCGAAGGCAAACACGAAGGAGGCGAAGTTTGGATTCTCATTACGGATGACGGTCGCGGACTCAATCGGGACAAGATATTGGCAAAGGCTCTTGAAAAGGGGCTCGTAGGGAACGAAGCGAAGGATTGGCCTGATGAACGAATCTACAAATTGGTCTTCGAGCCGGGTTTTTCAACGGCGGACAAAGTCACGGACATTTCTGGACGCGGAGTCGGAATGGACGTTGTCAAGCGGAACATCGAAAAATTGAACGGACGAATTGACATTGCCAGCCGACCCGGTCATGGTTCGACATTTACGTTGCGGATTCCCTTGACGCTCGCCATTGTTGATGCGATGCTCGTTCGGGTCGGCGGAGGAAAGTATATGATTCCGACGCTGACGATTCGGGAAAGTCTTGTGCCGACGATGAATCAGGTTACGATAACACCGGAGGGACAGGAGATTTTGCGCCTACGAGAGGAAATGTTGCCGATTGTCCGGCTTTACGATGTGTTCGGTTGTCAGCCGGGAGCGGATAAGTTGAAGGATGGTATTCTCATTGTGGCGGAGGATGGAGGTCGGTCGTTCGCATTTTTCGTGGACGAAATTATTGGACAACAGCAGACGGTGATTAAAGGGTTGCCGGAATACATTGGCGAAGCGAATGGCTTTTCCGGTTGTACTATTCTTGGAGATGGTACGGTTAGTTTGATCGTTGATGTCGGAGCGGTGAGTCAAATGACGGGATCGTTCCATGCGTCGCCGGTGAACAAGGCGGCGGAATGGGAGGAAGAGCCACAATCGGATTCTGCGGAGGCAACAGAGATGTCCCTTGCCGATCTCGAAGCGGTCGCCGGAGTTTCGGGGTAGGGCTTGCCGATTGTCAAATAGAGACCCAATCTTTAGATTGCGCTATTGTTTCAAGAGTCCGTATTCGCATACTTTGGGTTCGATCTTCTCGGCTAATTTTTTTGATGCCGAACACAATCTGGCAACGAAAACTTTACTCCACGATTTTCACCATCAATGGCAAAAGTTCGTGGACATGCATATCGATCAAGACGGCATCGGCATCGATTTTGAACGTTTTGAGTTCCTTCGCTTGAAAATTCATTGCCGACGCATGCTTCGGCGGTAAAAATGACCGTAACGCAAAACGAGCCCGACGACCCTCCATCTCCTGAAGATAGGCCATATAACCGATCAACTTGTCCGACTCAATTAGCGGCTCCCAATACAAGGCAACAACATTGTTCGCCTCAATCTGAAAAAGCCAAGACGAAAGGTTCTTCGGTCGGCACGAAACCGGAACAATGAATTTCTCTTGACCGACCGAAAAATCATAAGACAAAAACGCCGGATTCTTCGCATTGACCGCCAGTCCCAATCGAAATTGACGTTGCGATTCCCCTTTGACGATCAAGAGCGTGTCTAATTGCCGATCTCCGCTACGTCGATGAAAAGGCAAGCCTTCCGATAAAAAAGTGAGCGAACTTGTTTCATGACGTAAGTCGATAAACCTCGGCGAATGTACGTTTTTTCGATCCGGCAGAACATGTACGCCGTCATTCAATCCGCCGCGCATTTCAAGCGTGTCATCATTCCAAGCGTATCGGACGGCAATGTACGAGTTCCATCGGTCATCATTCAATTCCAAGACAGGATCGAGAGTCAAATCGAATTCGAGCAATCGGCTCTGACTGCGAATCGTTACCGCCTCGGTGAATCGAGCGGCGGTTTCGCCATCAGGATTCACAAGCCGACCAACGATTTTGATTTGTCCGACTTCGGTGGTTTGTTTCGTGATCACGATTTCATCGGCGGCTTGAATCGAATATGTCTGATCTTGTCGAAAAGCAATCTGTCGGGACAGTTGATTGAATCGGGAACGATTGGTAAAAATTGACCGCAACGCTCCTGTTACCACATCGATTTTTGCACTGAAATATCGGTTTTCTAAAATATAAACCGACCGCTTTTCGCCGCGTCCGATGTCGTCGATTGCTTTTCGTGCAAGAATGGGTGCGTTTTTTGCTGTGAAAAATTGTCCCAGCAGACTCTTTTTTCCAGCAGAGGTTTCGGTCGGTACAGGCGGTTCAATATAAGCGTACCCCATCGGCGGAACATCGACAGCAATGTCGTTGACGAACATCTTTCGGACAAAACTTAACGGATTGACGGCGATTGCACCAGAATCAGCGGATTTTCCACCACTTGAAATTGCCTCGGCGAATTGCAACGTCAAATCAGAGCCGCAATCGTAAGATTGCGAATTGTGAGACCGATTCAACAATGTCAACAGCGTTTCCATGGAAGACTGTACAAGGCGATCCGAATTCTTTCGATACAGTTCATTCCATTGCGAAATAGGATTTTGCCCGGTTTCCATCAAGGCGTTGACCGGATACTTTTCGTAACCGTACCGCTGCAAACTGCCGGAATAAGCAGTGTTGCTAAAATACTCTTCAATGTTCACAAACTTTCCCAAGCCCGATGAAAAACGAGTCATCTGTCGCAAAATATCGAGCCAACCACTCTTCTGACCGGGGAAAAGAGCGAATACCGAAGTCGGAACGTTGTCCTGACTCATCTGCGAACTAAATTGATCCGCCAATTCGAAGAAGCCGAGATACGTGGACGCATCAATCGGATACCGGACAAGCGCATCGACACTAGTGTTGTCCGGTCCTTGCCAAACGACTTTACTTTGTTCCTGTTCCTTAATCTTCCAACCGGCAAGAGGAGCGAAATGGATTACGCCGGTCAAATCCGACAATTTGAGCAACTGCGTCAACACGGGAGTCATACCGGTCTTCAGTCGACCATAAATTTTGGGGGAAACGTTCAAAAGTTCCCGATAGACGGAAATCCCCGCCAAGACATGGTCGGCAACGTCTAGAATCGGCAACAGAACCTGCGAGAGCGGTTCGGTGTCATCGGCGATCAGACGGATTTTGTTCTGTTCGATTGCCGATTTCAACAGCGAAAAGGTCTCGGGCTGCGTTTCCGGCAACGTTTCCAATACGCTGTTTGACATGAACAGATTGATGTGCGGCGATTCGTGTAACAATTGTCGAAGCGGTTCGCCGACGGTCGTTTTCGTGGCGAGGACAAGTTCGATAAAATAGTTTTGCGTCGGATGATGACTGTCCTTTGCCGTTGCGATTTCATCGAATGCGCTTTGCAGTGCCTGCTGTAAGGCACCCGGCTCGTTGAGATGCACGGCTTTGAGTGCATCGGTCATCAGTGTTTTAAGTCGGGACTCATCGGGTGCTTGAAGATAGTAGCGATTCCGGTTGAGCAGGGCAATCAAAAACCGGGCGGCGGCAAGAGCGTAACAGTCGGCAATGAAGTCGCCATCAAAGTTATGTTCAGGGACATTTCGGGCGATGACAATTTGTTGCAGAATGTCATTCCGATGGCTGGCGTTGCGGACGAGAGTGCAGTCTTCGGTTTGTTTTTCCCAACTTTCGCTCCAATACGATTCGCAGCAGGGCGGAACGATGACAATGTCCTGTTGAAGATTGAAAGGGGGATAGGAGGCGGTTTCCCATCGCGGCATTGCGGCATCAATTTCGAACAGTACCGGATGATGAGCGGCAATCCACGCTTCGAAGAGTTCCTGTGCCTCCGTTTCTGTGCGTCCCGATGTCAGGTAATCGAATTGGGAACAGGGATAGAGGACGATGATTGCCATGAGGACTCGTTTGTGGTATTTCTGCCTCGTATTATACAGTATATCTCCCAACATCGCTGCCGCTACGAACGTCGGAACGACCAGGAGCAAAGTCGATACCCAGTTTTCCGATTTTCATTTTCATACAAGACCATACAAACCATTACCACGTTAGCGTTCCCACTATTTCCGCGGCGGTGTTCGCGTTCAATTCAGCAAGTGCCGACGGCAACGCATCGAGAATCTGCATCGTTACCGTCGGTTTATAAAAGTTTGCTGTTCCAATTTGCACTGCCGATGCGCCAGTCACAAAAAATTCCATTACGTCGTCAATCGTTTCCATTCCGCCGATGCCAATGACCGGTACTTTTACCGCCTGATAGACATGCCGCACACACCGCAGCGCAATCGGCTTTATCGCAGGTCCGCTCAAACCGCCGAAACCGTTGCCCAGCCTCGGCTTACGCTCTCGCCAATCGACGGCTAATCCCAAACACGTATTGACTGCCGCAATCGCATCGGCTCCGCCCATTTCCGCTCCCTTGGCAATCTCCCCAATGTTCCCAACGTTCGGCGATAACTTGACAATCAACGGCAACGAGAGTTCCCGGCGAAATTTTTGTACGACCTGCTCGCAGAGTTTCGGATCGGTCGCAAAATCGACTCCGCCGCTGACATTCGGACAGGAAACGTTCAGTTCCACCGCATCGATTCCGTCGGCGGCTTGAATTTTTTCACCAAGCACCGCACACTCGTCCAAGTTCTTGACGGCAACGCTAATAATGATGTTCGTTTTCAACGTTCGGAGGTACGGCAACTTCCGTATCATGAATTCGTCGATACCGTCATTGTCGAGTCCAATCGAGTTCAGTAGCCCGGAGGCGGTTTCAATGGTGCGCGGCGGAGCGTTGCCTGCACGGGGCAACAACGTAACGGTCTTTGGAACGACGGCACCGAGCCGGGAAAAATCGACGATGCCGTCCATTTCTCGGACATTACCAAACGTTCCCGAGGCAACCAAAATCGGCGAAGTGAAACGGTCAAGGAATGTCATTGTTCTTGAGCGGTCTGCTTGACATACCTTGCACTCACAATCGCTTCGGCAATGTCTATCGGAAGGTAAAAATAATGGTTCGACGACTCGTACCCTATTCTGGAGTCGGATTTTGCCAACCGATACATGTCTCTGGCGGTTTGCAGTTCGGCAATGATAGTCTTTTCAATAAGCGAAATGAGCCGTTGCTTTTCGTTTGCATCCTTTTCTTCGAGCAACCGGTTGCGGAACATGTTGTACTCTATCATATTGGCACAGGCGGCGAAGTGTAGCCGGGCGGCATCCGCAAAGCGGTACTCGGATTCCACATCACGTTTCCGCTCCGGCGGTGCGAGAGCAATCGCTTCTCGAAGCAAAGGAAGTCCCTGTGCGAAATGTTCGGCAACCTTTCGGAATTGTCCGGCGGCAATCTCCGGCGGATAGACGGCACACCAACTTCGTACATCGTCGTAAGGAATTCCAACCATCGTTGCACTATATCCCGTCGGTTTCGGAAAAAACAGGTTCGCCGCTCCCCATTGCTGCGGTCCGGTATAACAAAGTCCTATGTGATACGGAAATTCACGAAAACCGGTAGAAAAAAGCGTCCACGCTTGCCGCGCCTTGCCAGCACCGCTACCGTATCGGTTCGCCGCAACCCGGTCAAGCACTTCGTTGCGGCGTTGCACCTTGTCGTCCGCTGTTGCCGCGTTTGCTGTTTGATAATCTCTGGCGATTTCAAGATTGGGCGACGGACTGCCTCCGAGACTCCAACTCAACATCAGACCATTGACACCGCTTGCAGAAAGATTGGAGACGTGTTCCGCCACAAGATCGGCGACGGGCAGGTAAGGAATTGCCGCAAGTTCCCACGTAATGTTGAACTGAACCTTGGCGACGGTTTTGAGTCCGCTCTTTCGGGCAAGTTCCCAATGTCTGGCGGCTCGCGGACCAGGTCCGACGGAGGAAATTGAGTATTCTCCGACTGCCGACTTGATACCGCCCCGCTCAATGGGCAGCGACCATTCGCTCACCGATTGAAACCAACATGACTTCGGCAACGCAGCGATGATTTCCGGCGCATCGTTGTCGTTCCATCCCCAGTCCCAAACGATGACCTTCGCCTGCGGATTAGCCGCTCGAACCGCATCGTGCATGACCGTGTTCACCTCGGCGATGATTTCGGCGGCACTGCGTTCTTTACATCTTGGACATTGATCTTTCCTAAAATGCGAGGCACAGTGCGTCAGGTTTTCCGAGGCGGTAATCGTAAAAATGCCGCCTAGGTTCGGAACCTCCCGGAAAACATACGACAAAGAATCCGCCAACCAGCGTTTGACTTCCGGCACCGATGTACAGAGTGCCCGATAGCGGTCTCCTTCGGGAACACCAGCGAACCTTTCTGCGTCACCGGCAAACATCGCCGTTGGCAATGCCCGAGGTTCGTTCATGTAAAGATAAACCTTGATTCCGTATCGGTTTGCCCTTTCGACCAGCGTTCGCAGAGCGCGGAGACGAATTTCGTGGTCTTTGCCGAACTCTGGAAAAAGATCGTGCGGTGCCAAAGTACGCAATAATGTGTGAAGCCAGATTCCATTGACCCCGCTCTCCGCCAGTCGGCGTAACAGTTCTTCGGGATAGGAGGCAACCTCAGGATCAAGCAGCGGATCGCCGAACGTCGCAAAGTACGAAAAGAGAAATCGTATCTCAAAGGGAGAAGTGTCCAGGCAGTCAGCAACCGGCGCAGAAACATTAGAATCCCTCGAAAAAGCTTCGGCGGGGAAAAATTCGTCGAGAAAGGCGAACCGAGACTCTTCCGGTTTCGTCCAGTCGACACCGAGTTCTTCCTTGATCCATGAAGCAATTTGTTTCGCCTGTCGATGTTGCTCTTCGCTCGGCTCTTTGTATCGGAGCGGCTCGCAACGCGGTTTGATGGAGCCGAGTTTGATAAAGAGAAAGTCGTCTTCTCGCAAGGACTCCGCCAACTGACTCGGCGTTTGGTTCAGAAGGACAAGGAGTTGTTCGAAAGGCAACAGATGCCAATTTCTGCGCAACACGGTGATGTATCCTTGCGGCGATTCCCATTGCGGCAGGATTTTTTCTTGCGCTGGCAATCCGAGGGATGCGGCAACTTGTCGAACCTTTTCGACCGAAGTTTCGAGGACTTCTGCCAATCGTGTTTCGGGCACGACTGTCCAATTTCGCCAGACGAACGTGTGCAATCGGCTTGGAAAATGATCGAAGGTCAGTGCCGCCGGATAGTCAGCGAAGTCGGGAAGTTCCGCCGTCAAAGTACCGACGGACAGACACAAAAACAGAAGTGCATAGCGTAGTATTTTCATGACCGCATTTTATCAGACGCAGGCTGGAAGTCAACGTCTCAAGAAGTGCCTCTCTGTAGTGCATAAGTTTTGGATGCAGAACCCGCCGCGTATCCTCTTGATTTCCCGCCCCGCATGTGATAGATTCACCTGCCGTCAACAACAATACAATGCCACCCAAAACGTCACTCATAATATCAACATACAATCAGCCGGATTTTTTGCGTTTGGCAATTCTTTCGGCGTGGGAACAAACCCTTCTCCCAGACGAAATTATTGTTGCCGACGATGGTTCACGCGAAGACACTGCTGCACTCGTTCGAGAAATGAAAAAAGAGTCCCGCGTTCCGATCATCCACGTTTGGCAACCCGACGACGGTTATCGTCTTATGCTTAGCCTGAATAATGCCGTCGCCGCCTCGTCGGGCGACTATCTGATTTTTCTCGACGGCGATTGTTTTCTGAACAAATTCTTTATCGAAGATCACCTTTCGTATGCCAAAAAGGGATTCTATGTTTGCGGCAGGCGGGTAAACATTCGGACAAAGCGAAAGGAATATATTCTTCGGACGGGAGACCGGCGAATTACTGTTTTCAGTTGGGGAACGCACAAAAAACTGCATGCGATTCGTTCTCACCGGCTTGCAAAACTGCACTTGGAGGGAGGATTGTTATACAAAAAAAGGGGAATGGCAGGAGCAAACTTTGCCGTTTGGCGCAGCGACTTTGAAAAAGTGAACGGTTTCAATGAACGTTTGTCGGGGTACAGTGGTTGCGACCACGAACTTGCATGCAGACTTGACGACATGGGTATTCCCATGAAGAAAATGGTACATTGGGGTATTGCATATCATTTTGACCATCCGATAACTAATCGCGTCCGATGGGAAAACGAAAACAAAAAAGTCCAAAAACTAATGGAACAAATTCGGGCAGAGGAAAAAGGACGTTGTCGGATCGGATTGAATCGTGCAATAGAAGAGGGCGTTACAGTGCTTCAGTGATGGTATACCGGGCTTCAGTGATGGTATACCGGGGCCAGAAAAATTACTGGGACTTACCATTAGCATTTCTCCATTCGATGAATTTTTTTATGCCGCTTTCAAAATCGACTTTTGGATGATAATTGAGCAACTGAGCGGCTTTTGTTATGTCTGCCGCAGTTTTTTCAACATCCCCTTGCTGCATCGGCAGTTTCTCAATTTTTGCCTTTTTGCCCAATACTTTTTCTATCAAGGCAATCATTTCAATCAACTTAATGGGGGAGCCGCCGCCAAGATTGATGATCTCGTATTGCGTCCGCTCATAATCAATCGCGGCAGATAAACCGTCAATAATATCGTCAATGTACGTGTAATCACGGATGGTATTTCCGTCGCCGAACATCGGAATCGGTTTGCCATTTTCGATTAACTCGATAAATTTGCGAATTGCAAGGTCAGGACGCTGGCGAGGACCATAGACGGTGAAAAAACGCAGGCAAAGCGTTTGAATATCATATAATTTTGAATAAGTGTACAACAACTGTTCGCAGGCAGATTTTGTTGCCGCATAAGGCGAGATAGGTTGCGACACGCACAAATCTTCGCTGAATTTTTTTTCTCCGCAATTACCGTAAACCGAACTTGAAGAAGCAAACACTATTTTTTTGATGTTATACTTTTGCATCATCAATAAGATGTTCAAAGTACCTGCAATGTTTGATTGCACAAACAATTGCGGGTCTTGAATCGACGCACGCACACCGGCACTTGCGGCAATATGCACCACGACATCGAATTTGTTTTGCGCAAAGACTTTTTCAAGCGATTCAACATCGCAAATATCTGCACGGTATAATTTGTAATCTGGATTCGACAAATGATGCACCACGTTCTTTTCTTTCAATTTGGGATTGTAATAACCATTGAAATTGTCCAAAACCGTAACGGTATTGCCTTGCGAAAGTAACCTATCCGCCAGAGTTGAGCCGATGAATCCTGCGCCGCCCGTGATTAAGGTTTTTAGGGTCGATAATTGTTCCATGTTATTTCTGTGATCTTCTCGTATTTTTTCTAATGTTGTGTTACCTCAACGTTTGTGTTCGTTTTCACCGAATATGGCTGGGGCGGCAAAATGTAGTTTTGCATTGCCCAGCAGATTCTCGTAAAACGCCGTGTTGATCGGGAACAAATACGGTAAGGAAGCGAAATGATGTGCCGCAAACTCGCCGGATGCACAATCGGATAACGATATTCTTTCCCAATCGTCGAGTCATTACTGGCTGTTTCGTTCAGTGGGATGGGAAACGGATGGATCGTCATTTCACGAATTCCGATGGGCCAATCACGAAAATAGGTGAGATCCGTCGGGAGTCTT
>Ga0123353_10001075_pt1 | contig 33290 bp, 30 predicted proteins | sample TergutLab28metaG_3_FD_92763 | JGI IMG/M metagenome (GOLD analysis project Ga0123353, IMG submission 92763) | Labiotermes labralis P3 segment gut microbial communities from Petit-Saut dam, French Guiana - Lab288 P3 | ecosystem: Host-associated > Arthropoda: Insects > Digestive system > Gut ... | reverse complement strand
TGATATGTTTACCCAGTTCCTCAGTAGAAAGTAACGTTCAAAGTACGTACTTCCCCAGTAGGCAAATATGCCGAGAATTAGCACATTGATAAACCACTGAGGTATGCGTTTCATTTTACAAAATATTTGCTAAAACAAAAATTGAAGATCTTGCCTTATCGCTGGTGTAACTAAAAGCAACGTATGAGGAACCCATTTTTTAATATCTTCACAAAACCAGAATCGTACCCCAGTAGCACAAAAATCCCGATCCTTTGCTTCGTTCAATTCCGCTACGAAAAAAACATCACAAAATCTAACTTTGTTGCCAAGTGCTAAAGACTCATGCAACTTTAACGTTATCTCAAACACATGTCCCTTTGAAGTTGTATTGCCGAATAAAGCTGGATCAGTCAAGACCATTTGAATGGACTGGTCGGGGGTTAAAGGAGTATTCGTCTCCCAAAAGCAACTTTCGCCACTTTTATCGAGAAGAAACTCCCATCCGCTTCCATTCGACCCTAGGTCGTTCCAAAGATGCACGAACGCTTCGGCATCTGTCACCAGAGTTAGTGCCTGTTCACTACGAGCAAAATCTTGAATGTTCCTTTTTAGCTCTGGTGCGAGTTGAGTGGGACCGCGTGAGATAGCGAGATAATCGTAAACCGGATGCGGGTCGTTCTCCCGGTATGCCGTAAAAAAACCCTCGAGTGCCTCTTGAATGTCTGTGCTCTGAAAGTCAGTGAGATCATCAAAGGAAACCGCAGAGGTCCCTTTGGGAACGGGCAGGGTCCGATTGGACAGCATAGAACGGACGAAACTCGATATGTTTCCGTCTGTTAACTCAAGACGGCGCATGTCATTCCACGTTTCCAAACGTTCACCCCTCGAGCCAGGCGGCGAAACACTGGCACGTTCTCCACGAAACACACGGTATCCGGCGTGAAGTATGGTAATAGCTACAAGGACCGCAACTATGGCACTAAGAACACGTTTATTTTGAGTCATACCGTTGCTAACAGTCGGGAAAATTAGTTTTTGTTCTGCCCACTGTTTTGATGGACAGGGGCATAACACTTTTGTAGATTTATTCAACGCCGTTAAGACAACTACCCTTTACAGGAAGCTGCTCCAAATCCAGGACGGGGCATAGATGTCGAGCATGACTGTTCTTCCGTACAAGACACACACTGCCCACCGTACGTGTCACACCCGCAACACGTTCTCGTCCCACCTACCGAACAGCCTCCCCAGTACGCCGTCGACGGGCAGGAACAGTCTGCATATACCACCGCCGCCACCATCACCAAACACACAGACAAAGCCGCCCCCATAAGCCACGAACCGACAGAGTTCTTCATTTCACACCTCGCGAAGGTTAAATTGCATCAGCCGCCTCCCCGCCATTGCAGTCGGAAGACACATAGCGACTGAAGTAAACGTTAATCAGTATACACCGCGTCCCGAAGTGTCAAGCAGGGGTGCTTGAGGGACAACTACCCACGGATATGTAAAAATCTTTTGGGCATTTTCGTGACGGCAAAATGGGCAATTTTTGGAGGGTGTAGTAACAAAATTGACGAAATTTATCGCAACTTGTTTTTGCATAACGAGTTGCGTCAAAACCAAGCGTTTCGGTTTGTTCTCCTGAGGAACCATAACGGCACACAGGAAAACGTTGCAAAATAGCCTTGTTTTCAGCCACAACGCGCCTTCGTGCTGCTGGGAAAGCCAAAACTGCCCGCAAATCAACAATTTTGATGCTACACTCTCAATTTTTGTCCCTGCCGATTTACACTGACACATGTATCGACCATGCTACGGTTGCCCGTCCGTTGTCAAGGGGCAGGGGCAGAAAAAATCCCCAAAAAGATTTGACACATCCACTACCCACCTGTTACGGAATCTGCCTACAGATTTCCACACAAATTCCGTCGACCAACTTGACCACAACAGGCGTTACTGCGTACCAGCCGTTTTGCCTGTCCAGCACAAACTTCGGAAATGGCGTTGGCGGTACCTTCTCGCTACGGCGAGAAGGTACAACGACGAGGACAACATTTTCGGGCATTCGCTCTTCCAATCTATTCATCATCTGCTCACAGTCCGAGCAGTTAGGGCTGATAAGAACCACGTGCCATGTTCCTGTCAGCAAAATATCAGAACCCTCCGGCTCGACAAATCGTGAGACAAGCGGAAACTCCTTGTCGATCCACATTCTCGGTGCAAGCGAGATCACTTTTTTGCCATCAGCGGTGATGTATTCTGTACCGAGCACCGCTTGCCGTTGTTGCAGCGAAAGCATAAAAAACAGTGCCGGTCCCGCAAGGACAAGCCAAGCAACCAAGACTGCCAGCACCTTCTTGCGGTCAAGTGGCGGAAATGTCCAGTCAAGTCGCTCCCGGAAGATTACCAGTAGCCCGACAATGACCGCATCGAAAGCCGCCGTGATCCACGGATTGACCGTAACTGTACCAAAACAACCGCAGGAAGTTTCGCCGGATAATGCTTTCATCAGAGAAACAAGTGTGAAGACCGAGAAGCTGAGAATCGAGAGCAACCACGAGTATTGCAAGTAAATACCTGCAACGAGAACCAGAGCAAACAGAATTTCGCCTATAACGACAGCCATCTGAAAATATCGGTCATTGAGCAGTTCCAGCAGAGGCGTGAACACACTGCCTTGCACCACCGGCGGCAACGGTACGGTAGCGAGTTGGTATGCTTTCAGCCCAGCGGCAATCAACAAGACACCTGCCACTACAAAACGAAATTGAGCAAAGCCGAATCGTTTCATTCGTCCATTCTATCGTATCGCACCATTTTGGGAAACACCCTTCTGCCCCAAATACGCCAACCGTTTCGTTTCAATCCTCCCCCGCCGAATCGAATGCACCAGAAAACCGAATATCAAGACCTGTACAGCCAGTAGCACCAAGCCTAAGCAGAGAAACGCCGTCGGAAAACGGGCAACCTCGCCCGTGATATGGTAGTCGTAAAATATCGGTGTTGCCAGTCCAAACGAAAGCAATGTCAGTAGCAGCGCAATCAGTCCGTAAAACAGCCGGGGACGCTCGGTGGTCAACAAGCCGATAATGGTAAAAAGTATCCGAAAGCCATCCCGATAGGTGCGCAATTTGCTCTGCGAGTCTTCGGGGCGCACGCCATATTTCGTTGGCAGTTCGGCGACGGGAAGTTGAAGTTGAAGGGCGTGTACCGACATTTCTGTTTCGATTTCAAAGCCGCGAGAGTGAATCGGAAACGATTTGACGAACCGCCGCGACATGATCCGATAACCGGAGAGCATGTCCTCGAAGCCGTAGCCGAAGAGGTGTTGGACAAGACCGGTCAGCATACGGTTGCCGAAGCGATGTCCCGACCGAAAGGATTGGGTTTCGGTCGCCACCCGGCTGCCGACGACCATGTCGAGGTGTTCGCAGGTGAGTTTGCGGATCAGTTCCGGTGCAACGGTCGGATCGTAAGTTTCGTCCCCGTCTGCCATCACGTAGATGTCCGCTTCGATGTCGCTGAACATTCGGCGGACGACGTTCCCCTTTCCCCGATGGGGTTCACGCCGAACGATGGCACCGGCAAGTGATGCTTGTTCGGCGGTGTTGTCTGTGGAGTTGTTGTCGTAGACGTAGATGGTTGCGGTTGGCAGCGCGTTTTTGAAAGCGGTAACGACTTTGGCGATGGCGGCGGCTTCGTTGTAACAGGGGAGGAGGACGGCAATGTGGGGCGACTCATTCATGGCGGTCATTGTACCATTCCACGTCTTCCTGCGTAAGATGGTAAATATGAATCGTTCGACCCGCCGTTGCCACGGGTGTAAAATGGCGGAAGTAATCATATTCTCCGCTGGGTCCCCACAGAGCATTCGTGCTCAAGGCGTACCACCCTGGTTGCGGTCCCATTTTTGACGAATCCATTTGGACAAAGTGAGTAGCATTCTGACCAACGGGCGGTCTCGGAGCGTTGATCCCGATAGCAGATGGGTCGAATCCTCCATGATAAGCCAAGCCGTCGAGTTCGATCTCTGGATGCATTTCCAGCCATTTTTTCAAATACGTCAAGTCCTGCCCCCAATCAATAGCACTGTGGAGCATGTGTCTATGTCCGTTCTTTGTGCCGCCGGACAATTCATTGAAATAGGCAAGCGAATGCGGATAGTTTAGCAGACTGCTCGCCGTCGATAAAGCGATACAAACCGAGACAACAACACGCCAAAATACTTTGCTTTCTGCGAGTAAAGCAACTTTGCCGATAAAAATAAAAGCAAATCCGACAAATGGAAGTACATAACGAAAATGCATGTTAAACTCCAATTGGGAACTGACCGCCAAAAGCACTGCCAGTCCCGGAAGGATCATCATCAGTTCATCCTTCGACAATTTTGTTTTCTTCCAAAACACGAGCATCAATACCGCCAGCAAAAACAAAGCCTGTGTGCCGTGCGGCCATTTGACGAGCAAACCGTAAACGTAATAATGGTACCATCCGCGATCCTGCCAACGACCAGCCAGATAGGACTTCTGCCCGTATTGTTCGAAATCGCGGGCTTGGGTATCAATTCCGAGCACGAATTGCTTCGGCAGGGGAACCGGCAATGATGCTAAAAACGGATTTTGGTTATCAATCACGGATAATTTATCGCTGACAAAGGAATAATTGCCATAATTCTCAAACGATCCGTCAAAGCCGTAAAAAATGTTAATGAACCAAATCGTCAGGAGAAAGATCGTAGCGATTTGCAAGCCAATGACCGATAATTTCGTTCCGATTTTTTCTCGCTTCCAGTACATTATTCCAAACCACAATGCTGCCATAATTGGCAAAAGCCCGAAGAGGATGAGCCATGTTGTTTTGGCAAGAATCGCCAGCGCAAGAGTCAAAGCCACGATAAGGCATCGTGTCCAAGTGGGGGATTGGAGCCAGTGCCAAAAATAGTAGCCTGCCACGATCCCTAATGACGTAGCGGCGGTGTCGTTGGTAATCAGCGCACCATTGCCGAGCATCAACGGGCAGAAACACCAAAGCGTCAGTGCAATCAGACCGGCTAGATCACGCCGCCAGAGTTCGCGAGCCCAAAAGAAACAGTACAAACCACCAATGAGACTGAACGGAATACAAGCCCAGCGTGCCAAGGTCATGAGCCAGAGTGAACGTTCGCCATTGATTTCGATGAATTGACTGCCAATAGAATATTCGGGACGAGTACGCGGTCCATCAACGAAACGTGACCAATCCGTTTCGCATCCGACTAACACGACGGGGGTTGCCGCAACCATCCGAACCAGCGGCGGATTGACACGATAGAGTTCATAACGTCCTAACTCCCAATGACTCACCCCGGCGGCAAGTAGCGGACCTTCCAGGGCGGTTGGTGCAAATTTGGCGGCAGAATATCCCAATAGTATGGCATGAATGCCGAGCAAAAGGATTACGATCACCCAAGATCGCCAAAAAGGACGAATAGGTTCTTGTGTCGAAGGAACCGAACTAGAATCATTAGTATCGTTCATGCTCAATCTAGTCTGCACTGAGGAAAGCAACGTATGGGATACTGAAAATAACCTCACCCGATTCGTTCGTGCCGGTGATCGTCCCCTCAAGCAGTCGGTTTTCTCCTTCCTCGGTAGGTGGTGTCAAACGAGAGGTCAGAATAAATCGATTTGCGCCCTCGTTCGACCTTTCAAAACTGACCTGAATATTGGGATGGTCGGCGGCACATGTGATTCTTGCTACGTCAATGCCCGGACTCCTAAAGGTCAACGTACATGTCCGAATGACCTCATTCGTGGTAACTCGCCCAAATACGATGTTCGATGGAATGATCTCGACATCGCCGGAAAGATAACCCGACATGGGAACCTCAAGCACTTGCTCTTCGTCGTTGCCTTTTTGGACGTGGAACACAATTTTCGTCGAAAGATTGCCGGGGTTCGCCTCTTTTCCAGTCCATTCGATTTCGTAATAGTCAATGGCTTTGATATTTTGGGCTTCGAGTTGCTTCGATGTCTCAACCGGTTTGGAGGTCAGCGTAAGCCACGGAGCCTCACATTGTACCGACGTGACTTTGGCATCGGGCAAACCTGCTGCCAAAACATGCAGTCTCGTTTGTTGCGTATCACTGGTCGAAAGGTTGCCGAAGCTGATCGTTTCAGGATTTGTCCAGACCGCCTTGACCGTCGCAGTAACATCGGCAAGAACGAGAAGTGTTTTTGGTTCGGCATCCCAAAAGACCGCCTGTTGCGGTGTGTTGCCCCGCCTTCCGGTGGTGTCGAATTCCAATTCAAAAATACCTGTCTCTCCCGGCAGTACTTCTTCTGGCATTGACTTGACGAAAAGACATGCCCCGCAAGATGTACTACTGAAACCAAAGTGCATCGGCTTGTCCGTCTCGTTTTTTAGTTCAAGCGAACAACTCAGTCGCTCACCAGCATCGACTATGCCGAAATGATGTTTGAGGAAGAAAGACCTTTCGAGTGTACTCTTGGCAGGGGCGGCGGTCGTTTGCCTCGTTTGGGGTGGCGTGGTCGATTCGGACTCCTGCTTGGTACAGGAAATTGCTGAACATGCCAGAATCAAAAGAATACAAACGGCGGTTGGTGGGGCTGCTTTTTTGAGAGATTTTCGGTTACGAAACCAGAGGATAACAGTGATCAGGAGTATCGTTGGGGCAAACAAAAAGGCGAAGTCGCCGAGAGCCCGATAAAATGGCGAGATGCGAACGACAATGGCAATCCCGTCCCAAACGTCGGCAATTTCGCCAATCAGTTTTCGCTGGTGCAGTTCGGGATAGTCAATCAGATGGATCACCTGACCATTGTCCCGGACACCGACGGCACAGACGGCATGGTCAATTTCATCGGTCAGTTTTCGTGTGGCAAGGATGACGACGGTTCGGTTGTCCTCAAGCAAATCGACAAGTTGTCTCGGTGTCAATCTGACGATTTGAGCATCAACGCCGCGATAAGAGCGGAGTGCCTTTTGGAGATTGTCGAGGGGCAAAAATTCCCCTTGTACCCAGTTGCATCGCCCCGCCATTTCGTCGAGCGAGGTTTCGATGCCCAGTGTTTGCAGAGCAACGACAGCGGCGATGGGACCGCAGGCGGTTCGATAATGTTCATCTTCCAATGTCGGTATGCCCTGCACGGACAGGGGCAAGAGGAACAAAAACAGACTCAAGAAACAGGCAATTCGTTTCATCCGGCATTTTTTCTTTGGAGGTGCCCTCGATATTGTATGATAATCCAAGCGAGAATCAAGAGGATGCCGAGTGTTAGGCTGATGATTTGGAATGTCCAGACTCGCTTGCTCTTGGCGGTTTGCTTGATGAGGGAGTTAATCGAGGCACGCTCTCCATACCTGTAAACTAGCCCATCAGCGACATCTGCAACGAGAGTGCCATCAGGAATGAACCCTGTAAAATAGTCATCACCGATTCTTTTGTTGACTTCAACAAGAGAAACATCAACACTATATCGAAGGGCAATTTTTCCAGATTTATCAAAAATCTCAATCACCGCCTTAGACGGTATCCATACACCATTCCCATGATCTACAAGATCAAAAAGCGTTGAACGCGAAGCCAGCCACCTCCCAGACAGTACACCATTTGAAAATTCTTGTTTATAAGTTTCCGATTGTGCTACAGAAAAGTCTTTTTGGGGAACGAGATAAATCCGGTTGGACAAATCCGCCACTACAATACATTCAAACTCAGCTACCGTTTCCTTTTTTTCGAATATTCCAAACAGTCTTTTCTGTTCTTGCAAATAAAACAATAAATTGACATCTCTAACTTGGTCAAATTTGCACAAACCGGTATCAAACAGCATAGACAATGTCAACGGCATATATGGTTGGAAAAAAACTCTTAAGGCTTCCGCATCTGCTTTTTCCAAACCCGCATGCAGATGCCCTTCGCCATAGCTCAAGAGTGAGAGAACCTTTTCACCATCATACGCTTTCGTGACTCGCGGAGTCCTATTGCTTGTAATGGCAGGTTTGTTGTCAAGGTATAACTTGTCCCCAGTCCAACCAAATTCGTACGAAACCTTTCTGTCTGTACCATAGCCTTGAGTTTTATCGAACACTTCTATAAAAACTGTGTATTTACATCTGAAACTGCTAATAGATTTCTGCCTCGCTTCGACGAGCTTCAAAAGAGCATCTTTCGAAATCGCAGAGTTCTGCTTATTGACAATATCAAAAAACAATTCAGCCCTTCTTTCACGGTTTCCTGGCTCAGACAGTAGTGCGTAAAAGTCATGATCATTGGGTGGAAAACTTCCCTGAATTCCAACTTCCCCCCGTTCAATTTGTTGCATGTAAGCCAAGGAGAACGCAGTACAAGTGAGGAAAACAAACGATACGAAGAGAAGAAATCCATGGCACCTAACTTCTAACATAAAAACCTTTCTTGCTAATCCGACACTTTGCACCATTTCGACACTACCACCCCCACCTAAAATTGTGGTGGTGTCCTGAAACTTGCTGACAGGCAGGCTAAAGTGCCTATTTTTGTGTGTCTCCACAACTGTTTTCAATTTCCTGACACGACCAATTTTTCGAACATCGTCCACGGGTGGATAGTAAAAAGCAAAAAAGCGACAACCAACCACGCAGAAAAGACGTTCGCATTTTCTGGTTGCGGGTTTAGCAACTCGTGTGAGACTTGTACGTGCCTGACGGACAAGAAAACGGCGTTGCCACACCACCCTTGACCGTACAAACAATCCACTCGACAGGTCCCCCGCTACCATAATATATCCACTCTTCCTTATGGCAAGGAAGCGAATACACTGTCGCCCCTGGGCACTGCCAATTACTGAGAGATCCCTCAACACCACCTACCTCAGCGGAACTCGAATCTTCAATATAGGCTGGCGTGGAGCATTTCGGTCGCCACTGAGAATTGCAGTCCACTATAGTGCCTTGGCTGTTTTTAATTTCGCAAGGTATCTCTGCCACATAACATTCATCAATCGTCTTAAACCTGATCCACACGCACGAACCAACCGCCACTCCACTATGCGACGTGAACTCCGCCTGAGAAAATGTTTGGCAAGCAAACACGAGCCCGAAGACTCCAACGACAACCAACCCCGCGATAATGACATCTGTCCGTTTCATGAAAACCTCCCTTTCTGAAAAATGTTTTGTATCGGGAACCGTCCCAACCAACTTGCCGCACAGTGTACCCGGTGCCGAACGAAAATCAATAGCCTGTCAATAGGCAACGGGATATTTTTTGCAAAATTTCTTCCAAAACACACGAGAACGCCTTGTTTTACAGCGTGAAAAAATCTGGAGAATTTTTCATTTCCCCTGACGTAGGGAGACTCGCTGGAGTCGTTTTTGGCAATTTTCTTGCCGTAAGTGCTTGTCATAGTTGACGTAAAGTCAAAACAAAAATGCGTGGGATACCCGGGGACTGCGCTGAGTACCGCTACGTCCCCGGCTCTTTGGTTTGGTCATGCCAGCGTTTCAGTGCCGACACCGCATGGCTCAAACCGCCGAAGTCGAAATGAACATCGGGCGTGCGGCTGACTGCCAAGTTGCGATACGTTTGCCGGTAAGTCATTTCAACAGCACCGGCTAAATGATCGACTGCCCGAACTACCCAATCGTCCCGGCAGTAATCTTCGCCCAAAAATGTAATCCACTCCAACGAATGTCCAGTGAAGTAAATGTCGCAGTGTTCCTTTGTCTGCGAACCGAATTCTATTCCCGGCGATTCAAAACTGCCATCGGGACGCTGCGATTGTTTTAGCATGACCAACGCCTCCAAAACTTGCCGCTCCAGTTCTGACCAAAGTCTGCCAATCTGTCTGTCTTCCGAAAATTCCTTTCGGGCATAGACCTTTGCCAATGCACCGAGGCGATGCGTTCCATAACAGGTTCTTTCCGGCGTGTCCAATAACTTTTCCAGTAACATCGCCAACGACATCGTTTCGCCGAACTTGTTTTGCCAAGTCTTGCCCTGCTCCAAGAATTTTGTGTAAGCCGACACCGTGAAAGCCAACTCGCTCGTCGTTCTTGCCTCCAACAGCGAACGTTCCATCACATTGTAAAACGTGTACTCCACGTCATCGATTGTCAGCGGAGCGTCCAGCGTACCGCCTGCCTTGCCGAAATAGAGCAAAAACTGATCCGGGTGATGCTCCAGCATAAAATAATTCGGTCCCGATTGGCGCGGATACGGCAAGCCGCTACGCAAAATGAATGATCCCTGTTCCTGCGTGTTGGAGTGCTGTATGACGGCAAAAATCCGATCCAGATTTTCGTCGGTAGCGTTTCCATCCCGCCAGTTCGGATAGGCATTGCTGCCGTGCATCAGCAGTGCGTGAAACGCAATCCAGTTCGGCAGATATTCCGGCATCCTTTCCGCATAGATCAAATTGAGTACCCTTGACACTTTTTGCAGGGTTTGCTCAATTTCGTCCGACGGAGAGTGGGCAAGTATCTGACGCAACTCGGCATCCGAGAAGTTCAAGCGTTCGATTTGAGAGATGCGCGGACTCACCGCGTTCCTTTGGCAGCCCACGCAAGCGGCAAGCGTTAGCGGAACAAATGTTAAAAAAAACCGTCGGGATAGGTTCATCCGGCATTTTTCATGTTGAGGTACGCCCTGTATCTTATGATAATCCAAGTGAGAATCAAGAGGAAGCCGAGCGTTAGGCTGATGACTTGGAAAGTCCAGACTCGCTTGCTTCGGACGGTTTCTTGAAGAAGCCCATTGATTGAGGGACTGTCGCTTTGCAGATATGAAAAATTTCTCTCCTTGTCAAACACAAAGGTACTTTCTGGAAAATTTCCAGTGAAATATGTATCATCAATCCCCTTGTTAATCGCCAACTCCAAAACAGTTATCGTTTCTCCCCAAACCTTCTGTCCATTTTCGAAAAATGTGTTTTCGATCTTGGATGGCAACCATAAACCATTCCCATAGTCTTTCAAATCACTCAAAAGTCGTCTGTAAGTCAGAGAAGCACCAACGATATTGCCGTTAGCACCCCACTCGATGTCGTATTCTTCATACATAAGCACACAAAAATTTCTTTCTACATCCAAATAAATTCGGCTGACCATATCGGCGATGAGAAGGCATTTTACCCCGTCGACCTCTGTCAGTTTTTGATAAACATAAACGCCTGGTTCTCGCAGCATAAGGTAAAGATCAAGCGATCTTTGAGGAAAACTCGAACTGCCAGTGTCAAGCAACATAGATTGCAACATCGGGAATTCCCTTGGAAAAAACCAATTGTCAGTACTCAAGTTTCCGATTGCCGCATACGGAGTCGCTTCCCTTCCTTTTGGATATTCTAAAACGTATTCCCTTTCACCATCATACGAATGAGACCGCCTTGAAGTATTTTCATTACCTGCCAACGTCTCATCGAAGTGTCGTCTTCCTCTGTCGTACGCGTAGGTGAAAGTATTTGTAAGACTAAAATTTTGATCACTGATTTTATCAAAACCAGATTTCGACACGGTATATCTACAGAAGACATCGCTTATCGAGTTTTGCTTGGCTCGGATAAGGCTAATAACCTTTGTTAACGGTATTTCAGGACGTTGCATGTTTAGCAATTCGCCATACAACTTCATTTGTTCGTTGAAGGAGAGATGTACACCTTGGGTTGAAACAAAATCGAAATAATCCCGAATATCTGGCGCAATCCCACTGTCTTTACTAATATCTCTAAGCGATGATACTTCCGGTTGATAACTCGCGTCGCTTGCGAGTACACTCGCAAGACACAACGACACACAAGCGATCGCTAGGCCTTTCATTGACAATGTTAACCGAAGTTTCGATTTAGACATTTCTGCTACTTTACAGTCGAGGGAGGAAGGGTATCGTTGAAAATTCGCGTTTGCATACTGTTTCAACAACCTGCATTCGGATCCCAAATCGCCTTTTTTACAGGGTCATTAGAGCACTTTGGAGGTACTGGAGGGACACTTCCCGTTTCGTTGCAAATCAAAACATTCAGATAGTGGTAATTTGGATAAGGATTTCCAAATTGGTCGTGTGTCCAGCCGATAAAACAACACAGAAACAACGCAGGGATACTTTGACACGGTCTACTTGTGTATGTTCCGCAATCGCCACCAACTTGCTCCGTGTAGTGTCCTGGCTCGGTACCCTTTTGCTTGGCAGACAACTTCTTACTACACCCCGTGTGAGAAGAGGTTGATTCAGCGGTGCAACCATTCGGAACACTATGCCTGGCCCAACAACGCGAACATGTTCGAATGGCAGTCCCAGCGACACACGTCCTTACTGCTATGTCCACGCAGGCATAATTGTTTTTGTCGAGCTCTCCATACCCACATGCCGCCGCACCAACCACCACTGCATCTCCACTTTGCGACGAAAATTTCGTCTGCGAGCCCACCTGTCCCGCGAACACGAGTCCGAAGACTCCTACGACAACCAACCCTGAGATAATGACTTCTGCTCGTTGCATAATGACCTCCTCTTTCTGAAAAAATGTTTTCGGGAACAAAACGCCCCCGATCCAGTTGCGTCCCAGTATGGCGGATGGCGGAGTGTTTGTCAAGAGACTTGGGGACATTTTTTGCAAAATTTCTCCCAAAGCGAACAAAATTCCCTTGTTTTACCGCGTGAAAAAATCTGAAGAATTTTTAATTTTCTTCTCGAAAACGCCAGAAAACCATGTTTACCGCGTCGAAAAGGCGGATACAGGAATGGTCAGGGAGAAAGTTTTGCCGCCTTCTACCACGCCGGTAACTTCCACTTCCGCGCCACCGGTTTCGAGTATTGAGGGCAGGATGGTCAATTCGACCGACTGTTCGCGGTTGAAATTGTCTGACAGAGCACGACACTGCACCGCCTCGCTACCTGAAAATGACGTAATTCTGATCGGCGTATTGGCAACGTGCCGGATGGCGACGGTGAATGTTCTCGTCTGATCCGCCATAACAACGCTGACCTGCGGCGGCAAGGCAAAGATCGTAGGACGAAACTGTCCGGTAGATCGTACTGTTTGCGTAAAAACCTCTTCTCCGCCATCGACGAGCATATCGACAGTGAGTTGTGCGGCGAACGCTCCCACCTCGTCGGAAAAAACTGCGAACTGAAAAGATTGTTTGTCCGCGGCAATCACAATGTTTTTGATCACATCGTTGTCGGCAATGACACTTGAGATTACCGTTCCTGCATCCGCCGATCTCATTCTGACTTCTCTGGGATTGCTGATGCTTCCAACGGGAAGGAAGCCGAAATCAATCATCACCGGTGAAAGTTCTGCCGGTTGCCTCACCTCGGCACAGATGTAAACCGAAAATTCAATGTCAGGGTGGTCTGGCGACGTGTAGCGAATGTGCGTGACACTTTTTCCGCTACTACCAGTGGCGGTAAAATGGATGGGTAGGCTTCCCTTTGCTCTGGGTGCAAGGGTTACATCTGATATTTGCACTTCGCCGGGCTTTGAACCTGCGTTGCTGGCATCGGCCCCCGACAGGAGGAGCGACACATCTGCACGGGATTGGATCGGCACTTCAACCGTGTGCGTCGAGCCGGGGCGGATTGTTCCCAGCGGAATCACAGGATTGTCCAAAAAAACGAAGAGCGGCTCCGTTTGAGTGCCTGTATCATCAATTTGAAAGCCGGGGAGCGTCTCTTCAATCTTTTTTCGGCTCAAAAGAACAACCTGCACATTGTCGAATTGGGGAAGTTGCAACGCAATTTCATCGTGGCTTTCTGTAAACGGAATCGTTCGTCGGTGGATCGGATCAACGGCAACCGTTGGTGTCCAGTCGGCTCCGATGGTGATGCCGAGTTCAACGTCCTTTCGGACTGCCGCCATGAATGGTTCTGATTCTTGAAACGCGGATCGGGTGCTCCATTCGTTCAGGATGATGACCAGAAGGTGATCCGTGCCGCTTGCGAGAAAGTTGACGTAGACTCCTTCTTGATTGAACGAATGGGCAAGGTCAATCGGTTTGGTGATTCCCAGTATCGGTTTCAGCGATCTGACGTTGTCAAGAATTTCGACGACACCGCGCCCGCATGCTTCAATCGTTTCTTGATCCCCTTTTTCGTGGGCAGTCAGAAAAATACCGTGGCTTCCCGCTCCAATCGCTCCCCATGTCATCCACTCCAAGTCTTTCGGTGATGGGTGAAAGTCGTTGTCAAGTAGAACAGAACTTGCCCACGGAGTCGGCAAATGCCGCATAAACCGAACGTGATCGTAGAATTTTCGGTGTTTTTCAAATTCCGATGGAATCAAGGGAGGCGTTAGCCCCGTTGTTATGAAGTCGGAGCAACCGGCAAGTTGATACACGGTTGTCGGTCTTGTGCCTTCGTGCGGATAAATGTAGACGGGGATTGACGGATCGACCGATACGACCGAATTGTACCGCCGGATGAATTCCAGTATTTCGGGACGGTTGCGTAGTCCGCCGTAAAAGGTACACACACCGCCTGGTAGTCCATTTTCCCCGTCAATCTCATACGGGATGCCGTGTTGGACGATGCAAGAAAATGATTGCATATCGAAATAGCCGTCTGGAATAGTATGTCCCGAACGGAGTGGTTCGAGCCGTCTGAAATCGAAATCAAAACGATGCCTGTTGCCATCGTTGATGCTGATGTTTCTCACGGCAACGGGGCGTACATCACCTTTGTAATCGTGCAAGTCTGGTGGAAATGGTTCGGACGGAAATATCGTTTGGGCTGTAACGTCCACGCCATTAAGCAGAACCCTTTCGATGACCGTCGGACATTTTCGGAAATCCGCTTCGTTGTAAATGTTCAGAGTGATTGAATTCGCGGTAAATTCCAAATCGACTGGGCGCATGGTCTTTTCGTACTGTGTTCTCCCTGCGACAAAGGAGTAGAACACTTTCATGCATCCGCCGTAGATTATTTTGTCGTCCCAAGTAGCACTGACGAAGAGACGCTCGCCTTCGCTTAATTTGCGTGGAGGCGCAATTTTTAGGCAAACGAAGAAGTGCCCGTCTTCGGTCGGCAAGATCGAGTAATCGGAAACTATCGCTTCGTTACCATTGATTGTTACTGAGACGGCTTCTTGGGATATATGCTCTTCCAGCACGACATACTTGAATACCGACGAGAAATCTTCGTTAACACGAATGCTTTTTGTCCAAACGTGAGTCGGTTCAAGGGGACGAATCGTGAAGTAGCGTTTTTTATTGAGTTCATATTCAACGCGTAAAACCGGGGCATGCCCGGAAAATTGCCTTCCGATCTGAAAAACGCCCAATTCCCACCCGTTCGGAACCACCGCACGGTTCGTCAATTTCAAAAGATTCGCGGGCATTTCTTCCCCCGACTCGGTATTTGTTATTCTGATGGCATCAATTCTGATTGGGGCATCCCCAGTATTATGAATGACAAACGTCCCATAATTCGGATCGTCTGACGCAAGCGATACAAAAGCGATCTGCAATTCGTGTGATTCGCGCATCGGTCTGTTACAGCCGACAAGGACAAGGAATCCCGTGATCGTAAGGATAAGCAGTAAACGTAATGTTTTTGAAATCGTTTCCATAACGTCTGAAATACAACCCGATTATATCCGAGAAGGATTTTCTCGCGGACATGCACAGTTTAGGTATTCTATCAGGCACTGTCAAAAAGTCACCAGGCGAGGCGGATTTGCAATCCATCAAGCCATCACAATCCATCAAGCCTCTCCTATGGATGATCCGGTATCTGCGTCCCCATTTCAATGCAAACACCATCGGACAATTTGACCACAACAGGTGTTGAAACGAACCATTCATTTTTCCCGTCAAGCACAAATGTCGGGAACGATGTTTGCTGCATCTCTTTGCCAACACGAGATGGAATAACGACCACGGCAACATTCTCAGGTTTTTGGGCATGTGCCTCCAACTCCGCCATCATTTCATGGCAATCCGAACAGTCCGGCTGGACAAGAAGCACCTGCCACGTTCCTGTGAGCAAAATTTCGGCACCCTCCGGCTCCACAAACCGTGCAATAAGCGGGAACTCCTTGCCGATCCACGTCTCCGGTTCAAGCAAGATCATACTCCTGCCATCGGGTCCGGTGAATTCCGTGCCGAGCGTTGCGTGGGGCTGCTGTTTCAGGGAAAGCATGAAAAAGAGTGCCGGTCCCGCGAGGCAGGTCCAAGCGACTAAGACCGCCAGCACCTTTTTCTTGCCCAATACGGGGAATGTCCAATCGGACCGTTCCCGAACTATCACCAAGCAAGTCACAATGACCAAATCGATCCCCACCGTGATCCAGGGATTGACCGTAATCACTCCGAAACAACCGCAGGATGTTTCGCCGCTCAAACCTTTCATCAGTGAAACGAGTGTGAAGACCGAAAAACCGAGTAGCGAGAGCAACCACGTGTATTGCAATGCGATACCTGCGATGAGAATGAGGGCAAAGAGGATTTCGCCGACAACGATAGCCATCTGGAAATATCGGTCGTTGAGCAGTTCGAGTAGAGGCGTGAATACACTGTCTTGCACAACGGGCGGCAACGGAGCAGTGGCAAGTTGATACGCCTTCAGCATAGCGGCAATCAGCAGAACTGCCGCCGGGACGAACCGGAAAAACCGGAACTGGACAAAGCCGAACCGTTTTGCTTTTTCTTTCTCTTCGTTCATGTTCCTTGCCATTCTAACGTATTTTTACGTCTTTTGAAACGGGCGGCGGGTGCTGTCCGGTCTTGTAATGTGCCGGTTTTTCTGTATATTGCCCTGTTGCGGTGGGCGAAATTGCATAGTGAGGGGTGCCATGAATAGACTATTTTCGACGACTTGGTGTGTGTTGTTTTCGTTGACGGTTACTGCATCCACAAGCAGTGCCCAGGAAGCGGAGCCGGAGCGACCGCAGAGGGTTTCGACTTCTGTCGGTATTTATGATGTCCAGTCTCCCGATGAGATCCACAATTTTTCTGCGAGTGAGATTCGCCGACTTGTCCAGTTGGAAAACGGCAGGAACCAAGGCGCGGGTACGGTTCCCCATCCGGTTCTTGTTTATGCGTTCGAGGAGAGAACGTTCCATTATACCGCCGGAAAGTATCAGGATGCAGAGATCAGATACCGCCTCCATACGCCAAAGACGGTTCAATTTGGTCGAAGGTATCCGCTCATCGTTCATTTGCATGGTGCCGGTGAGTCGGGTTCAAACAATACTTCTTCGCTGGTCCATCTCCATTCGATTTTGCCCGTGTTGATTGGACCGGAACGAGAAGATTTTTTTATGCTGGTCACGCAGTGTCCCGCCGACGATAGTAGTTGGAGTTTCCGGTCCACCCAAGATGGTAATTTGGATGTTCTCATGGCAATTCTGGAACAGGTCATTGTGGAAAACCCCATTGACCGGAACCGAATTACCGTTACCGGTGTCAGCAGCGGTGGATGGGGAGTGTGGAATTTGTTATTGAGGTATCCCGACAAGTTTGCAGGGGCGGTGCCGACGGCTTGCGGTGTACAGCAATCCGGCAAGTTGGCAGCACTGACGCGAACGCCGATATGGGCAATCAATAACAGGGGGGACGTAGACCCTGCATCGGTTCTTGCTGCAATGCGGGTGGTCAGGGGTGCCGGTGGTTCGATGGCATTGACTGAAACCAGTGCATCGGGGCATAATGCGTGGAGACCGGCGATGGAAGATTATAACTGTTTCCGATGGATGCTTGCCCAGAAACGAGGGAGTTGGTTTGCCCCGCCCCCCGGTGTCGTTGTCCATCACCAGTCGCGGTCATTAGGACTTGTTTTTGTCATGTTCATCCTGCCTGTCGCCATCATTGCTTGCGTCATTTTCCTATCGTGGGAGACCGTTTGCGAACAGGTATCCGAAATTGCCCAATCGGTGCAGGAGTGGCGAGGGAAGGGGTAGTGCCTACCTCCTGTGCCTACCTCCTGTGCCTATCTCCTATGCCCATTTCTCTTTGAGTTTGAAGAGGAAAATGAGTGCCCATTTTCCCGCGACGTAAACGAAGGCGATGGCAGCGACAAAAAACAAAAGCCCGAATGCTCGCAGTGCGAATGATCCGGTTCCGCTCCGAAGCATATCTTGAAATCCTTTGATGCAACTCGTGAGGAGAGACTCGGTAACATACGCGTCCAGTCCTGCATGGATTTGTGTCGTTACAGGAATGATATGCATGACTCCAAGAGTCAGTAAGCCTGCGAGAAGGAAACCTGACACTGCCCAAAACCATTGCGTCTCTTCCAGGTCGATATTCTCCCCCCCTTCGTATCGGTAGTCATAGAACAGAAACAGACTTCGGACGACACAAAAGGAGGCGACAATAAGAGCAATGTCGATCCAAAACGGGTGATCTTGGGTGGCGGGACCGGAGACACCCCACGCATTCCGCAGCGAAAAAACAATGACGAGCAGAAGACATGTTGCCACACAGAGCCTGACGAGAGGTCGATAATCTTCCACCAAGTCGGTCAATTCCGAAACGAGCCAAATTGCCGCTATCCACAAGAAGAGAGAAAAATAGATCGACCAATAGCGCAGGTTGAGATAGAACAGCCATGCACTCGGTCTTAGGTCGATACCAGCAAATATAACAATGTTGCACAAAATAAGGAACAACCCGCCCCCCAGCAACAGAATCCCCCCCTTACTGCCGAACAAGTCTTGCCACCACGATCCGTAATCATCGTCGTCTTCGGCGGCGGACGATGGATTTTCATTTGCGGGGAGATTGGCATCGTTTGGCATGTTGATAATCCTTGTAATGTGCCGTCATTCACAGGTCACTCGGCTCCGATTGTACTCTTAGGCTGTCCCTTTTGCAAGTGACCCGTCGGGTAAAAGTCAACGATCAAACGGCAACGAGCGGTTACAATGAAATCGACTCTTGACCAGCCGGAGTCGCCATGGCTCCCCAAATGCCATGTGTGGAAGGTCCCGTCCACCAATGCCCTTCCCAATTGTCGGGAACTATTTCCATCAATGGTTCGCCCAGCCTCCTGGTGATGTCGCCGCAGTCAATCGAATCATTCACGAATCGTACGGAACCGTCCGCCATGCCTACATTAACCCCGCCGGTGTGATAACTGCTTGCGGAGATCGCAAAGCAGGGATCGATCGGGTCTCTGTTCGGATCGCTGCACGAAGGGGAATTCGGAGGCAGTGCCGCATGGAACAGCGAAAAGGGGTTCCGAGCATCTCCCCAGCGATGACCTTTTCCAGCCTCCGCTAATGCCATACGAACAACGTCTCTATGGAATTGCCCTCCCGGTCCTCGTGCCGCCATACACGCGGCGGCGGGATAAGAATGGATGTGCATCCAATCCGCAACACCGCTTCGGATATTCCAGTCCCCCTCTGACGGATGCCGGGTGGTAACGGTTTCCGAAATGAGCATCGTGTTGCTAAGCCCATCCGAAATCCTCGTCATAGTGATTTCGCCCCAGGAATCAGCAGGGATGGTCATCGGATTCCCTTCCCAACCGCGTCGGAAGATCCCCCGTGTATGGCGGTTTTCCCGCCAGCCGGTTCCGATCATATAATCACCAGTACAGCCCATATAATTACTGCCACGAGTACCTTCCGCAAACTGACTCCTAACATTCCCATCGGACGGGCAACCCAGAATGGCAAAAAACTCGGCAAAGGGGGAGGAACCTTTCCCATGAACAGTTGGATCGGCATTGTGATAATCCCAGCACCACGGGCGAGCGAGGTGAAGAAATCGCTCATGCTCCCCCGCCGGATAAGGACGCACGGACGCGAGCGACTGACACCCTTGAACGAGTTCGTTAAAAAGTGCCGTTTGTTCGATGTACGAGAGTAGCAGCGTCCGCCAACTGTATGTATCGACGACATCAATTCGATGGTTCGTTCCCGCTTGCTTGAACGAATACCAAAAGGGATCATTCCCGTTATGCGGGAAACGATCATGGGTAGTGGCGTAGTTTTGAGCCCCCAGAGACCATTGCTTGATGTGATTGGTGCATTGCATCCGCCTTGCGGCTTCACGAGCAGCCTGAACCGCAGGCAGTAGAATGGCGATCAGCACGCCGATGATCGCAATGACGACGAGGAGTTCAACGATGGTGAACGCCTGCCGATGTGGACGACCTCCGTGCCACTGTTTGACGATACCGTCCTTTTGAAAAGTGGTCATACGATTCCTCCGTTTGGTGTTAAAAGTGGATGGGGAAATTCAGCAACTGGTACCCGTGTCCCGGTTTGATTTTAGCAAATCGGGCGTTCGTCCGCAAGTGCCTGAAGAATGGGGAATTGTCAAAAAGTCAAATTGTCAAAAACCACCATTACTTGCCAAGACCGAACGACAAGGTTAATTTGCCAACCCCCGCCAACCGCCGCATAATGGCGGTATGAGCGTCAATCTCCCGATCACCGCCCTCCGAATTGCCGGGCAAGGTCTCGGAATGGCGGGTCGCGGGGCAATGGGTGCCGCCCAGTTTGGTGGTCGAACATTGGTCAGTCCCGGTATGATCGGCTCCATGGCTCGCTGGACGGCGGCAAGCATGGTCATTTCCAGCCTTCCTAACCCCGCCGCTCGCAAGCAAGCCATCGACAAAGCATTGCACGAAGCGAACCGGGAAGCCGAGCGGGAGTATCTTTCGCTGCGTGAGGACATGAAGCGCGGGCATCAACTCCGCAAACGGCAACGGGAGTTCGATTCGACGCAGCGCATCCTCGACTCCCACTTCTTGGCAAATCCCGAAGAACGGAATTTCGAGCGACGCATAGCAGAACTTGGCAAAAAATACGACGAAACACTGCAACGGATCGAAGAAGTCGCATTGCAGCGGCAGCAGGACATGGAAGAGTCGCACCGTATCATGGCATCCCGCCGGGATGTCGGCATGTTCACCAGGTACGGTGAAGACATTCACAATTTTGGCAAAGGGGTCTATAACTCCGGTGTCGGTGCGGTGCAGGGAGCGGCGGGACTGGTTGATCTTCTGACATTCGGCATTACAAATCTGCACGGCGAGAACAAGGACTGGGAAAAACGAATGTCCTCAAAGGAAATGACGATGGTCGTGCCGAAAGAATGGACGGACAAGTACGGACGGATGGAAAACACCGAAGTCCATCTTTCCGACAACGCCGGGTATAAAATCGTCGATGGAATGGTAAAGGCGTGGGGGAAAACTGCACAAGATTTGGAAAAAGCCCAAGAGGAATTCCAAAAGTTCCGCGAGGGTATGGAGCGAAACCACATCGACGCGATGCAAAAGCAAGCCCAAGAGCGGATGGAAGCGCAGAGGCGACATACGCAAATGCTCCATGCGATGGAGACTTCCGCCAAAGCAAAACAACTCGGCATTCTTGATATTGAAACGGACACGGTCATCAAAGAAGCCCAATTGGATGCCGTGTTGGGGAGCCGCTTTGCATCACCGGAGCAAAAAATACTTGCCAAAATCGACAAAGAGGCTCTCGCAGAACAAACCGCCCTTTCGCTCAAATACAATGAAAAGCGAAACGAAATGGTCGAAACGGGCAAATTATTGCCAGTCAAGCACGAAGACCAAGATGCCGTCAACGCCAAGTACCGGGCAAAGCATCAGGACAACTACGATCAAGCGAAAGCCGAGTATGACAAGCGTTTCGGTGAAGACAAACAAAAACAATTCCAAGAGTTAGAAGCCCGCGTTACGCAAAGGAAACTCCACGATACGAGCGACGGCTTGTTTGGCAATCTTGAAAAATCGGCATTAGTCGGCGGATTTTTCAAGCACATGAACGAACTCTCCCTGCCACAAAAACGGGGCATAACGGTGGAGGTGGTCAGAAATGACCCCGAATATCAGCAACGGGCGGCGGAAATTGAACAAGGCTACGAAGAGCGATTCAAACAAAGCCGGGAATACAAAGCGTACGAAACAAGGCAAGACAAGATCACAGCGGAACACGCACAGGAAAATACGGCTCTCAGGAATCAAAAAGAAGTCCGCACACGGGGCGACATCGAAGGACGTGCCATCGACCACCAAGAGGCGGTCGAAAAAGCGCAGGTCTCCCTAAAATTCGAAGAACGCAAACGAGCCGTACAAGCAGCGATGCAACTCCCTGTTCGTTCCAGTCTGGAAGAATCTTACAACATGGTCAACGACGAATTGCTCAAACAAGGGGAAGTCCAGCGGCTAGGCGGAAAAGACTCGGACGTGGCAAAGGTGGTCGATGAGTCGATCAAGCCAGCACTGGAAAAACTGGATCGGCATTATGAAAAACTGGAACGGGTCTTGCAGAGCGGTGAAGTCCGGGCGACGGTGCAGGTGAAGGTTTAGGGGGTGGACGTGGACGATATGCACAACGGCGGCAACAGTGCCTCTCCGCAATCTTCACGGCATCGCCACAGGAGCACCACTCGAAACGTTCGTCAACTGACTGATGGGTACTTGCGGAACAACACCCGATTTGCTAGAATCGAGCCGAGGCACGGGTACCAGTTGCTGAATTTCCCCATCCACTTTTTACGCAAAACGGAGGAATCCATGACCACTTCATACAGAGACCATGCCGCGAAACGCTGGTGCCGGAAATATTCACATCGGCAGGGATTCACCATCGTTGAACTCCTCGTCGTCATTGCGATCATCGGCATGCTGATTGCTATTTTACTGCCTGCGGTTCAAGCCGCACGCGAAGCCGCAAGGCGGATGCAATGCTCCAATAATATCAAACAGTTGACCCTTGCCCTGCAAAGTCACCATAGTATGCACAATAGGTTCCCAGCCTTGGCGAATGCGAAAGTTACTGATACCAGTAGAGACCCCAACGCGGATTGGAGTCCTATCTATTTTTTGCTCCCGTTTTTCGAGCAACAGGCAAGATTTGATGACATCAACGCCAACGCAGCGAACCTGGTCTGGGTTGCTCACCCAAGTTTTGAACCTCACATGCCCACGCTGCTTTGCCCTTCCGATTCGAACGGTCGCGGGAAAGAATATGCACCGACCAACTACATGGTTTCCATCGGAGATGGCATGTGGAATGCGAATGGTTTCCGTCCCAGCATCGCAAGCCGTACCGTTTTCGAAAGACAGAACCCAAAGGATGCCGGGTATATTACCGACGGAACCACTAATACTGTGGCAATCAGCGAAGCGATTATCAGTGAGGGACCTGCGAGTCGCTTAGTGAAAGGGGGGATTGCTTCCGTGTCCGGTGTTGATAATCGGGATCATGGCGGTACGCGTGATAAGTGCTCCCTTTCGGTACTGACAGCAAGTGGTAACAGGTCTGTTTTTGCAATCGATGTCAATGTTCACTACGGTGTGGATACCGAACCGGCTTCAGGAATTCGTGGTGGACGATTTTGGGATGCCCGCCCCAGGTATTCCGCTTTCAGCACCGTGATGCCCCCTAATTCCCCGGCTTGTCAACAACCCGTCAGTTACGATGACTTTAACGTGGACAATGTGGATGTCCACATGCTCCCGCCGCAAAGCAACCACTTCGGCGGTGTCAATGTCGGTTTCTTCGATGGTAGTGGAAGATTTGTTGCGAACTCGATCAACTTCATTACGGAAGGAGTGGAACTCCCGGCTCAAGTCACCGAAGGTCCAAGTGAATTCGGCGTTTGGGGTGCCTTAGGGACACCGCGTGGCGGTGAGAGTGTCTCCTATCCGTAGTGTCCTATCTTGTAATCTGCCGATATTTCTGTACACTGATCCCGTGATTTTTTTCGAGAGGGTTGCGGCATGAAGTTCTCAATCGTTGGGCTCGTACTGTTTCTGTTGGCGATGGCTGCGCTGACTGGTCACGCTCAAGAAGCGAGTCCTCCGCAAAGAGTGGCGACTTCTGTTGGTATCTACGATGTGAAGTCTCCCGAAGAAATTCACAGGTTTTCTGCGGCAGAGGTTCGAGAACTGGTCCGATTGGAGAATCAACGATGGCAAGGCGTGGACACATTCCCTCATCCGATTCTCGTCTATGCTTTTGAAGAGAGAACGTTCCACTACACGGGAGGACAATTTCAGAATACGGAAATCACCTACCGTCTTCGCACACCAAGAACCATTCGCCCTGGTCGGCGATATCCGCTTGTCGTTCACTTACATGGAAACGGCGATGATTCGCTCACCCATGCGCATCCGATCTTACCCTTACTGATTGGACCGGATCAGCAAGACTTTTTCTTATTGGCAACACAGGCTCCAAGGACAGGCGCAGATGCCGGTTGGCATTTCCGTCCCGCAACCGAAGATGGCTCACTGGACGTTTTGGTAGCTGCTATCGAACAAGTGATTGCGGAAAATCCCATTGACCGGAACCGGATCACCGCCACTGGAATCAGCGGCGGCGGATGGGGAGTCTGGCAATTGCTACTGAAGCATCCCGATCTGTTTGCAGGAGCGATGCCGACGGCTTGCGGTGCGCCGCAAATCCGGCAACCGGCAACACTGAGACAAACGCCGATCTGGGTCATCAATAACAGAGGGGATATCGATCCCCAATCCACTCTGAACGCCATGCGTATGATCAACGGTGCTGGCGGCTCTATGATACTCACCGAAACCAATACGCCGGGGCACAATTCGTGGATACCCGCAATGGAAGATTATAACGGTCTTCAATGGATGCTTGCCCAAAGAAGAGGCAGTTGGTTTGCGCCTGCTCCCGGTACTTTTGTTAACAATCCGAGTTCGTTGCTACTCGTTTTTCTCATGTACATTTTACCCCTTGCACTCCTTGTGGGTCTTATTTTTCATTTGCGGGAAACGATTGGTGAACAGATCGCAACCATTCGGCAAGCGTTCCTGGAACGTGGTAAAAATTAGTGGCTTTTTATTCTCCTCTCATTCGTGATAGAAAAATGAGCAGCCATCGACCGGCGACATAAACGAACGCCGCAGAGACCAAGAACACAATAAAGCAAAACAATATCAGTACAAACGATCCTTGTCCACGCTGAAGCAGTGCCGGCAATCCGTCTCGAAAACTCTGGAAAAGCGAGATAGAAGCAGCCTCGTCCATCCCAGGCAGTGCAGGCTCTTTTATGGGAATAAGGCACATCAGTCCAAAAATCATGAATCCCCCAAAGAGAATGCCCGATAATCCCCAAAACCACTGCGCTTCCTCCAAATCAATCGATTCCCCCCCTTCATATCGATAATCGTAGAAGAGGAACAAACTGCGAACGGCACAACATACCGCCACCATCAAAACAACACCGAGCCAAAGTGAGGGATTGGGGGAACTTGGGTCACTAAAGAAATTCAGCAATGCAAAGACCAAGGCGAGCAAAACACTGATCGCCGCAACCATCCTGATCGCGGGTCGATAATCCTCTACGATATCGGTCGCTTCTGAAACCAGCCCGATCACCATTGTCCACAAGACGATAGAAAGGGGGAGCGAGAGAGACCAATAGCGGATATCGAGATAAAACAACCACGCTTTCGGGCTGACATTAGTACCAAAAAATACGACGACATTGATCAGGATAAGGAGCAACCCCCCTCCCAGCAAAAAAAGACCGATTTTGGTGCCGAATAATTCTCCCCACAATGACTCATGAGCGTCGGTATCATCGGCATCGGCAGAGGATGGACTTGTGTTTGTGGAGGGAGTTGTGGTATGTTGCATGGTTTGTCCTATGCGTGAGCGATTCTATAAAACCAGAGACCAGCATCAAGAGTAGCGTAAGAGTGCCGAAAGTCAACCGGGGCTGCCGAGCCGACTCGAAGACTAGCGTTTGTGATACACAAAATTTTCATTCACCTATTGCTTGAACGTTTTATTATGCTATACTCGCTCGCTGTCTCAATAACCTTCCATTACCCTTCCCAACCTATGTTGCAGTTTCAATCCATGTTGCAGTTTAAGACCGAAGACATCACCATTGCCAAGATTATTGAGAACTACCGAAGCGGTTTATGGTCGATCCCGGAATCTCTCTCGGATTATGAATGGAAAAAGCGGAAGAGCAAAGCGGTGACGTTTATTGCGAACCTCTATCAGGGTCGTCCCGTTTCCGGGATGACGATTTGGGAGGCACCTGAGGCGATGGACTCGGATGGGCAATTTGAAGCACCGAAACATCCTGCTCGGATACTTGATGGGCAACAGAAAATCATGACCTTTTGTAAACTCATCGATGGGGCAAGCGACCTGAAGATTCTATTCAATCCGCGCGTTACTGACGGAAACAAGGGTTCGGAAGGTCAATTCCGCGTTGAAAGTGCGATCACCAGAAATTCGGAAGGTTGGGTTGATGTCGGCAAAGTGATAGGGAGCAAGGAAGATTTTTTCAATGTTTTGCGCAACGAGGAATCCGAAGAACACGGGGTTCGTTTGATACGGTTGCGCGAAATTCTGAACACGGAAATATCCGTTGTCAAATACTTGGGACATGATTACGTGTCCATCGCGAAAGCCTTTGAACTGTGGAAAATGAAGAGAAAACGCGCATTGATTTCAGTATAAACTTCACGACTCATTGTCGCTCTTTGACATTCGCAGTTCGTTGCCTTTATTCTGACTCTTTCCTCTGCGCATACCACGCCCGAAATTCATCGGCATCCCGAAAATGCAGTTTGAACCATTTGTTCCAAAATATACTGAACGCCGACCAGCCGCCTAAAGGCGGCGGGTTCATTCCGTCGGCTGAAAGCCCGACTGAATTTTGGAAATGGACACTTTTTGCACGTTGGATTTGACGCTTGGGGAATTTTATGAAGACATCAGGAGAAAAGGAATAGAACGGCTTCATCAGATCGCAAAACGCGTCAGACTACGGATACCACACAGAAAAACAAAGCGGTCGCCTGAAGGCGAGGGTTTTTACATCCCAAAACTGGAAAATAAACGACCGTTTTACCGGCTCTATCCCGGCTATCATACCCTGTGTTCTCAGTCGGGACAAGGACAAATTCGAATCGACGGGCGACATAAAATTCGTTGATAGGGCGAGGAGAAACGGTGTCAACGACTGGGACGTGGGTTGGGATATTCCGACAGAGGTGGAAATGAAAGCTCTCCGTCAGCAACATGGAGAACCGGGTCGCAAATCCCCTCATTGGCGGATGGGTCATTTTGCGATTCGGCATACAGGCGCAGGACGCTCGATCCCAGTTATCCGCTGGATCAAAGAAACATTTGACAACAAGGATTTATGGAAAGAAGTGCCGACCGGGTATCACGGTGAAGAGTCGGCAGACGATTGAGGAGCCGAGGCAGTTTGACAGCGTGAAGCGAGGAAAATCTTAATGCTCTGCCTTTGGTTCATCCCTCTCCTTGCTCCTCCCCACCCCTATCTTGCCCATCATCTGGATATATCTCCCAGGTAACACCTTGTCCTGGTAACAACCAAGAATGATACTCTAATACAGCGGATTGTCCGTCATCGCCGTATCGTACGCGATGACTCTCAGACCCAAATGGTTCGGGGTCAAACAACAACGCCGAAATCTCCCCTTTAAAATTCTTTGGCCATCTCAATGTATGTGTAATGTCTCTTGCTGGAAAGGACATGTACCAATAGCGCAATCTTGTTAAGTTGACTATCGTGTAAGCTTCAATGGAAAACTTCAAACCATCGCAACGCTCTTTTCCTTCCAATTTATGTGTAAAGCTATAAATATTTTTGCCGTCAGTTTCGGCGGCAGACCATTTGTTTTCATCGGGACACCATCGTTCAGGGGACGAGTGTTTACGTGTTGAGTCTCCTGAGAGTTTCGATGGATGTCCAGCGGAGACACGCATCTCAACAGTAAGCTGTTTGAATTTGTCGATATTGTCTTTCCAGTGTGGATACTTTTTGCAAGCACTCTCAATGCCTGCATTGTTTACCCAGCAATAATGCTCATGATAATTACCTTCTACTCTTATGCACTTTTCTTGACGATTATTAACACACCCATCGCCGTGGAAGGATTCGTAACGTGCTTTGCATGGCAATGTCAATGTCATTCGCAAAGCCAACAAAGTGCTGTCTGTGAAATTATTTTGATTAAAGAGATAGTTAACTGAATTTTGAATACCATTTTTTCCTTTTCTGCACCGATATTCCCATGTCGTTTTCATCAACCCCATGTTGTTTGTGGCATCAATCAATTCCTCGACTCTTCTTACTCTTTCCCTTGATGGTTCTGCCATATAACGCATAAGAGACGAATTAAAGTAGTCAAGAAAACCGCCCCTTTCGCCAATATCTTCACGACCTGCGAAACGAGCATAGAACTGCCTCTGAATTTTTTCAAGAATATGGTTTGGTAACCACTGAATATAGTCATGTTTTATCACGAGGTTTTTAATTCGATTCTCAAAATATCTGCCCCACCACTTGCTTTCCTGGAAAACCGATAAAAATCCTAGACCAAAAAAGGCAATCCCCAACGCCGAACATAATGGTGACAATATTCGCAGAAATATGTCTAGGTATTGATTACCGTTGTTATCTACATCTTCCTGCCTTACTACCTTGGCGGTTATCGGAGTGCAATTACTTTCCTCCTTCTCGCCTGTTAAAATGACCAATTTTTGATTTTTGAATGGCGCGGTAGTGATATTTGAATTTGCAACAACAGAACACAGTATCAAAATCATTCCAATCGGTAATGCCCAGGATACAAGGAACTTCCGTATCTTTTTGACGTATCTGTGTCTCTGCCATAGCTGTTCGCACGGTTTACGTTTCTCGAGATCACATTTTTTGCCACATTTGCCGTAATCTGCCTTGCCTTTCTTCCATAACCGCTCACACTGTTTGCGTTTTTCAGGACAACAATTTTTTCCGCATCTGCCGATCCGTTTTTTTTCTACTTCTGATGGAGTACTTCTTTCGTTTGAACGGGTTGAATCAGTGTTGTTTTCTGTAGACATAAGCGAAGTAGACAAAAACAAAATGGGATACCGGAGGATAGACAAAGGCGAAAGCGTTTTTCTAGACGCGCCCATCGGTGGACTATACCACCTTTTTCTTGGTTTTCTCTAAAATGTTGGAATATTTTAGAGAAATGCTGAATTCGGGGGTCGTTTTATGACAGGCATGCGGTTTTTGAGAGCAAATTTGACGTTGCTTCCAAAGCAGCACTTATTTTTCCTTTTCGTAATCAAGTCCGGCGTATCGGGTCAATTGGGTTGCGTCGCCGAGCGATGGTATCGGCACTTTCCGGCACCCCCGCCACGATGAGACAAACGGATTGCCTACTGCAAAGAAGCACTCGGTTATCATGATACAGAAACGGCAGAAGAGCATTGACGCTTATTGCATCTTCACGCCTGCATTACTCCTGCCTCCTGTTTCCTCTGCGCCTCATACCACGCCCGAAACTCATCACCATCACGAAAATGCAGTTGTCCATTGTTCGTAGCGGCAATTTTGTCTCGGTCGCCGACCATCATGGCGACCTGATCGGGGGTCATTTCTAAAATCGTGTTCAGAGAAAGCCCCGCCTTTAACGCCGCATCGACGAGTTTGTAGATCGCTTCGGGATTATTATTCTCGCTGCTGCTGCTGTACGGAGAATGAATGTCCGAGAAGTGAAGGGCATAGCGCGTTGTGTAAAACAGTTTGGCGTTTTCTTCACGGCGAACATTGAAAAGTTCCTTCCATGAATTGAAGTCGCCGTGATAAAACTTTTCGACGTATTTGTAGGCGTAGTAGGCAAGACCATCGACTTCGGTTTCAAAGATCACTGTTGCCGCTTTGTCTGTCCAGACCATCTGCTGTGCCGCCAGTGCGAGGTTCTGGATGATTTTGTCCTGCGACCCGGTATCCAAGTCCTCGATAGCGGCAAGGGTGTTCTTGATGAATTTGCCGCGCACGTATGCGTCCAGGTCTGCCATCTGTTTGAGGGTCAGACGGCACATCTCAATCGTGTAGCCGTCGAAGAGTTCAAGTGTGATGGAAGCGTTGGTGATTTTATCGGAGTTGTTCATGGTTTTACGCTGCGGCTGCACCTGCCCAATACCGGTTCATCGGATCGACGATGTATCCGAGAACGGTGGAGCAGAATCCGGGGTTGATGTTGTATTTTCCTTGCAGGGTGAAACTTACCGCACCGCCTCCTTCCACGTCGACGTTGAGGTTCGACATGCTGACGTTCGTCAGGGCGCAGAATTCCCAGAAGGCACCGGGATCACATATCGACGGATAAATCCGCATCAGCAGGTTCGAGCCGATGTCCGCTACGTCGTCGAAATTACTCGACGAAACAGTCGCATTGATCCCGCAACTGATGTTCCCCCCTTCCAGGACGTGCTGATATTCACCACTGCAAGAATTGTTCTCGATGATCGGCTGGATACTGAAACTGAGAGTGCAATTTTTCACACACAGGTTCGCCCAGTCGCCGACAGGCTGACCACTATCGTTCAACTTTTGAACGCGAATCCCATTTTTCCCCGGCTGCATGAATGTTCGGGGATTAGCAGCAGAGGGAGTGTCCAAGAGTGCCGCCTCTTCGACCACTTTGAGTTCGTCCCCGTCTTCGCACCAGTTCGAGATAAAGTTCGTGGTGTACGCATTCGCATCCCGGCTTTCCCAGTTGTAGGTGACCTCCAAGCCGGTAATCAAGACCGACCCGCGATAGTGGAGTCCGCGCTGGATATTGTTTTGCTTGACTGTGTGCCCGGCGTAGCCATTGAAGAGGTAGGTTTTCCCCAACTCTTCCAACGGCACCGTCGCATACCGAGAGTACGAGCCTTGAAAACTTTTGATGCCTGCCATTTGCACACCAAAGCGTCCCGTGTTGCTCGCAAATTTTTCCTGGACGGCGACGTTGTACGACAGATTCCAATTTTGGAGTGTCGAAACAATGCGAGATTCCCCCACGACTCCGATGCCGTAATCCCCCTTGCTACGCAGTGACAAGGCTCCACTGTAACCTGAAATTGTTTTTGTAGGCATTTTTCCTATCTCCTTCCCCTTGATACTTGTATGTTAAAATAAATCGCATAGACGAAACCGGAAAGGTTCCGGTTCCGATCCGGCATTTGGTTTGCAATCTGGGTCGGCATCACTTCACACTTGAAAAAGTGGTATCCTTTTCCAAAATCAATGCCTTCCATCATGTTGTAATTACTTTCAATCAACCAGTCAAATAAGTGGTGAGCGATGATCGATTGATCCAATGTCCAATCGCCTGTCGTAATCGTCGCCTGAAAATTATAGATTTCGATATACTCGCAGGACGAATGCCGGTTGGAGACGAAGCCGAGCGGTTGCATCACTAAGTCGGGTAAGTCCGCTGGCACAAGGTCTTGCTTGAACGGAAATTTATTGTGCGTCGGCGAATCGTAGCGAGTAATGTTCACCGACTTGAACGTTTTGGCAATTTCCGCGTTTGATAGAATGTACTCCATCACTGCGCGATAAACCTGTTTGGACGGACTCGTTGTCATTATGTTATTATGTCATTGCTGTCGCCATAAAAATCGGATCGACTTCAAAAACGCTTCATACCATCGTTTGTAAAATCGTTCATCCCGGTGTTCGGTTTTGCGGTCGATCAATCGCCGGATGTCTTCAATGTCATTCTTTTCAAGGTCGGTAACAATCGGTCTCGCGGGCATTTTGTCCGTACCGAGTTGGTGAAACAAAAACACGTCCCGTGTGGTGACCTCTTGTTTTGGATAAGGTCGGTCCTGGGCGGCTATCGTGAAATCAAGGTCGCCATTCCATGTCACCTCGGCATTTCGTATCGAATGCGTCAGGTTGCCGGAATGAATCAACAACGGACGCGGGTTTTCTTGATCGACTCGCGGCTCCCATCGCACACCGTTATACACACCGCCGCTCGAACGAATGGCAAACACTTTCAATATCTTTTTGAGCCAGTAGTTCTCAATTTCTTGCCGGTCGTTTGCATCAAGTATCTTGTCTTCGCTCATCTAAAAAACTTTTCACGAAGTCGTCCAGTTCCTTTTGGTCTTTGCGCGAAAGTGTTACAAAAATCGGTCGTGCGGGCATTTTCGGCGTTCCGTATTGGTGGAATACAAACACGTCCCGTGTGGTGACCCGCTTTTTCCGCCCCTTCTCTTTGTAGGGTCTGCTGGCAACTTCCGCGTGGAATTCCAATACTCCATTTTTACCCTGATGTACGGTCACTGTCGAGTTTTTGACCGCATCGTATAATTTCCCCGATTTGATGAGCAACAAATGCCCATCATCTTCCGGGTCCGGGACTCTCGGTTTCCATCGCTGCCCGTTGTACGATTCCCCGGCGGCTTTCAGGATGTAACTTTTCAGGATCAGTGCAAGCCATTTGTCGGCGACTGCCCGTTGCTCTTCCGGGGTCAGTTCCCGGTGCATTGCCTTGCGACCGAACACCGCCAACGTCGCCGACTTGACCTGTGCATAGATTTCCGAAAATGTCGTCATCGAAACAACTCCTCAATCGACAGCCGAAGCGTATGCACCTTTTCCAAGTTCTGGTTCCGTGCTAATCGTGCTGGCGTGACCGACGACGAGACATCGTTGCCAATCAAGCCGTTAAACGCATCATAGACCAGTTCCGAGCATATCTTGTAGTTCCGGTCGTAATTCGCCGTGATGCCAAAACCGAACCGATCTCGTAATCCTGCCTGAACCATATTGCTAAATGAATAGCCTTGGGTCTCCCGTGTCAGGCGGTCGATGTTTTCGGCGGCTTCGGCGGCTGCCTTTTTGTCTTTTGGACGGAATACATCGTAAGTGATCCCTTTGTCCCGCTCCGCAAAACTTTTGACTGTATTGATATTACCACCAGCGTTTGTTCTCCCAGGCATCGGGCTTAACATGTCATAGATTTTGCCCTTTGAATGCATGGCGACATGAGTATAGGGGGACCGAGTCCAAACGGAAATGATTTTTTGCGGGAGCGAGTTCGTTTTTCGCATCAGCAACACGTCACCATCTTTCAAGTTTTTTGGCGTTGCATTTTTCGGTTTGTCACCACCGCCGTTTTTCATCTTCTCCCGTGCCTGCAAAATCGCGGCTTTAACGCGAGGCGGCGTGGATCGACGGATTCGTCGCGCCGCCACCTCCTCGGTGGACATATCCCGCAACTCTTGAAGCCGTTTTTCTGTGTAGTTGTCCATAGTAATAAGTAGTCAGAATACAGAATACAGAATACAGAAGAGAAGTCGGGCTACGCCCGTCCATTCCTTCTGACTCCTGACTCCTGTCTTCTGACTTCTGACTCCTTCATCCGTTCAATATCCCTGTCAGTCGAAGGCGTTGTCGAAAGTGGGATCATGGACACGATGCCTGCACCGGCAGCGACGTTCATGGCGGCGTTGGCGGTTCCTTTCACGCTCATTTTTCGTACTGCACCGACCGTTTTCTTCCCCGCTTCGTAGGGGATTTTTGCTAACATTTTCATTGCTCATTCTCCT
>Ga0123353_10001074_pt1 | contig 33306 bp, 43 predicted proteins | sample TergutLab28metaG_3_FD_92763 | JGI IMG/M metagenome (GOLD analysis project Ga0123353, IMG submission 92763) | Labiotermes labralis P3 segment gut microbial communities from Petit-Saut dam, French Guiana - Lab288 P3 | ecosystem: Host-associated > Arthropoda: Insects > Digestive system > Gut ... | reverse complement strand
TGGCGGCGGTATTATTCGCATTAAAGCACCAAAAACCCGCATTCAATTCATTATTCCAAAGACCGCCCACAAGCAGGACACGCAAACCTGTTGCGGAAGACCACATTTGATCGCTAATAAAGGTTGAACCCGAACCGCCTGTCGCACCTGTTGGTATTGTCCAATTCTCATCATCACTATTGTTCATGTTGGTGATCCATCCCGATGCAGGCAAGGTTGCGTTCGCAGGAACATAGGCGCCTGTCGTAACATCATCTTGGAATGTTGCAGGGTTATCGTTGGTAAATACCACACGGTTGTTTATGTTGATACCATCAACAAATTGATAGATGTTACCCCACAAGTTTTCGATGTTTCGATATTGAACCCCGACAAGGGTTGAAGTTCCCGCAGGCCGACCTGTGTGGTAAGTCAAGGCATCGGTCGAACCCGATTGTATAGCCGCACTTGCAGTTGTTACACCATCACCTATTCTGCTTTGAGTATTCCAATTTGCGAACTCAACAAGCATCAAAAGGCCCAAGGCCGAATATGTGTTGAAGTCATACTGCCACCATCTTGCGCCTTTGTTTGCCGCACCCGTGCGGAAAGCCGCCCTTGTCGCAGAAACGACATGGTTCAACCCTCGCCTTGATGTCGGTGCGGCCGCCGTGCCTGTCGTTGCATAACGGGCCACATAACGATCACTCCCCTTGTGTTTCTTGAAACCGATTTTCGCATTCTCGCTTATGTAGTAATAAACGAGGGTGCCTTGCTTGATGATCTTGAACCAAAACGCAGGGATGCGCACAACAAGATCGTCAATCGAATTCACAACGGGCCGTGGAACTTCGTTGCCGATGTCCCCCGCCGCATTCGCCGTGTAGATCTTCATGCCGTTCCATGGCGCAATGTCATCAAATGGTGAACTTCCTGCGCCTGTGCCAATTTGGGCAACGGGTTCGGTATTTATGACCGTGTTCACGAGGCCATTCGGGTCATTTGATGGGGTCAATCTCGTCAATGCGGTTGATGGGTTTACACTATCCCACATCACCCCGACTGTGCTTTTCAACCGAAACGAGATATTCGGTATTATTACGGTGTTAGATTTCATATCGCACTCCTATATTTTTGTTTATCCCAAATGGTTCAGTAACTACCGAAAATTGTCGGGCATCAATTCTCGTGATTGTTTCGACCGTGATTTCATGGCCGCCCTCGACATCGTAAACCACACAGTTATGCGGTGTTAGTGTCGTGGGAAGTTGATGACTTATCCGTATGAAGATGGTTGTCTGCTCTCCGTCATCCACCCACCAAACCTTTTCGATTTGAGGCAATGTCATCTCTTGCCAAGTGGCGCCGTTGTCAGTTGAGATCTCAAAACCATCCGCACTTCTGCGCATGTCAGTAATGCCGTTTGCATCCAGGAATGACATGATCGCTTGCTTTTGAATGTTATTTTCCCAAACTTTCTGCCGTGTCATTGAATTCGACATGATCTGCATTCTCCTTTTTTTCAATTATTGGGGTGGGGGTAATCTGCGGCTCTTCGATGGCTCTCCTCTCGTTCTTGTTGTGCCACTCGAAAAACCTGTCAATGAAGTTGCTTGCATCGACATAGTAACCCCGCTTGTTCACGGTTATCGCCCTCTCCCCTGTTAAGAACGAAGATGTCAAACTCGTAACCGCCGCAATGATAAGCATGATCGCTTGAAGTATTGCTTGCAGGGATATTCCCTGCGCCAATCGTAGACCGAGGTATGCCGTCAAAATTGACATTGCAATCACCAACCCAAACTTGCCGCCGAGGTATTTGTTCAAGAACTTGCTTGTGGTGTCGCTTATGCGTTTGACATCATTCACAGTTGCGCCACCGATGATCGTTTCCATATTGTTCGGTTGAACGGGCAATGGCTTGAAGATCAACATGTATAACACTTTGACTTGCATCCTGTTGTAAGTGATCTCTTCTTCGCCGAATTGCTTGTCTTCCCACTTCTTGAACTTCTTCCAAAACAAAACCCGATCGTAGAAATCACTCTCGGGTAATTCTCGGCATCGTTCAAGATCTTCCAGGGTAAGCGATGCTTTCCCGAGTGTGCGCACGATGTAATTCTTTTTGCGCACCTCGAAATCGTAATCGCAAAACTCTTTCAACTCCATTGAGATCTCTTTTTGAAAGACCTGGTTCACCTTGCCGTTGTATGCGGTCCGTGTGTCGTTGAACAGGGTATTCCGTTCGCCGTAACTCTTACCCTCGGGCAACCATGTGAAAGTGATTATGCCCTGGGTAATAAGCATCATCACGAAGAAAACGAGGTCAAGCGAGTTCTTGCTCTCCACACCCAAAAGAACCATCGCCACAATGCCGATGGTTACAACCGTGGTGGAAAGCCATGCACTCAACGATACAAGCCGACCCCGTTCCTTTACTCTTGAAATTATTTCGTCTCTCATTTCTTTTTACCTACTTTTTTCCAAATTGCGAATGCCGCACCGATTGACATTGCCAACCAAATCATACCGAACAGGCCACTCATGCTTGTCATAAAGCGGCCCATCCAAGATGTGGCCACCATCAAAACAAGCAACGGCAATGTCGCATCAACATGCTCGATCACCGCCTGCGTGATCTTGTGGCGGTTGATTTTCTTATTCATCTTTTCCTTGCCCTCGGGTGTTATCTCGTTGGCAAGGTCTTGCAGATAATCGTTCATCTTGCTTTGGAAACTGCGAACGAAAAGCCGTTTTGCCACAATCACAACCGCAACAAAAACAACGAGGCCCGCAAGTGAAACTTTGTATTGCCACTCGTAGGGCCGTGCAAATTCAATGATGATAAGAATTAAAGGTGCAACATAGGAAAAGAACAATGAAAGGATGGATAGAATTATGTTCTTTATTTTCATATCCACCGCCCTTTACCGCACCACATCGGGTGTCCGTTGTGGTTGCGTTCTTGGAACTTGTCGTTCGATGTGCTTGCCAAAGGTCGCCGTTGCCGTTTTGGGAACGATTTTGGTTACTTCATGCACTTTCTCATCAACCTCATCTCCGCACTTCTTGACCTCATCCATGGCCTTTTTGAGGGCCTTTTTTGCATCTTGGCCGTGCGACAAAGATGATCCCAGGAACTCGCCAAATGCCAAGATCGCCTTGCGTATTTCGGCTTGTTCTTGCGCAATAACCCTCACAGGTTCTTTGATGGTTTCCATTGTGGTGCTTAATGCCTCACGAACGGGTTTGAGGTTTACATCAACGATTTCGGTGATCGACACGGTGATGCCTGTCTTCACACCGTCAAGGGTTTGGTTCGCCGCACTTTTCGCCGCCGACAATGCGCCGCCCTTGACTTTCAAGATTGTGAATATGGTTGCGAATATCGCACCAAACCCACCTACACTTGCCACGATCGGCAGAACATATTCTGCCCAAATTGTTGTCCATTCCATTTTTTTGTTTCTCCTTTTTTTTGAAATGATTTTTTAATTGAAAAGGGATAGTCCCCTATCCCCTCTCACTTGCCTCAACACGGTTTTCTTTTCTTGCCCATATCGCAATTCCCCCTTTTTACCCTAAATCAGTAATCACAACACCATCCACGAGGAACAATACAAACTGCCAAGAGAATGTTGTGCCGACTGCTACACCTGGCGGTGTAACAATTTCAAGACCCTGGGCGGCGGTGATGCGAATAGGCATACCTCGTTCGGTTGTCCAATTCCCCGCATCTATCCCTTTCCCCCATTGATCAACTTGTCCAATAAATCTGCTTAACAATGGAAATTGCGCAGGTGTCAGCACTTGAAATGCTTGACCCGATGTTCCGCCCGCATTTTGAACAATAGAACCCCAAAACGACACCATGCTCACATTCTCGCTTATCTTGGCCTCGATCGCCCAATTATCGCCGCTATATGTTGCATTGCTTACCGATTTGTGAACACCGCCCGTGGGGATCTCTGCGGCAATAGGTGGAACATATAACTTCCCGTCAGTTCCCGCTTGCAACTTGTTGTCGGGGTCGCTACTTATTCCCATGGAAAGGTTCTTGTCAGTCATGGCGATGCCGTTGTTCACGGTCAAACTTCCATTGATCACAACATTCCCATTGTGAGTTTCGTTGCCATTCCATATGTTGTTGCCTATAAAAGTGTTGTCATCATTCAAATCTGCCTTGCTCTCATCAATAAGATCCTGTTGCTCGGCAGTTCGATAAGCACTCATGTCAACATTGAAGTCGATCATGTCCCAACCCGTAACCATCCAGGCCCAACTGTTCGGGTTCCCACTTGGTATGTTCAAGTTGATCCAAACATCGAACGGCGCAGGCGAGTATTCGCCGATGTTGCCGATCGGGGGTTGATAAGGAACGAATTGAGTGCCATCCCATTGCATGACATTCGTGTAAGGGAATGCAGTCGGCGGTGTGCCTGTGCCGTTCCACAAATATACAAGATGCCCTGTTTCAAGGAATGAGGTATCGGTCGGTAATGCGGCGGAGAACCATCCAATGATGTCAGCCAAACTTCTCGTTGCATCGGCAATGAGTTGCCGCACCTCTCCCCTTGTGTAAAGATCGAATGCCGATTGCGGTTTATTACCCGCAAGAACAATTCCGCCAATCATCGGCTTGTTGTCGGCAAGGTTGTAATCGAACGGTGTATCGCCCGCAACTCCCCCAACGATGCACAAGAGGCCTGCGAATGGGAATGTTGACTGCAAGGTGATGTCCCCGCCCACACTCTTGGTGATGTCGAGTTTGATCTCCCTGCCTGTGCCGATCTCCGTGAACCAGGCGCCCAACCCCAACCCGCCACTTGTTTGGTGTGAAAGGAACGGGACCAAGATCGTATATAGACCGCTTGGATCGGGTGTTCCCCAATCTCCCGAGGCAATTTGAATTTCTCTTCGGCTCTCTTGACGGATGATAATGTGGCCCGCAGGTTCGGTGATGTTCAACAAACTGCCGAACTGTTGGTTCGTGATAAGGTTGATCACAACAGGCGCAGAAAGGTTGCTCGGGTCGTTGTCGAAGTGAATTTCGGCCCGAAGTGTGTCGCCCGCTATGAGGGTGAAACTTTCATTGTTCACGAGGCCATTCATCAAGCCGTCAATTTCGATGCTCTCGATGATGTTCGCATCCAACACGACATTGTGCCTTGTTGCCGTTGCAAGCAGTTTGTAATCGGGATCATCAATTCGCTTGCCGTAGATCTCAACCGTGATCGTCTGCGAGAGTGTTGTATCACTTTGCAAGAAGAACCTCGATGTGAACTTGTTCCTGTTGTTGATACTCAACCCCGAAAGCATTTCTCTCTCGAATGCCATCATGTCGCTTGGGTTGCCTGGACTTAAATTCACGGTTGCCTGGATGCCGTTCGGCGGTGTTGTTGGGATCTCATCTTCCAGGGTGTTTTGCCCAAAGAACATGTCTTGCCCAACCATTCGGCTTGCGAAGATCTCGTTGGCCTCTTCCCTGGTATAAACATCAGTCAACATCGCATAGGTCGAGTGAATGATGCGGCTTATACCGTCTCGCATCGCACTCACCGCAGTCGCAACATTGAGTTGGTTCTCAAACTTTCCACCAAGGCGCAACGCATTACCAACGGCGATCGTGCCATCTTTTATGCCGTCAATCTCGCTTTCATTGTGGGCAATTCGTGTTGCATGATTTTCGATGATGAGATTGAGTTCTTGATAAGTTCCATCAAGGCGCCGAATAAAAAGACGGCGAACTGTGCCGTCAATTACATCAACGATGACATTGAAGTTTGACCCGATGCCGAATGTTCCTGCGATGAGGCCCATACCACCGTTCCTTGCGTTGGCGATCGGCGGGATCTCTTTGTATGTCCATCCTTGGGTGCCGCTAAATGTGTAGATGAAAGATGAAATCGGGTGATCCTCGTCATCAAGCAAAGTGAAAAGAATTTGATCCCCGTTTTCGGCGGGTCGGCCCTCTGCGCTTTCCACAAGATTGTCGAGGTCCGTGTTGCTCGGCATCGTTTGACTGTCGGGCAATGAACCGATGTAATGCAGGCCCGTCAACATCGTGGTTTGAATGTTGGCGATGTCCTGCGAGTTTGTGTTCGATTGGAGTTCAACCTCATCAAGTCGTTGCTCTGCATCGTTCAAGCGCCCTGCGTTCGTGTTTACACGGTCTTGGAGTGTTGAAAGGTTAATTGGACTTGGATCCCGCAAAACCGTTCCACCCCTCTCACGATACCCGTAGATGAGTTCAAGGTCTTGTTGGATGCGACCCAACTGTGCGTTGATCCTTGCGCTTTCGTATGGTTCAAGCACCTCTTCGTTTGGGTTCCCCGTGTCCATGACATGCAAGTTCACGGTTTGGGTTGTGGCGATTTGTTCGATCGTGATTTGCTCTTGGAAGTCGCCCGTTTCATACCCGAACTCATCAAGAACAGGCACGAGGTCGGTCCTCAAACTTTGGACCGTTACCGACACCGTTGTTTGTCCCGCATTCATCACGAACGCACGGGGAAGAAGTCGTTCGTAAAGAACGAAGTCGTTCCCATCTTGTGTGAAGTTCTTCACGAAGTTCAACTCGAATGCTCGTGAATTCCATTCATCGCCGTTGGGCAACAGGCCCTTTGAACTCACGGCAACGGAGTTCGCCACTTTTGGGTAATCACTCAAAAACTCGTCAACAAGTAACGACCTCGGCATGATCACATTCAATAGTGTGTTTTGGAAACTCCCCCTGTAAAGGTTGAAGTCCTTGCGCAGTTCGGCAACCGAACCGCTTTCTTGTAGGTAAACTTTGATTGTTTGCATTTCCTCGAAATACTCCTTTTTTCTTCAACGCATTCGTTTGCGTTTTTTCGACATCAACTGCTATACTCCCCCAATGGAGTATGTCTTGATCGTTGGACTTCCAATGCTTGCGCTTATCCTTGTGATGGGCGGTATAATAACTTGGCTCGAACACAAGGAACGAAAGCGCATAATGGAAGAATTGGGTTTGGTAAAGGGTGCGGTTTACGATGTTTTGACAAACGATGGAAAAACATCTCGCAACATGACATTTCACGATTTGGGCCGTGGCAACCGATCAACGAACGGAACAATGAACCTATATTTCTTTCGGCCAAAACGATTTGATGCGCAGTTCGGTGATGATCCTGTTTACCGCAAAATCACCATCAAGTATCGGGCGATACACAAGGTCGTGAAGATCAAAGATGCACCGCCCGAGACCATTCATTGAGAATATGTTGGTGAGATAAACCATGGCCTCAACTTACTCCCCGATGGCAACTCTGCAACATTCTTGGAAATGTATGCAAATTTGTCGTTGTTTTCGGTGTCATAGAATACGATTGATTTAACCTCATCCATGTTCACACCATTTGGCGGCACAAAGTTAATTCTCAACCTGTTCGTGAGGTTGGTGAAAGTGTATTGGACATCTTCCGCCACAATCGTGAGTGTGTCGAGATTGACAATCTCATCCAAGATCGACACCGTTGACCTCAACAAAGCAACCTTTAACCTGCCAACTTTTCTGCCGAACAAGTTCGCATAAGTGATGAAATCTTCCCGATCCGTGTCATGCGGTTGATGTAAAAGGTTGAGTTGATAGTTGAAAGACAATGCCTCTCGGTTATCCTTATCAAGTCCAACCGAAAGATTGTCGGGGATGAGTATAAGACTTTGACTTGCGGTTGGCCTAAAATCATCGGGCAGGTTATCTCTTCCAACTTCTGCGAATGGAAGTCGCCGAATTTGTGTCATGTTCCAATCATTTTTATGGAACAACTTGAAGTCGAACAAGTCTGCACGACCGTAGACATCGGTATATCTAACAGGTTGCAATGAAAGATAGGCACGATCTGCCGTGTTGTTGTTCCCACTTGTGGTGATGTCTACACAGTCCCCCGCCTTGAAGTTGTCATCCATTGTCCATTCAATGACTAACGCATTCCGTAGCGGGAAATATAAACATGGAACGATCACCGCAGTATTTGGCATACTTGGCATAGGTTGAACTGCGCCGCTTATTACCTGGGCCTCACTCTTTGGGAATAGAACACTTATGTCATTGTTTGGCAGGTTGTGGTGATCTCTCCACTTATCGCCTTTGAAGTTCGTGTATGCAAAATTCGGCAAGGTTGCGTTCCCACTATCACGGAAAAGTAGGTTGCGAATGAAAGTGTGCCACATGCTTGCGTTGATGTATTTTGGCGGCGATGGAGATGTGTCTTCTTGCGTTGACAACTTGATGAAGTCTAACAAGCGCACTTCTCGCCGTATCATCGACCTTTCACTTATTTCAAAGAACCTTGGCTCACTCGGGATCGTAACAATTTGCGAAAGTTGATTGAAGTTCTTGCTATATGTTACCTTTTGGAAAATGGCATCGGGATAGTATTCATTCTCGCACTCGGTTACATAATAGTTTGACCCTTTGATCTGCACCAGGTCGCCTGGATCTTTTTCTTGTCCTGGCCGTGCATACTCTTGGCATTGATAGACCCCGTTTGCGACCCGTATCAACCGACCCCAAAGGTTTGCCGAGAACCTTTCACTATCCACGATCTTGTCTTGTTGACCGAAGAATTGCTCGTGATGAGGATATTTCTCGAACTCACTATTTTTCATAAACCGTTCAAGATCGGGCCGTATTTGCGTGATGCGCAGTTCGTCTTGCGTTTTGTATCTTATACGGAAACGCAGGTCATTGAACCGTAAGTTCGCAGGTGTAACATTGTTCGCAAACACTCGGCCGACAATCGTCTTCAAGGCCATGTGGCCATCGTTGTTCACGGTTGGCGGCACATAGTTGAGGCCCTGGATCTTGTTGTCTCCCATAGTGAAGAATAAAGCCGACCATTTTGCAGGCACAAAATCGGTTTTCGCCGAGAGTGTGTCATATACCGACTTTTCAAAAACGAAGTCAAGTGCCGACCTCGTTACTCCGTTATAGGTGATGTCAAATGCCACGAGTTCGGTGATGTTATACTTTGTATGTATCTCCGCCGTATCATTCGAGACAAGGAAACTACTGTCCCCTGTCTTGCAAACAACCCACTCGTCAATCTCATTTTGAGGACTAAACAAGTTTGTAACATACGCATCATATTGAGTGTAGAAATTATCGAGAGTGTGGCTATTGAAAATTGTGATCTTGGTGCTATCGTCATTTTTCAATGTCGTATCACCAAGTTGCAAGAAGTTCAAAATGAAACGATCTTTCCCATCCCTTGCAAATGTTAAAAAAGGAATTGCATGGAGATAATACCCGATTTGTTTTACGACTTCCCAAAGGTTCTTACCCTCAAAGACACTCTCATACATCACGGCCTCTTTCATCCGTTGCATCCAATACGGATCCACCTCAATAGGGTATTGAATGCCGATGTCGTTGAAATCTCCATCATATTTGGGATCAATTCCCATGATGTTGTTGTCAATTATTTGAGTGTCGCAGGTAAGTAGCGCCCGCCGAAAAAGGTCGAAACAGTTATACTTTCGACCTTTCAATAAAAATGGGTTGCTTGGCGCATCTTCAAGCATGTTTCGGCATATAAAGTTTACGGATGCGCTTACCGAAGTGTCGTTTGGCCTGGTTAGAGTTCGTCTTTGATAGTCAATATATTGCCGTTCGACTTTAACCAACCATCCAATTATCCAAGCACTCCAATGAGTGGTGAACTCGGTTACACATCGTATTGAGTTTTGTGTAACAAAGGCACCCGATTGGAATGGTTCGATTTGTAACGAAACATCATACCTGTAACTCAAACCCGCATCAAAGTCGCCTTGCGTTAGCGGTGTGGTTTGAAATGATATTGTTCGGTTTGTTTGTGGTGCGCTCGTGTTGATCATCGCAGGAAAGTTTGACAACCTACCCTCGGGGAATATACGCAAATACCATTGCGATGAACCAGGACCCATTGTTCCATCTTCGAACCTGCCAATAAAAGTGTCCCTTAACCCTGCTCTGCCGCCCGAATTATACATAACTCGGTCATTTCGGTTTTGAACATTTGATGGACTGTATAATTGATTGACAACTGTTGTGGTTGTGCCTGCTACTACAATACCATTTCTCAATGTGGTTCTTGTTACCCTACATCGTGTCGGACAGTCAAATAAATAATCGGCAACTGCGCCACCCGTGTTCCAAAAGCATTGCACTATTGGCATTTGAAATGAAATGGAATTTGCAACCAAACCATTGAGGTTGCGCATGAAATTATTAAGCGCCGCTATTCCATCCCAACGATACCCGTAACTGTTTATGTAGTCGGCCGTGAAGTTACCCGACCCACGAAACCATGCTTGACCCGAACTGTCTCCTCGGCCCGTGCTACCGTAATTCCATCCCGAACCTGGGCGGCTCATTCCGCTACCCGTTATTGTGGCATTTGATGGAACCGATCGTTCACTTGAAGAAATGACTGTTTTGTAATTAAGAGTGCTATCGTTTTGTTCATAGGTAAGCGAAAAGTTGTCGCAATGCACACCTTGGGCGGCAACCGATGCGGCGATCAAAGTTACACGATGACAACAAATTTCGGGACAACCAACATAATCTTCGACATCATCGTGATCCACAAGAAAATCAAAGGATCTATTGAGTTCTTCTTCCACCCATCGTTCAATGATGATTTTGGTTTTCGGCTCAAATGAAGTTGGATATTTATTGGTTGGCATGTTTTCAAAAACAATCTCGCCGCTTGGTAATTGTTCGTTGCAACGCAATTCAAGAAAGACGGGCGTTGCAATGAACTCCGTCAAATCTTCTCTTATTGTTCCGTTCAACTTGAATGCTTTCCAAAAGTATTGCATACCTCACTCCTTTATGTTAAATTGTGGTAATGAAAAAGTGGCAGAAAATTGTTATTTGGTGTCTGTTCTCCCTCATATTGGCTTGGGTTGTTTTGTGGGCCGCTTGGTTCTTATACATAACAATATCGAACCCCGATAATCGAGAACCGCAAACCCTCGTGCAAAACATCATGCGATTGGTGTTTTATGCGATCTTCTTGCTCTTTCCAATCTTCACATTGAAACACCGCCGAAGAACTGCAATCGGTTTTGGTATTGCGTTCTCGGTTCTATTGTTGATTTTATTGTCGCCATTGGGTTTTGTTTGGACCAACCTTGGCAACCCCGCATCACCAACCATTGACACCGCTTTCTTTATATTTGATGCGTGTGCCATGTTCCTGCTTTTACCAATTACAATTTTCTCAATCGTTCTTATCTATCGCAATCGGCCCGTTAAAGCCGTATAACTTGCTCTTGCAAGATTATAGGCCTGGTTGTTATTTTCTTTGAACATTAGATGCGCATAGGATCTTTCTCGTTCTGCTTGACGGAAACCCAAATTGATCGCAGATGATACTCCACCAAGGGCGGCACCGATCAATGCACCTGGAACACCGCCAACCATGGCACCTGCGACTGCGCCTGTTGCCATCGCACCACCGACACCCATGACATCGTTCACTATTTCCATTCTTCGATTTACAATGGCTTGATAGTTACTGTCGCCGCTTTTTCGGCCGATGTCGCTTACATAATAGTTGAATGCTTGTTTTGAGAACTGCACCGCAACTTGAATTGCCATTGTGGTTGCCATTGCCGCAGATGGAGACATCTTGCCTGTTATCTTGTCCTTTGCCGCATCCACAGGATCGGTGAATGACTTGATACTTCCCGCAAGTTTTTTGTTCTTCATCTTGGCCTCATCCTTGGCAAGTTGCTCGGGAGTTTTGGCTTTCTTCTCTGCGCCGCCGTTCACGACTACTATTCGTATTTCGTTTATTGCCATATATCCACCCCCCACGCAAGTGTCAAACTATGAACTTCGTTTGTGCCATCATCACTAACGGTAATTGAGTGTTGTGTAATGACCATCGCATGAATAGCAACGATGTTGCCTCTTGTTATGCGCACGAATATGGGTTGGTTGTTGTCCACGGGCGGTCCAACCTGGACACTATTTGTGTTCAATATCCGTTCCGTCAACCAATTTATGAAATTGACATCCCTCAACCCGTCAAAGGTGAATGCCATCGTTCCACCAAGTCCAAGGTTGATGACCCCTGTCCTTTGAGGCCTATTCATCACAGGGACACCCTTTTGGTTCATTGTAGTTGCAAATTGGAAAGTCAAAACAGGAATTTCGTTCATCACATAGTCCCAATTTGGCGCACTTCCATCTTCGGGAAACTCGGGTGGTATATATGCGAACTCAAACTTGTAATTTGACATCATTGTTGTCGGCGGTTGGACTGTCATCTGCACCGCCAAACTGCAACGCACACTTTCACCGATTTGGCTCTCATTGTCAAACTCGGGAGAATTCAAGCGCCCAAGAACGATGTTTGCGTTTCGGCTTTCAATCGTTCCATCCTCGAATGTGAAATCAACAGGTAGCACGACCCCACTCAATGCAACGGTTGTCTTTTCGATCAAGTATTCCAACAACTTGATCTTGCTTGTCTGCAACCAAAAGTCAATCGTGGCATCGCAGGTTGCTATGTCGTTATTTGTCGAGAAGATCCGTTCCACGGTCGAAAGGGTCAAGCATCCAAACGCACGGTTCAATGCCTCTAACTCGTTCACAGGAACACCCTCTCGCCGCTTTTGCGCAATGATTTGTTCGGTGCTTTCGGGCCGATGCTTGAATGTGTAATACTTGATGTTCAACACTTGCGTGATGGACTTGCCCTGCCAACTCTTCGGGAATGATGGCTCGGTTATTATGTCGATCTCGTTGTCGTTGAAAACCTTTTGCACGATCGACAAAACCGTGTCCGCAGTTATTGTGCATTTTCTCATCGCCTTTCTCCTTTATCCTCTCCAATTTACTTTTTGTTTCCACTTCCTCTGCTCTTCATGGAAGTTCTTGCCTTGTAGGTTCTTTTGTATCGCACCCACCGTTGTTCTAAAATTCTCGTTGAATGTGATGTTGTCCAGGACATCGTTCAACAGGTTGATCTTCCCGTCAAAGTCCTTGGTTTCCCGCATCTGCTCTTTGGTTGATGCACCCATATACAACTTTGTCCCCGCCCTCAAATTCTTTGAGATGCTCGGCATCGAATTGAACAACTTCTCCATGACTGCCTTTGCCGTGTTCACCTGCGCCATAACCTGCGAATGGTTGCCCGATACTTCGAGGTCCCCGTTCTCCGCCTTTCTCGCTTTCAAGAGGCCACGGATGTGTTCCTTGACCTGGCGCACCTGCTCGGCGAATGAATACACCTGTTGAACACTCCCGCCATCCCCGAACTGCGGGAACACACCACGCATCTTCTTGTCCATAAACAAGTCCGCCAAAGTGAAGTTGTTGTTCATTATGCCAACCCTTTCAATTCAATGTGTTTGTATGTCGGCCGCATCTTCGGGGTATATGCGTAATCTTGTTTGACATCGCTTGTTACGATGAAATACCTGCCTTGTGGCCATATATTACATCTCAAATAAACGACATCGCCTGGTTGAATATCGTGCAGGGTATTCGTCTTGACCGCCACATAAAGTTGTCGGTTGACAAGGCCTGGCATGTCCGTTCCTTGCGCATTCGAGATCTCCGTCTCAAAGATCCATTTGAATTCTTTGAAGTGTCGGTAGTTGTTCATCTCCAACTGCCAATTTCGATATTCCTCTTCATCCATCAACTCTTCGGGGTTCAACGGCAACTGTGTTCGTTCATCGAACTGCTTGAACAACTTCCCCTTGGGGTGCGGCGAATACATTGGAATTTCTTTTTGCAACATGCTCATACCTGTTTCCCCCTTTTACCATTCGTTTGACATTATGGCGGAAACCATCCGCCTGTCGTATGTTCCAACCCAACACAACCCGAGGTTCTGCAAGATTTGTTTTACCTTTGGATCAATGTGCCGATCCTCGTTCATAATGACCTTATCAACCCATTGCTTGTTTGCAATGTCAACGGTCATCGCATCGCAGTAATCGCCATTGTTTGCGTAAAAACGGCCTTGGCGCACAAAGATGTCTTTCACCATCTCACGGAAACGGAATGGTGTGATCCCTGTCCTGTAATGATGCGCAACGAGGCACTTTAATGTCTCGATGTCGCTACCGCTTTGCTTGTCGCTAAACGCATAGATTTGATCGCTTACATGCTCACAATCTTGATTGCGTTCGTTTGGCTCTCCTGGGTTCAAACTCTCGAAGTTGATGCCATTCGCCGTGTAAAGCCGTGGAGTGGGTATATACTGCCTTTTTATGCCATCGTAAAACATATCTTCGCAACTAAACGGTTTACGAAGACGAGGATCGTTATGCGGCATCTCTTCAATTTCTTTCGCCGTGAAAAACGGTGCGATGAATACTTTTGGCATGTTACTGTCCCCCTTTTTGATTGTTCTCCGCCATGTTGTTGTTTGACGATGTTTGGCCCGATGTTTTCAAACCTGCCTCTTCTCGCAGGGTTGCCTGCCTTTGTATTGTTTTGAGATTGATGCCCTTATTCGTCATCTTGTCCAGGATGCCCTCGTTCTTGGCGATCCCGCCTTTGCCTGTGCGCACGACCTTGGTGTGCTTTCCAGGAACGAATGTGTTTCTGCCCGAGAACTTGTTTGTTACCTCAACGGTTGGACTGTCCCCCGCCCTCGATGTTCCACTCGGGTCAATGTAGTCGTAAACCTTTGGACTGTCCCCGATCTTCACCCCAACGATCTGCGCATACCCCTCATTTGATTTGAGGTAATCGGTGGCAGGTTTCCCGCCGCTTTTTTCAACGGCAGTCAACGCATTCTCGCCGCCGTAACTATCTTCTCTTTTCCTGTTAAGCAGTTGGGCCAAAGACCCGAACCTGTTTGGACTGTCCGCCATAGCATTTCTCCTTTCTTTTCATATCGGTGAATACTGCGAGAATTGAACTCGCATCCGCCTCTACGGAATACTCACAAGGGGAAGTGTTTCCACTTCCCAAAAACACGGCCCGATTAGGACAATGTTTGGACACCTTGCGCAGTTGCGGCAAGAGTGCTTGCGGTTTGTACCTTGTTGTCGTTGTCGAAAGACATGTTCGGCAGAACAAGTTTGTTCAAGATGCCTGCACGAATTGCGGCGATGCTTGTGATCGCATTCGCAACCGTGTTGAACGATGCACTTCCGTCATCGGTGAAGATGAACTTCAACGCACGACCCGAGACACAACGAACCCCCATGCGAACTTTCGGTTGAACGATGACACCTTGCGTGTCGGGATCGTCAACGGTCTTGAACGATGTTGGTTTCAAGCCACGAATTGTCGCATTTGCAGGACAAATGAAACATGCAATCATTTCAAGCAATGCAATGACTGCGGCATCCGCCGTTACGGTTGCATCGAGGCCCATGTAATACCAAGTTGCATCGAGAACTTGTTGTTGTGCTTGATACAATGGCATACCATCACTCCAACCAACATAACCCGCCTCGAAGTCCGCAACAGTTCTCTTCTCGTTTGTGAACGGGTTGAGACCGCCGCCTGCCACCATTTTGGTTGCAATATCACTTGCATGGCTTGTTGCAGGTAAGGACATGTAGACAAGGAATGTCGAGTTCCAAATGAATGCTTGTCGTTCATCCGCAGGGAAATATCCCGCATAGATGGTGCGATCACCTTTGGACACCAACGCATTGGCCAACTTAAATGAACGCAATGCGCCCGTCAAATCGGCTTGACTGTATGTGAACAGTATTGCGTGATTTGCGATTTGCGTTGCGGTCGGGGTCGCCGAGAAACTGTCAACAAAGTATTGATAGATCTGCGTTGCGAAAGTGTAGCCGTTGATGTTCACGGCGATGTCTTGCTCAATTTGCCTGCGGCAGATTGTTTCAAAACTTTCGTCAAGGTTTGCGCCACCCGTCATTTCGATTTCGTCTTCGCTTATGGCGATGTTCTCGTCATAGCACTTCAACAGGTCAATCGTGAACCTTTTGGACAATACATGCCTGCGTTGTCCTGTCGTTGCATCAACAAGGTTTTTTGTGTTTGTCCACTTACCGTTTGGACCGTCTCCACGCATACGGAAACGACCTGCAAGTGGCACAGGAACATAAATGTCGATCATCGAGGCATTCATGTCAGTCGGCTTGATGAAACGATCAGTCAAGCCAAAGCCGTCTTTGTGTAAAAGATCTTGTGCAAGGTTTTTGTAAACGACTTGTGAGACCTTTTTGGCGACTTGTTGGTTATTCAATGAAAATAAACCCATTTGTTAAATTCTCCCTTTTTTTGAGTTTGGCATCTTGCGAGAAAAAATCTCACAAGTAAAAGCGCCCGATATGCTCTCTCTCGGTCGCAGTCGATGTCTTTGCGGTTCGCATCTCACCGTTGCCGCACACTCTCGCCTTGTGGGTTCTCCACCTCTCTGCCGTGGCAGTCAAGTCGATATGATAAGGCAATACTCCGTTCTCAACGGTGCATTTTCATTTTGAAGTTTGGATCATAAAGGCCGTTGTCAACTTTTACGATCTCGGCGGGCCGTGCCGCATATCCAAATGCCGCATCAACCTTGTCCGCCTTTTGTTTGAGGATCGCATTCTCGCTTTCGAGTGCCGCATTCTTTGCGTTCAACCCTGCGATAATGCTCTCGAAGTCGGTCGGTATGGTTTTGCCGTCATCACTTGTTACCTCAACAGGTGCAGGCGCAGGAACAGGATCCGCAGGTGGCACAACTTCGGCGCCCTCTTCAACGGGTTCTTTCCCACGGACCATCACAGGAATGTCATCTTCCACTTCGGCATTCGCACCCGTGGTGATGTCCCCTGCGTTTTCTTCAACGGCCGCATCTGCTTTCTTGTCTTCTTCGACCGCTTTGACAAGTTCGGTTTCTTCCTTGCCAACCTTGTCGTAATCGGCATCTTCCCCCGCCGCTTTTGCCTCTTGGTTTTCGGTGATCTCTTCGATCACATCGGCGGCCTCTGCCTTGACCGTTTCATCGGTCTTGGCATCTTCGGCAAGTGCCACGGCCTCTTTGTCGATCGGCCCTTTCTCTTCGGTTACGGCGATGTCTTTCACTTCCTCGGCCTTTGCGCCAAGTTCTTCGGCGGGTGGAACTCCCTCTTCGGTGATCTTCTCCACTTCGCCTTTGATTTCTTCAACCGCATCCTCGACTTCAAGGCCCAGGCCCGTGAGGAACTCTTTGAGTTTTACATCATCAAGACCTTTTACGGTTTCAATAAGTTGTTTCATATCCATAATCACTTACCCCCTGCTAATTTGGCTTGCAACTCCTCGATTGCTTTTTCGATCGGTTTGCCCTGGTATTCCGTTACACCTTGACTGCGTTGGAACTTGATGTTGGCAAGCAGGATGCACCTGTCTTGGAACAACTTCTCCTTGTCCGCTTTGTCTTCCATCGGCTTTTCGGCCTTTGGCTCGGGTGTCGGCTCGACTTTTGGTTCTTCAACCGCAGGTGTCTCCACCGTTGGCTCTTCCGCAACAGGATCAACCGAGGGTGTCGGTTCTTCCACAGGTGCGGGCGCAATCTCGGGTTCCACGACAGGTTCCGCCGCTTTGTCCACGATCACTTCTTCCATCGGCTTTTCGGCCTTTGGCTTTCTTGTTTTGTTCGCTGAACTCATTATTTATTTCTCCTTTTTTTTGATATGGCGATACCCCTCGGGTTAATCACACTATTGTTGAACAGGTTTCAATGGTGGCATCGGGTTCGGCTCTTGTGGTTGTGTGGCTTTCATCTTGTCCATGTATTTGGCGAGGTCCTTGACCTCTTTCGTGCTACATGTCCCCAGGATCTTCTTCGCCAAGATCTCGCTTGTGATTTGTCCTTTCTCATACAAATCGCTATGCAGGCGAATGTCCTCGCTTATGACCGTTTGTGTCTCGGGCATCAAATGCAACTCGGGACTTTCCACACCGTAGTAATGGAAAAATAGGTCGATAAACTCTTGCAACGGCTCTTGGATGATCGAGATTTTCTCGTTGATGAACGATGTTGTCTTCGTTCTCTCGTATTCGATCTCGGTGGCCGTCTTTTGGGTTTGCCCATCACTCAACCACGATGCAACCGTTGTCGAAGAACAACCGATTGCGAATGCGGTATCGTTCAAGATGTTTTGCTTTTGGCGATTGATTTGTTCGCCACGCAATTCGTGTTGGAAGTTCTCGGGTTTGTTCTCCGTTCCACCAGGGGTTGTCCCATACATCGTGAACACGATTGGATCAAGGATGTTCTTCTTGCTCTCGGGATCATTCGGGTTGTCATACTGCTTTGGCATAATGACACGGCCTCGTGAAAGGTAAACTTCCAATCTCTCAAAGAATTTGAGTTGATCGTATTGGAAACTCTCATTCATCAACAAGGCGGCGAGTGGTTGGCCGAAAGGCATCTTGGGGAACTCGGGCATCGTCTCGGTGAACTTGATCATCCTGCACCCGAGGTCATCGTCAAACGGTAACAACTTGCAGTTCTTATAGTCCATGTCGTTCTTGAACTCTTCGCAGGTATCGACATCGAGGTATATGTCCCCGTAGTCCCTTTTGATGAGTTCCTGGATGTCAAATGGCAGATCTGCATATTTGACCGCAAACGGACTTGGCAATGTCTCGGTCGCCACATTTGGCGAGGTTCGATACATCAAGTAGTGAACCATCGGGAACCGTTTCTTTTTTCCGCCGATCGTCTTCACACGGTAGAACCGTTCTTCGCAAAGGTGATATTCAAATTGCGCATTGATCGTGTCGTGGTATGTTGCGATATAGCAACGCACCGCATCAATGTCATCGTATGCGCCAACCCTTGGGAAGAAGTGTCCCATCGGGATCGCCTCGGCCCGCAGTTGGTTGTTGCCGTCTTTGTTCCACTTCAACAACCCTGTGCCGCCCTCTAACGCATAAGCATAACCCTCACGGTTGCATTGGTTGAACCTTGCTTTCTTCCATTGCTTTTCCATGACCTGGATCGTGGCGGGGTTCTCGGTATTGAGAACAGGATCTCGGGCGAATACCGTGTTGATTATTCCACGGCCCACCTTTTGCAGGAAGTGTGTCGGGATGACCCCGTATTCCGTATTGTGGTAACCCTCAACCCATCCACGATATAAGTTGATGCGGGGTTGAATATACGACATGTAGAATTGTTTGTATCTCGCACCCGCAAGCATGTATAGCCGATCCTGCGCCACAAGTTTGAAACTTTCTGCCGAGAGTTCGCTACCAAGGCGGAACGGGATCATGTAACGATCATCAACTTGGTTTTCGTTTTCTGCCATTGTCTTCACTCTCCTTTTTTGGTTTCGGCATCGGGATCACCAACTCATTCAAGTATTTCAAGAACAACTTGTTCTTTTTGAGTTCTTCAATACTGCCGATGTTGGCATTCTTGAAGTTCGGGTGTCTCGCATAGATGCGTGTCAACCGTTCACTCAAATAGATCTCCTCGTCATGCGCTTGCAGGATCTCGTCAATCTTGTTGTTGACCTCGGCCACAATCTTCTCCGCCGCTTTTTTCGATTGGCGGACAACAGGCAGACATTGAACAATCTCGCAATCGGGCAACCTCTTCCCTTTCTCGTCAAAGGTCGGGTAATGGTGGAACTCGATGTCATAAACACCGTTGAACCGTTCTTTCATCCAGGCCCTTATCTCTTCTTCGACCTTTTCGTAAACTCGGCCCTCATCAAGCAATTCATGCAATTTCATTTCGTGTCTCCTCACATATAAATTTGTTTTTTGTAATTCCGTTCATCAACACGGAATTGCGCCAACCTCTTCGGCAAGGAAAGGTTGAATGGGTTTTGCAACACCATCATCACACCGTATTGCAACGCATCGGTGCAATCGTTGGGGATCTTCGGGTCAATCTTGCCATTGTCCAAAAGCATCAACGATTTGATTTGATCCACGAGTTTGTCGTTGGAATACCGTGGACTGTAATCGTTTACATCCACCACCGTGAGAACTCCCTCGGCGAATGCGCTATTCACTTTCCCCAACTGCTCTTCCTTGTCTTGCTTGGAAGTGTATGGGAATAACGAAACATTGCGCCACCGCATGAAGTTTGGATCGGTGGACTTGATCACAACCATTTGTTGATACATGCCACCCGCACAGTCAAACGAGAACGCAATCGGTGTGGACCTCTCGCTATTGAAGTGATCCTGGATGTAGTCGAGGAACCTTATCACTATTTGGCACCTCTCGGTCAAGGCGGGTTTGGTTTCAAGTTCTCGGCAAGAAAGATATAAACTCTCTTGCACCCGCATCATGCCGTTGCCAAGAACCGTGATGCACGAGGCGGCCAAAGCATCTTGCCGTTCCGCATCGTCAACACCGATGACAATTCGTGATAAGTAATTGTCTCGTTCGGGAGTTCGATCAAGTTCGATAAGTCGTTGCCTCTTGATGTAATGCTTATCTCGCTTGAATGAATGGAATACTGTGTCCCATCCTGTTGCATCGAGGTTCCCCATGTAGATCTTCTCGTATTCCACGGGGTTCGTGGTGCGCAGGTGTTCGATCTCGTGCAGTAGCGCAGGATGTAGGCAGTCGATGATGTCGAGGTATGTCGGTTTGAGAACCGTGTATTCGGGATCTTTCTTGCAGGCCTTATAGTAATCGTGAAACCACATAGATCGCCGATCGGGGTTGCCCGCAAAGATCACCTTGCTATGCCCTGCCTTTAACTGCCGCATAAAGGTAGACTTGGCATTGAGTAAGATTTCGAGTGAGTGCAATTTCTGCACCTCATCCATAACGAACAACGACACATTGCGAATGAGTTTCTTTGACTTGGTAACATTCACATTGCGGAGTTCGTTGGTTTGCACCGCATAGGCCCGAATTTGATTTCGTTGCCTCTTGTTAATAATGGCTTGATTGCCAAATACCCACTCGCCGCTTTGATTGAGGTTGTGCGTTTCTATGAATGATTGAACCTCGGCGAATAGTCCATCTCCCGCATTCGATACACTATCGACACCAATGCAAATGTCATAATCGGGAAACTCCCAATAGTATGCCAAGATCGCTTGTGCGAGGGCCGTGGACTTCCCTGCGGATCGTGGAGAATAAAGCAAATTGAGTTTGTAGCGAGGTTCATGGATGTCATTGAATAACGGCTTGAACACAGGTGCAATCACCATGTCGATTTCTTCAACTTGTTCCATGTTTCTCCTTTCTATTCGGTCTCGGTCTTGCGAGTATAATCACCGATGATGGCGGGATCTTGCCCTGGTTCTCGTTTGGGTGTAGCGAATACGATGTTCACCTTGCGCAGTCCGTCTCCGTTGAGTTGGACTTCATCCTTTGGCTTTTCGCCAATAAGGTCCCGAATGGCATTCAATGCCTGCGCATCACCTGTCTTGATCCATCTGCGAATTGTGGCCTCAACACCTGCCTGCATCAATGTCAAACCCTCGGTGTTCTTGGTTTGTAAAGCCGTCTCCATTGTCTGCCGCATGGTTTTCTTTTCGGCCTTTACTTCCCCACTCCTTATGCCGCCTTTTCGACCACTTTTCACCGCTTTCTCACCGCTTTGGAACTGTGTCCCTTTGCTATGTGCGGTTATGTCATTTTTCATGTTTCGGTCTTCTTTTCAGTTGTGTCGGTTGCTATTGGTGCATCCACAGGTGCGGCAGGTTGAGGTGCTTGTCTCTGCGCATTGCGGAGTGCCATCATCTTACGGTATGCGTTTGCATCCCTATGTAAGTTGATGATCTCGGCCGAGATTTCACGGCCCAAAAGTCCAAGTGCCTCTTCGATCACTCTCAAATGTTCGTTTTTGATTTCCATGTTGGTTCTCCTTTCACAATTTTCTAACTTGCCCATCGGGTTCAATAGCAACAAGTTGTGTTTGTCCCGTTTTCTTGTTCTTGTATTGGACTTGCATGATTTGCCGATAGTTTCCGTTACCCGTGGATATTGTTTTGGGTGTCGCACTCACAAAGTCGGCATGATCTTTCATCCTGGCCTTTGATTGTTCAAGTGCATCGTTTTGCGCAGATGTGAATTTGCCTGTGCTTACCTTTTCTATTTCGGTGCTTATGTCCATAGGTGCTTTTCCTACATTTTCCATGTCTCTTTTGCGCATAGCAACATTGATTGCATCAACACCATACTTGTCGTTTATTTCATCCATTGCACGGATATATTCGATTGAACCGTCTTCTATCCCACGCAGTTTCTCGACAATTTCATTTGCTTGTGCTTTTCTTTCTGCATCAAGTTTGCTTTCCGTGCTTTGTCTTTCCATTTTACCCGAGGCCGATCCGCCCTCGGTTTCGCCTTTGCCATCCATTAGTCCACCGCCGCTTGTGAACTTGCCATCTTCACCTCTTGGGTGATCGCTTTCATTGAACTTGCTCATTTTTGTGTTTCTCCTTTTTTTATATTCGCAACTTGCGAAGTTCCGTTGTTGAGGATGCTTACCATGGCCCTCATCGCCCGTTCGTGTTGTCCCGTGGATATGCCGCCCTCGATCTTGATGAATACCTTGCACCCGAACACCGTGCCGATCTCTTGTTCAAGAGGCCGATGCGGGAACCTCGGGTCAAAGCGGCGATCGGTAACCAATGGGAATTTTTCGCTTGGTAATCTACCCATATTTATCTTCTCCCTTTAACCACCCGAAGTCGTATCTCTCGGGCAAGTAATTTGGTTTGCGTGTAAAGTCGGGATCAAACTCTTGGTATGTTACTTGCAGGCCTTTCTCACGGACAAATCGCAACCAGGCGAGTTGTTTCAAGTTCCGCCTGTTCGGGCAATGGCGCCATGTCGTTTCTTTCTTCTTCTCGTCTTGCGGTTTAACCGAACGAATATAAGAAAGGGTGCGCCTTATATTGGTGTCATTTGTTGTCATCTTGACCCGCCTTGGTTGGAAGTTCACATGTGTGCTTTTTCTCCAACTCATCATCTTGCCTGGACCAATTTTCAAACTGTTTATTCATGTCTGCGCCTTGCTTTTTGAGTTGCCATATCATAATGCCAACACAAGCCGCCACACACAAAACACCAATGATTATTCCTGCAATCATGTCTCTCCCTTTTTCCCCAAAATATATAAAAACGGCCATATAAGATTTGACCATTGATTTGGCACAAAAAAATCGCCTGCGGTGAACAAAGCGATTTAATTGCTAACTCGATTAGCCGACCCGCTACTTCACTACCGTGCCGACCATAACATGGTAACACATTCAAAGGTCGCAAAGGGTCGCATCCTTGAAGAATACTATCCAATGGGTTTTGAGGGCCTTTCCGCTTTTGTTCCCACACAAAGGCGGCATCGGTGTGAGTTCCAAGATCTTGCGCACGGGGATGTTGTGTTCATTCCATTTGAAGATAAGTGTGCCGTTAGGCCGCAATACACGGAAACACTCGGCGAACATCTTGCGGATGAACTCTTGCCAATCTTTCGGCAGGCGACCGTATTGCTTGCATTGATACCCTGTTGCACCTGGACCTGTGAGATGCGGCGGATCGAGGATCACCAAATAGAATGTCTCATCTTCAAACGGCAGGTTTCTCACATCGGCGATCATCTCGGGTTTGACATGAAGTATCTCGGCCCGAGTGCCTTTGTCTCGGTATTTCACGAATGTTTCATCACGAATGTCGCAGGTCAAAACATTTTGAGGTTCACCGAAATACATGAGTTGTGGACCACACATAGGATCAAGAATAGGTTTCATGTTCACACTCCACGATCAACCTCAACCTTTCCATCTTCTTTTCAATACGGCCTGCCATCTCCACTTCTTCGATGCCATACATAAGTGATAATTGTTCAAGCATGATCTGCACATCTGCGATCTCTTCGGCAACCATGTCCCTGTTGCATTTTTCACGGTTGATGTTTTTCAATAGTTCTTTTTGAAGTTCTGCCAACTCTTCAATCGCAACAAGAACCTGCTTTGTTCTACCGAACTTTGCATGGGCCTTGATGTATAGGTTGAACCTTTCTCTTTGTTCCTTTTTCACCATCCACCATCCTTTTTCCCATAATACCCCTCGTATGTCATGCAACTGTCTTTTCGTGGCTTGCACTTTGGACATTCAAGTAAGCCGCCAAGGGTTTTTATACTCCAACCCTTGGACCGTGCCTCTTTGATGTTTTTGGCCTGTATTGTGGCTCTGCAATCGTGCCATCCGCATGTGTAAGTTTTCATTTGCCCACCCCGCTTTGAATTTTGAAACCCTCGCTTTTCAACAGTTTGATTGCATCATCAATGGCGGCGGCCCGATCCTCTGCAAATTTCTTTTCCTGCTCTTGTTCATCTTCTTCGATTTCGACTTTGCGTTGTTGATTGAAAAACTCGCATTGAAAGCATCCGCCCTCGGCCATATCGTGATAATCGGCACAAGAGATGATATTGTCTATTCGATCACATGCTTTTATTTTGATGCGTTCGAGTTCTTCACTTCCATCATCCAGGTCCTTTGCGAGTTCTGCTGCATGTCGGTATGCTTGTTGTCGTTGGGTGCTTTCATCCCATTCATTCGCCGCAATCAGCAATTTTTCGATGTATTCTTTCTTTTTCATTTTTTTTCTCCCCTTTTTAATGTTGCATAATACTCGGGATGTTTTGCTTTTAATACCCCGTATGCGTATTCGATGCCTTTACCAAACCCGCAAAACATACACCCTGTTTGATCTTTTCCTTTACACTTTTTTTCTTTGTGGCAGAACTTATAGCAATCAGCAATTTTCATATTTCGGCTTGCGATAAATTCAAGGATGTTTTTCTTACTCCACATTCCCATCGGGGTTGATTTGATGTTTCTGCCCTCGAAGATACTGCATCCATGTTTGAGGTATGAAATCATGCGAAACTTACTTTCTACCGCCAATGTCGCAATGATAGGCCGCTTTCCTGTCCTTTTAACAAAACCATGGGATGGTTTCTTTTTGAGTTCATCACAACACTTGTCGCTTATGCGCAAAGGTGATTTGATGAAGTCCGCATATACCAACTTGATCTTATCTACCTCGGCTCTTCTTGCGCAGTTCGGGTCTTTTGTATAAGGAACTCCCCTTTGGATGTCATCAATAACATTTGCCACATCCTTGTTAAATAATGGATAGCCAACTTTTTCAATCACTTCTCTTGGTTTCAAAGGACTATCAACAACAGTCGCACCATATCGTTTTACAATTTCAAGCACGGTTGGGTCTTCGTTGTGGGTGTTAAAGAAAACAAGTTCAATCTTGTCATACGGTGATCCCATCTCCTTGATTATCTCTGCCAACACTTGACTGTCTTTTCCTCCGCTAAAAGACAGGAAGACATCCCCTTGAAAGTGGTTGTAGAAATCACGGATGCGGCCCTGTGTCCACAACACTTTGCATTCCATGTTGAGGCCATGGTATCTTTGTCGAAAGGTTTCGATGCTCAATTTACTCATAGCACCACCAACAACTCGAAGATTTGGTTGAAGATCCTAAAAATGGAACTCTTGTCCGCATAGTGGTAAGCATCAACCAACCTCTCGACATTCATCGGCCGATCCGCCAAATACCGATCGAAGACCATGTTGAACTGCGTTGGGTTGAGGTTGTGCAACTCGACAAGTTTCCTCTCCAACTCGAAGTTGCGTTCTCGCAGATCCGCAATCTTGCGGTCGATCTTCGCACACTCTTCCAAGAGGCAGATATACATTTCTTCGGTTTTGTTCAGCGCACCGCCGTCAACATACATCTTGCTACCTTGCGGGAAACCGTATTTTTGCAGGTTGGCCTTTCTCGTTTCAAGTTTGGTGATTTGGTTGTTGAACTGCCGTATGTGTTCCAAATCTTTTTTGATAAGTTGCGCTTTTTCACTTAACATGCCGCACCCCCATCAAGCCAATTTCGGCGGAAGATTTTGACAAATAATTCTCTCGATCCGTGAACCCTCTCAAATGCCATTTGGCCCGCACGGAGTATCAGTTGGTTGATCTCCCCTTTCGGGTCTGCGTGAACACTCCCTGGGATGCTTGGATCGTGCAACACCTTGATCAACCAAACTTTCAAACCATACTTTTCGCTATGCTTGCGGTTCGGCCCACGGAAGATGTGATGTTCTTCCAGGGTGTCTCGGCGACCCGTAACAAAGCACTCTTTCTTTTCTTGAATTATGCTTTTCATTCCGCACCCTCTTTTATTACCCCGCCGCATTTTGGACAAAAGTTATATTCATTTTCTTTGTAATCTCCTGCATTCATGCAGTATGCAGTTCCGCACTTTGTGTTGTAGCAATCACATCTTTCGTCATAGGTCCACTCGCATTCTTTCGGCTTTTCAAGTTCTTTGGCGAGTTTAATTGCATGCCTATACCCCTCTGCTCGACTGTAAAAAGCACCGCCATCAATCTTCATCTTTTCGTTGACCTTTGCCTCTGCCATATTCCAACTCTCTTGTTCTTTCAACTTCTCAATCAGTTCTTGTTTTTTCATTTTCCACCCCCAATCAAGAGTTGCCCTTTTTCGCAACACCCGAGAAGAAAGTCCTGTGCACCGTTTGCCCTGTGTTCGCTATACTTCGTAACCGCAAAGTCGGCAGTCGATCGCATGATGAACTCCAAGTTGCGTTCCGTGGCATCGTCATAACTGCGAAACTGTTCCTTGTCGAACGGGTTTTCTTCCCGATATTTCACCTTGAAATCATATCGACTAAAATCTTTCTTGCCGCACTTCTCGAATGCCGCAAGTTCCGCCTCATCCATTTTGCAACTGTATTCCAATTCTGCCAGGCCAAGTTTGTCCGTGTATCTGCCATAGGTCAATTTGCAATACGCATCCTTGTTCATCTCATCCAGGGCCTCGCACATGTCGGCGATGGATGGGAAGAACTTCGACTGCATCACGATCTTCTTGACCGCAATCTGCATGACCGCTTTCGGCACTCGGGCGAATGTGTCGGCCCATAACTCCACCATCGCACCCGCCTCGATGTCGCTTATCTTCCCCAACTGTTGCGGGTAAGCAACCTTGATGATCGCAAGAATTTCAAGTGTTTCGTTCTTCGTCATTCGCCACCTCGCATCGCCAAGTTGATGAATGGGTTCGAGGTTTGCTTTTGCCCAGGTTGCGCTTGGCCGCTTTTGTTTTCTCGTAAGGGGAAGAACCCTCGCCATGAGTTCATCACACTTTGGTTCACAATCTCGGTGGCGAGTTTGTTGTCCCCGCCGCACAAATCGAATAACCCTGTGTTTTGGTTGGTAAGCAACTTCGTCAACGAACTGTTCGTAAGCGGTGCTTTGATGAGTTTACGAATTTGAATAAACTCCCCGAGTGCTTTCCTCAAAGGTTCAAATTGCGTGAACTCGTTTATGATGTCATCAAAGGTCGCCGCTTGCGGCTTTCTTTCTTTCTTTAACTTGTCAGTTGTTAATTGTAAGTTGTTAGTTGTTAGTTGTGGTGGACAAGTGTCCCCCTCAATGTCCCCCGCCTTGTCCGCTTGTTGTCTATCCCTTTGGAGTGCTTTTCTCTCTGCGCCGATCGTTGTCGAACCGATCATGGACTGCACGATCGACAAGAAGATTGCGCCGTCATCCATAATCTTGATCAACCCAATCTGCTCTAAAACTCGCATTGCGGGTTTGATTATTCTTGCAGGCACTCGGGTGAGATCGCTTAATGCTTGGATGTCGTAAGGGATGAACATGTCTCCAACTTTGCGGATCAAGAACCCATTCAACCGAATACTTTTCAAACACAACTTCATGTAGAAGTTTGAATAATACTCGCCGCTTGGTTGCTCTTCAAGCCACTTGATCGCCTCGTCATCGAACCAATCTTCCTTGACCTGCATCCAATACTTTTTTGTTTTGTTGTAATCTGCCATCAAGCCACCTCTTCCAAGAAGTATCGGTAGAACCAACTATTCTTGCTTTTCTCACGGATGTGAGTGATTTTATATCCCTGCCTGCGTAGGTCGCTTATGACCTTTGTCGGCGACAAGATATAATTTACGACCGCATCATGGTTCGTCAAAGAACCCTTTTTCGCAATCAATTCCAACCATTTACTGTGTGATTTACTCATTATCGTTTCCCCCTTTTTTATCCTTAAAACGGCAGGTCGCTATCGTCTGCCAACGGTGTCATATCGCCTGGAAGACCGTCATTTGGCTCTCCTTGCGTGTTATCACCTCTTGGCGACAAGAACTCGACCTGCTCGGCTACGATGTCCGTGGCATACCGTTTGACCCCATCCTGTTCCCAAGAACGGGTTGTCAAACGACCTTTCACCGCCGCTTTTTTGCCCTTGGTGAGGAACTTTGCACAGTTCTCGCCAGGCGCATTCCAAACCATGATGTTGAAGAAATCAACACCATAACGACCGTCATCACCTTTGGTTTGGTTTTGAACGGCAAGTGAAAACTTGCACACGGACTTGCCACTCGGGGTTGTTGTGAGTTCGGGGTCTTTCCCCAAATTTCCAATTAGAACTACATTATTCATTTTCATTTTCTCCTTTTTTTTGAATGAATTGATTGAACTTCTCCCATGCCTTTTCTTGGTGAATGGATGGTTTGAAGTGGGTTCTTCCATCGTTGCCCGCATATCCAAAAGCCAAATGCTTGTCGAATAACTTGGCAACATCTCGTTGTGCATTCTTGTAACCTTGTGCAAGGCCGTCATGGTAACCTTTGGCGGGCCGAGTTTCGGCGATGACAAACTTGCCATCCCTTTGGCCACCTGCGGTTTTATTCCGCAGTTGATACCCCATGCTTGCGTAGTTCTTGATCCACTCTTGTTCCCTATCATCGAGTTCGGCCTCGGTGTATTTGTGGATGAAGATGTTCCAACCCGTTGGGTTTTCTGCACTCCACAAGCCATGCTTTTTCAATGAAAGGTCAATGTGTTGGTAACCACGCAAGTGATCCGCAAGTCGTGTCAAAATCTTTTTTGCCTGCCCGACATACGCATAACGAATTTCGTTCTCTTCCCGAAAGAAGACATAGATCCCGCTTTGCTCGGTCGCAGTTCGACAAACCTGCAAGATGCGTTCCTTGTTCTTTTTCTCGATGGCTTTGATTTGTGCGAAGTTCATGCCGCACCCCACATGCTCATCATCTCGGCAATCTCGGCGGGTGTCTTGGTTTCAATACCAAGGCCCTGCGCCTCGCTTATCACACCATCAATCAAGGTCGCCATTTCTTTTCGGTCCAAATGAGATGTTTGCTTATACAAAAGGTATTGGCTCATCGGCTTGCCTTTGGGCGAAGTGAAGTCCCCGATCCACTTCGCATAAGGGTAAACCCTGGCCGCATCTACCTTTTTCGGCAACGCAATCGCAACCTTTTCGCCATCACAATCTTCGGGTGTGCCATATTCCAGGTTCATCTTGAATTTCATTTCGTCTGCGCCGCACTTCAATGTCTCGGCCATCTTTGCGACCAAAACATGGAAGTATGCGTTCGCATCCAAACTGCGCTTGTTGCGGAATGGCTTGATGATGCACTCGAATACCTTTCCTTTTGCAAGTTCGGGTTGTAATGCGATCAATCGTGCCTGCACCTGGATGGTGTCCTCGATCTTGGCGATTTTGGTTACGGTTTCACTCATTCCGCACCGCCTTTGCGCAAGTTCACACGCACATGCGCTTTTGTGATTTTTGGCTTTGAACATTTTTCAAAGACCTCGGGGAACTCTTTCTTCAACTTGGTGCTATCAACCATTGTGCCGTTCTGCTCTTCGATGTAAGTGATGCGCACGAGTTCATTCGGTGAAACCCATGACTTGATGCCCTGCGCCTCAAACTCTTCTTTCATCCTTTCACGGAACTTCTTCGCAGTTTCCTCGGCGCCCTTGAATTGTTGTTCAAGTGCGGCGAGTATCTTCTCGGCATTCTCCGCCTGTAAAGCAAAGTCGGGTTCAAGCACAAGTGCGGCGCTTTGGTAAAGTTCGCCGTTGCGTTCGCATTCAAGCAATCGGTCAACCTCGGCCTGTGCAATAGGTTCAATCTCAACCGCATCCATTCCATCACCGAAGTGGAAAACGAATAGAATAGGTTCTTCGATCTTCAACAAGGTCGCATATAGCGACAACTGCCATGCAACCGCCTTTTTGTCCAACTTGGCGGATGTTTTGAAGTCGCCTACGAAACCGCCTTTGCCGCCCAAATAAACATCGACCGTGCCTGCGATGAAATCATTGTAAACAATTTCTTCACTATGCAAATTCTCCATAATGCCCATCTTGTCGTGCCATTCGGCGAACCATTCGACTTCGGGCAACAAACTTTCCGTGCCGTCTTTAATGAAGTTCTCCAATTCTTTGTGAATGAGAGTTCCACGGTCTGCCTTGCGTTTCAACACCTCGGCATTTACGGCCGAGAAGTCGGTTGAAAGGCCGTGCTTTTTTAACAACTGCGTAACGGACAAGAAAATCTTTTTGCAGATTGTGCAACTATACTCGTGCTTTTCTTCATCCAAAACGACATTGTGTTTGCAATTCTTATTTGCCATCGCCCGCACCTGCCTTTTGTTTTTTCTTCTTCGCAATAAAAATCGCCGCATCCGCAAAACTTACTTTTGCAAGATTGTCCACCTTGCAGTAAGTCAACATTTTGGCGATGTCTTCTTGTGAAAAGAGTTGGTTGATCTCAACCTGTTGCTCGGTCGTGCATGGTTGCGGATCGACTTTCTTGCCATCGCCCGCACCTGCCTTTTGTTCGGGTTTCGTGTATTTCGTTGCATCCTTATCCCAATACACATCTGCGCCGATCCCCAAGGCCTTGCATGACACACTCAACGCATCCGTGAGGGCCATCTTGAAACATTCATCGCTTGTCTCGTGATACTTCGCAGTTGTGAAGTATTGAACGAACGAACTGCCACCCGTTCCCACGATCGGTTGCGACCACTCGCCGTTCATCTTCACATAAAGTTCGATGTCAACGAATGCGGCAACGGTTTCACCGTCTCCCTTTTCAAGTCGCTTTTCGAGGATCCTGTAATACCAACCAAACCCGCACGGCCCAAATTGTTCCGTTAAGGTTTTGATGCGCCACATCGGGTTGATGTCGGTCTTGCCTTTGAGTTTCCCGCTTGTGATTTCTTTCTTGGCCTCGGCAGGAACTTTGCGCACCTTTTCGTAGATGTTCAAGTTTTCCATCATGCCACCGCCTTTTTTGTCCATAGGCGGCCAATTACAAGCGACCACGCAGTTGCGAACGGGACCATGACCATACAGGTGCGTGAATTTGCAATATCAATCACCTCGTAAAGGTCCTTGCCGTTGTCCATTTTTTTAATCTCGTATTTGTTGTTGATTGTCATTTCGGTTCTCCTTAAAATTTTTGATTTTGTTTTTTTGTGCGGCATCAAGGTGTTCGTGTTGGAAGTCCCTGGGGAAATCTTCATATCCGCAGTTCCCACACTTCCATCGGTAATAGTCGGGTAACCATGTCATTGTGCAGTCCATGCAACTCATGCACAGTTTCCCCATCACTCCACCCCCGATGCTTTCAAGACAGTTTCAAGACGGCGGACAACATATCCGTAAGCGACCCCGTTGCAGAAATGCGTGAAATAATCGGCAAGCACTTTTTCTTTTTGCTTGTCGTCTTCGGGCATTCCTTTCGCTTTGATTTGATCTGCCGCAAAGCAGGCCCGTGTCTTCATGTCTTCGAGTTCATCTTTGAGAATTTTGATGTTCATGGTTAAAACACCTTTTGAGGTGATTTCCTTTTCCAACATCTCACTCGCTTTTTCAATGACTTCGTTCATAATTCTCCTTTTTTTTAATAAGATTTGGTGAGGTATAACCGCCTCAACCTCGGGTCAATTTTCGTTATCCGCTTTTATCCATAATTCACCGCCTTTTGCAGGCCACAAAAAAGGCCTACCGATTTCTCGATAGGCCCTAAATTTCTCAAAAAAGAAAAGTAGTTTGCCTCTTTTTACTGACAAACTACTTTACAAAAAACATTGTATATTGTGAAGTAGTTTGTCAGTAGTTCAAAAATCGAGTTAGAACAAGAAACTTTTGAACCTATCGAGTTGATACATTATACCACCCCACTCAAAACAATGCAAACGATTTGTGCCACTTTTTTGAAAATTCTTTTTAATTGTTTTCACTCGGCAAGAGTGAGACACACCCCCCATGGGGGGTGTGTGGCGGCGCAGGTTTGTTTGTTATGCGGGCATCCGCTTTGGCAACCATCGAACTTCACGCATTGCCTGCTCTTCCCGTAAGATCTCCAAACATTCTGCCCTTTTCTCCGCAGGTGTCATCATCCTGCTTTTCTTATGTCGGCAACGCAAGGCCCAATTTGGGATCACCGTATTGTTGTCGCCAATATATCGTTTCAAGTATTCGTTCAACTCTTTGACCGATCCAAACTTGTTGTGGTTGTAATTCCGCTTTTGATCCTTGCCGTGTTGCCTTTCGACTTTGCCGTTATGCCTTGGGGTGTATGCCTGGATCAACTTGTGGTTGATGCCAAGGCGATCACACTCGATGCCGAAGATGTGCCGCTTGGTTGTATTCGGCGGGTTGCGGAACTCCGTGCCGTTGTCCGTTTGGATCTCTTTCGGTAAATACCCAAAGTAGATGAAAGCACGGCGAATGAACTCTCGGGTGTTCCATCCGTTGCGTTCCTGGAACGCATACTCGAAAACCTCACGGGTGCATTCGTCAATGACTGTGTATTGGTAAAGGCGGACACCATCCCGCCAAAAGTCCACCTTGGCCTTATCTTTCAAACACTCGGTCGGGACATACTTCACATCCATCTGCCATTTGACACCCAACATTGTCGGTGTGTCGTAAGGTTGCGGCACCCGCTTGATGTGTTCTTCAACCGCCTCGCCGAAAAGATCGTTGGTGATGACATAATGGCGCAACCCCCAATATGATCGACTGTAAGCGCACTCGGCCCGCAGGCGCCCGTGCAGTTCCATAAAACCCGCATGTGGGTATTGTTCACGCATCCGCAAAATATCGGCGGTCTCCGCCTGCGTGTGCAGTTTGGGATCGGGAGTGTGCGGCGGACAATATCGGTTCTTCAAACTGTCCCGTGTGCCATCCCAACGGCTCTTCCACCGCCAAAGGGTGCGTTCCGTGCAGTCAAACTTGGTGCATACTTTGATGATATTCTCACCATCTACAAGCCACAATTTGAGTGCATCATGTTTTTGTTTTGCTTGGTATCTCATCCGTAAAGTATAGTTGCAACCGCCGAGGAAGTAAATACTCGATCTTTCGACAAAAATTGCATGACAAACGGCCCACAATCATGTATAATGCCGTGCGGTGTGTTACGCAGTTGTGTAGGCCTTTGCGTGTCCTGCTTGTGGGCGGTAATTGGAATAATGAATTGAATGCGGGTTTTTGGTGCTTTAATGCGAATAATACCGCCGCCAATAC
>Ga0123353_10001073_pt1 | contig 33352 bp, 29 predicted proteins | sample TergutLab28metaG_3_FD_92763 | JGI IMG/M metagenome (GOLD analysis project Ga0123353, IMG submission 92763) | Labiotermes labralis P3 segment gut microbial communities from Petit-Saut dam, French Guiana - Lab288 P3 | ecosystem: Host-associated > Arthropoda: Insects > Digestive system > Gut ... | reverse complement strand
TGCTATAATCCACTCTGCGCCTAAGATTTGCCGTATATGCGGGAGGTCTTATGTATGGTTAGGGCTCTTTGGCGTATAGGACGTTTAGCGTGCGACGGTGGCGGAATTGGCAGACGCGCTAGTCTCAGGAGCTAGTGATTAATCTCGTGTGGGTTCAAATCCCACCCGTCGCACCATAGACAGGCAAGGTTATGTATGATGTAACCTTGCCTGTTTTCTATTAAAAAAGGGCTTTTTAGGCTCTTTTTTGCTATGTTTTTGGTTTCGATTGCCGTCCGCGCTTCAAGAGCAAGTTCAGGCTCAAGTACATAGACGAATGCAAATTGCTTGTGCTGGACGAGGTCGGATACCTGCCCTTATCGGCGGAGGATGCAAAAACCGTTTATTCCTTTATTGCTGGCTACAACAACAGACTGTCGCTGATAATAGCGACCAACAGAGAGTTTGAAGGCTGGAAGGATTTGTTCTACGACGAGGTGATAGCGACCACGCTATTAGACCGCTTAGTAGAACGCTGTCAAATCATCAGGCTGGTGGGCGAAAGCTACCGATACCTGAACCACAGGAGCATCTGCTCCAAAAAATAACCAATAGCGCAGCAGCCGTCCTTAGCAATCAATAATAAACGAAGTGTCGCCACTATTACCTTAATTTGAAAACAACTGCCTATGGGCAGAGAAAATATATAAGCGCGTATCCGTTTCAAAGATTTTCGGAAGTGAGAATTTTTGAAGGCTCGCAGAGGGGAGGGGGGGCTCTGAATCTCCCTAAAGAAACCCCTCTGGAAGCGGGGCGGAAAACCGCGCAAAAAAATCTCATTTCAACGCAAAAAAATTTCATTTCAAACCGCAAAAAAATTTCATTTCAACCGCAAAAAAATCTATTTCAATCGCAAAAGTTCTTGTATTTTGTCTACCCTTTCCCATGGCAAGCCTTCCTTGCCAAAATGCCCGTAATTTGTGGTTTTCGCATAGATTGGGGCGCGCAAGCCAAGTTGCTCGATAATGCTGTACGGGCGGAAGTCGAAAACCTTTCTCACTATCGCCTCTATTTGCTCGTCTGGAAGTTTGCCCGTCGCAAACGTATCAACCCCAAGCGAAACGGGGTACGCCCGCCCAATCGCGTACGCAACCTGCAACAAACACCTGTCGGCTAAGCCCGCCGCCACCACGTTTTTGGCGGCGTAGCGGGCGTAATAACTCGCGCTGCGGTCGACCTTTGTGGGGTCCTTGCCCGAAAACGAGCCCCCGCCGTGCGGCACAATCCCGCCGTAGGTGTCCACGATAATTTTGCGCCCGGTTAGGCCGCTGTCGCCGTGCGGGCCGCCCTTCACAAACCGCCCGGTGGGGTTAATGTAAAATTTGGTCGCGTCCGTCAAAAGCGCGGGCGAAATAGCCTTTTTTATGATTTTTTCGGTTACTTCCCTCCGCAACGTCTCTATATCCACATCGGGACCGTGCTGACAGGAGACCACCACCGTGTCCACAAAAACGGGCTTTCCGTCTTGATACGCGACGGTGACCTGCGCCTTACCGTCGGGGCGCAGGTATTTTATTTCCCCGCTTTTCCGCGCCTCGCTCACCCTGCGCGTCAGGGCGTGCGCCAAGGTTACGGGCAACGGCATAAGCTCTTTCGTTTCACTGCTGGCGTAGCCGAACATCATGCCTTGGTCGCCTGCGCCCAAATTGTCCGCCTTATCAGCGGTTTTTTCGCCGTTATCAATCCCACGCGCAATGTCCTCAGACTGCTGATTGATGTAACTCAGCACGGCGGCGTTGTAATCGAACCCGAGTTCCGGTCTGTCATACCCGATTTCCCTTATCATCCTGCGGACAATGCGCGGAATATCGATATAATGCTCGGTGGAAAATTCGCCCATAACAAGCACCATGCCGCTCGAACAGCACACCTCGCAGGCCACGCGGCTGTTTTTGTCGCCGCTCAAAGCTTCGTCTAAAATAGAATCGGCGATAAGGTCGCAGATTTTGTCGGGGTGCCCCTCGCACACGCTCTCACTTGTAAAGTATTTATAGTCCATCTTTATCCTCCGTTGTAAAAATAATTATTGTGTTTGTATTTGTATTCGGTTAGCCGCAGCCCTTTTCCATATAATAAAGCCTGTGAAAAATAAAATATTTACCCCAATCCGAGCCGATAAAAACATTACTCAAAATACATTACAAATACAATCTGAAAAGCAAACATAAAGCTGACATTCCTTTTAGTTGCTGACTTTTTTTTCTGCCAAATAACTGTTATGATACTAATCGCGATTTCGGTTAAGACTTCCGCAGCCGTAAAGAGAACAAGTAAAACCGCAAGTAAATTTATTCCGATAAGTCCCCGGTAAGAGAATCTGCTATCGATACCCGCAGATAAAGTTGCAAAACCCTCAAACCAACCCGCTTACGTGCGATATAAAAGTCGGCGATTAGTATTGCCGCGCTTGCCAACCTAATAATAAACGCGATTACCACTATTCTTTTCGCTTATTCTTTTCGCTTTCAAATTTATTTCCTGCGGCATTTTATTCTCCTTGAAAGGGCGTATAGAACACGAATATCGCACCCCACGGACTATTTAATTAATTATACCATTTGAGCACAATCAAGTCAATCATATTTCTTGTCTGCACCCCTTTTGTCAGAAAACATTAAAAACCGACAAAATTCATCGGGCTGAAAACGGGAACAAAACGCATACATCATACCAGGGGAAATGAGTATTATGCCATACTTAGACATTATTTTATCAATCATTACGGGCGGCTTGGTCGCGGCTCTTTTAGCTATAATTTTTTCGCTCAAAACCAAGGGGATTTTGCGCCTGCTTATCAATGCTGCGGCGGGAGTGACCGCGCTTATCATCCTCAGCCTTTTTAAGGTGCCGGGGTTTAACCTTAATCCGCTGTCTGCGTTTATCTCCGCGTCGACCGGAGTGCCCGGGCTTTTGGTCACCTTCATAATCGTCACGTTTTTATAACAGACCTGTTCCGAAATTCCGACGCGGACAGGTCAGGCCAAGATCATGATAAACGGAGTGCGAATCATAAAATTTATTTTTACCCACTTTTCATGGGTGTTTTTACTGGACATAAATATAAGATTATGTTATACTTACCATACAATACGGTGCTGTGGAAGCAGATAATAGGGAACGCGTGAAAAACGCACAGCCCCCGCTACTGTCGAATTTACGGACTAAGGTGTGAATACACTCAAGCCACTCTTAACAGAGGAAGGCGTCCGGGCAAATACCATACTATACATAGTATTTGCTTATCAGTCAGGAGACCTGCCGTGTTTAGCCCTTTATGAAAGGGTTTTGTAAAAACTGTTCGGGGAAGGACGGTTCACACATCGCGGCAAGGTTGCTGTTATAAGTAACTCATGTTTTGTGTTTTTTATTCCTCCCCACGGTTTTTTGAAACGTCAAAAAATCTAAGGAGGATTTTTTATATGAAGACAAAAAGATTAAGCGCGTTTATACTGCTCGTCTGCGTTTTTGCGGTGGGTGTGTTTTTGCTGTCAGCCTGCGGAAACGACCTGCCGGACAACACCGAGGGCGTAACGATAAGGCTTATCGTGCTTGACGGCGAGGGGGCGGAATTATACAACAAAGAACAACTCACGTATAAATCCGCGCTTGCCGACGCCTTTATCGAATTCGAGGGGCTTAACGTGAAGGGCACGTCCAGTTATTTGGGGCTTTTTATCACAAGCGTCGAGATAGGCACGCTTATGCTAATCGAGGACTCCGAGTGGGGCAATTACGAGATGTTTGTCGCCGATAAAACGCTTGAGCCGGCGGGTTACGACGAATTTATCGCCGTTTACCACGACATCGACGACATCAATTATAAATGGATTCCGATTGCGACTTACGCGCACGACGGAAAAACCTTTTTTTCTTCGGGGCTTGGGGTCAGTTTTTTGCCGCTTTTTGACGGCGCGACGTATATGCTGACGCTTGAAACCTACGGTGGATAAGGCGCAAGTCGAAACTACATACACGACGCAAGTTCAAGGGACGGGTGAATCGCTCGCTCAATTTCCGCATACACCGCAAGACGAAATCAAAGTAAAAAATATTGCCTTGCTTAAAGAAAAACCGCCCGCTCAAAGTGCGACAAGGGTAATGATGCAAACCGCACTGATCGCAGCGATTTTGGTTGCTGGAAAGGAGTCTATAGCGCTTATCTTCGGCGTCGAGGTGGTGACGCTCACAATTATCGTCTGCGCCTTTGTCTTTCCGCCGCGTGTGTCGATTACCGCCGCCGTTGTGTTTTGCACGTTAGAGTGGCTTATCTACGGTTTTGGCTATTGGGTGGTTGCGTACTACCTTTATTGGCCGCCGCTCGCTCTTGTCGCGTCGCTCTTAAGACTTGTCAAAAAAACCCTGCCGCGCAATATCCTCGCGGTAGTTATTGCGGTAACCGTCACCGCGTTCTTCGGGGTGCTGACAAGCGTGGTGGACGCCGCCTTCGCTTCCTTCGGGGAGTGGCGGCTGTTTTTTGTTTACTTTCCGATTATTTACATACGCGGAGTATGGTTTTATGCCCCTTATATCGTGTCGAACGGCGTGATTGTGGGGGTGCTTTTTACGCCGCTGACAGGAGTGCTGGTGAAAAACGTAAAATAGTTACATCTCAAACGTCCTAATTCCGCCCGCCACTATTTTGCAGTTGTATATCAGGTCGTAATATATTTCGCCGTCCATTTGTAAGGGACGGGGCTTGTCCGTCTTGATTTTGACCGATTTCGCCGTAAAATGTGTGGTTACCGGCAAATCCAAATGCTTGCCTTTCGTAAATTTGGGCAGTACCTTCAGAATTTTACCATCCGCAGGCATGCTCATAATTACGACGTTCATAAGCCCGTCGTCCGCCTTTGACAGAGGGGATAATTTAATGCCGCCGCCGAACTGACTGCCGTTTGCTGTGCCTATCATCAGGCAGGTATAAGTTTTTTCCGCCCCGTCCTCGGCAGTCACCGTGACGTCAAACGGCTCAAAATGGAAAATGCAGTGCAAAAGGGAGCGGTAGTATGTCAGTTTGTTCTGCGAGCCGGCGACCTTTAGCAGCACGTTTACGTCAAGACCCGTGCCGCCCACATTGAGGCAACGTTTGCCCCCCATAGAAAGGTAGTCCATGCGCTTTTCTTTGCCGCTTATGATGGCTTTTAACGCCTTTATAGGGTCAAGCGGGATACCAACGCCGTGCGCAAAGTCGTTGCCGCGACCGCTTGGTATAAAGCCGAGGGCGGTTTTTTCAAAATCCGTAATGCCGTTTAAGACCTCGTGGAAGGTGCCGTCGCCGCCCACCGCCGCAATCAGGTGCGAATCGTTGTCGCACAGGGCTTTTGCGATGCGCGTCGCGTGGCCCTGCGAGTTGGTCAAATGCACGGTGTACTCGACATGGTTTTTATAGCAATAGTTCATTATTTTTTTGAGGGTCTTTTGTCCCTTGCCGCCGCCGCTGCGGGCGTTTACGATAAAGTTTATCATAAAAAATAGTATAGCATATTTTTTGACGTTTGTCTATCGGTTTTAATGCTCAATGTTCAATGCTCAATGCGCAATGAAGGACAGATTTAAAAATTGTACCTTGACCATAAAGCATTGATACGCTCAAAAAAACGCGACCATCATTGAGCATTGAGCATTGCGCATTATAAATCATTGCATTCCCCCGCCAAAAGTGGTATAATAACATTATGGAAACCACCCAAATCGCCATTCCCGACGCACTGCGCGATTTTTGCCACCTTTCACCCTGTCCCGTATATGCGGTGGGGGGACTAATTCGCAATGCTTTGTTAGGGTTTGAGGGGGGTGATTTGGACGTTTGCGGGGCGTATCCTATTGAGGACGTTTGCGGGAACGGGGTCAAATTTGTCCCTATAAATAAAAAGTTGGGGACTGCCGAAATACCTTATAAGGGGTTTAAGTTTGAATATTCGCGCTTTAGGACGGAGCGTTATGATGAGAGCGGGGCGCATTCTCCCGTGTCCGTCAGCTTTGATGCCGACCTTGCCGACGACGCGAAAAGGCGGGATTTTACCGTAAACGCGATATATTACGACATAAAAAACGACAAAATCATCGACCCATTGGGCGGCATGGACGACATTAAAACCAAAACCTTGCGGGCGCATGAGGCGGAAAAAACATTTGCGTCAGACGGGCTGCGGCTTATGCGATTATGCCGTTTTGCCGCAGAATTGGGGTTTGAAATAGAGTCGGCGACGTATAAAACGGCGAAAAAATTCATGCACAAGTTGTTTGGCATCGCCGCCGAACGAAAAAGAGACGAATTAGACAAGATTTTAGCCGCCGACCTCAAGTACGGGATACATGGTGCGCACATTCGCGGAGTGCGCCTACTGTACGATTTGGGGCTTTTTAAATATATTTTGCCGTCAATAGAGGCTTTGGACATCCCGCAAAACCCAAAATACCACAAATACAGCGTGCTTGAACATACTTTTAAGGCGGTGGAATACGCCCCGCCCGACGTGCGGCTTGCCGCGCTTATGCACGACACGGGCAAGCCCGTAAGCGAAAAGCGGGACGGCAATATGTATCGGCACGCGGTAGACGGAGAGGCGATAGTAAAGAGGGAACTGGGGCAAAGTGGGTTGAAGTATCCTAACAGTGTGGTGGGGGAAACGGCAAAACTGGTCGCGCTGCATATGTCCGACAAGGGGCGGGTCACGGGCAGCGGCAAAATGCGCTTGTTTTGCGCCGAAAACTTCGACATTTTAGAAAAACTGGAAAAACTGATGTTCGCGGACGGGCTTGCCACGGGGTATTATGTCACGCCGCCGCGTTTTTTGGAGTACAAGCGGATTTTATTGGACGAGGGCGCGCCGATTACTGTTAAGGATTTGAGGGTCGACGGCAACGACGCTTTGGCGGTTGGACTGGCGGGCAGTCATATTAAGAATGCGTTGTATGCTTTGTGGCGAGACTGCATACTCGACCCCAAGCTGAATAATGAGGAATGGCTGAAAAACAGGCTGACGGAGATGTCGCGAAAGTAGGGGTAGTCGGTGGTCGTCCGTAATGGAAGCGGATGACCGATAAGACCGTGTCAAGAAGCGTTCACGGTCTTGCTTCGTAGAGTCGCCCCTATAGAACCACAAAAGCAGATTTTAACAAAAGCAAGTTTTAATAAATGGAATTTACGTATTTATAGTATATCACTGGGGCGTCCGTCACAACATAAAATCATGGACAGAGCCGCCGCGAAATACATACGCAAGCATACCGCGAATATTCTATTTTTTGCCGCCATATCCGCCGTATTTGCTTTAGTGATGGTTTTGGCGGCTTTTAACGCGTCCACGCCCGAAGTCAAGGCAATGGAAACGGGCAGGGATTCGGGCATCAAAATCGAACTCTACTTTGAAAAACAAAAATTCATTTACACAGATAAGTACATATCCGCAGGCACGCATATTATCGCGGAAGAGCTTTTTATGCGCAAAATAAACGTCCCTTACACGCAAAAAAGGGAAATAATGGATAAATCATTAGCAAACGGCGGCACATACAAGACCGCCGTCCTATTCACCATGCCGCTTTTGGAAAACACCGTGGACGGGGCGATAAAAAGCATAAACTGCGTGCCAATCGACAGCACCATGAGCTTCGACCCTGACCAAAAGCCGATGTTCAGGATTGTGCGCGAAAAAGCGGGGCGGCGGGTGGACGAACAACGGCTGTACAGGGATATTTACTCCGCCTTGTGCAATTCCCCCCAAGTCAAAATATGGATAACCCCCGACACGCTGTCCCCGCAAGTCACTACATACGACAATATCGGGCTGACAAACCTGCGGGCGCGGTATTCCACCGGCTATGCGTACAGCAACGAAAACCGCAAGCACAATATCCGCCTTGCCCTTCAAAAGGTCAACGGCACGGTTTTAGAGGCGGGGGAGGAGTTCAGCTTTAATAAAACGGTGGGGAAGCGTAGCGAGACGAACGGCTTTAGGGAAGCCAAGATAATCGTGGCGGGCAAGTACGAAAACGGCGTGGGCGGGGGGGTGTGCCAGGTTTCGACCACCGTGTACAACGCCGTGCTGCTTGCGGGACTGAAAATCACCGACGTTCAAAATCATTCCTTGGAATGCAGTTATGAACTGCCCTCGTTCGACGCCATGGTCAACGCGTATTCCTCCGACTTAAAGTTCAAAAACATACAAAAAACGCCGGTGTTTATCCGCGCCTACGGGACAGACACAAACGCGGTGGTCGAGGTATACGGCGAGGCGATGGAATACGTCATAAAGCGGCACAGCGACGTTGTGTACAGAAAAGAAACGCCGGGCAGCCAGACCGTTGTGGACACAAATTATAAGTACCACAGCCCCGGCGCGACAAGCGGCGAAACAAAAATAGTGGCTTACCCTCACGGTGAAATGAAGAGCGTGGGGTATTTGCTTTATTACGACCAAAAGGGCTTTTTGGTGAAGAAAGAAAAGATACGGGAGAACGTGTACTGCGCGAGCGAGGGATTGATTGCGGTAGCACCGTGACTCGGACGTTTAGAGCGGGGGAAATTTATTTTTTTGTCCTACGGCTGAAGGGAGCAAGACCACGAATGCTCCCTGATAGGGTCTTATCCCGAGCAAAGCGAAGAATTTCAACCGCTTGTCCATTGTTTTCGTAATTATGCCACTTTTGGAATGCACAAAAAGTGTCGCCCGGGGTCCCCAAAAATCAAAGATTTTCGGGGTGGGAAATAGGCACCGAGGGGGAACACTTTAAGACCGGGCAGGGGGCATTCGTGGTCTTGTTTCTTTCAGTCAGCGGTTGTATTCCCCCTTTGGAATCCCCCTCGCAACGATTTTTAAGCGCTCGTATGGGCATTTGCATTGACAAAAGGCGACGAAAAGTCCGCCAAAGTATTTTTATTTACACGGGGCTGTTGGTTGACAATACCCCCTTTTTAGTTGTACAATATGATAGCAGTGCAGTTACGGTGTTATCGCGTAGATGGATAGCGGTAATTTCGCGGCGATAATACGGCGGTTTTTAGGAGGGACTGATGATGAATCTTTTGGGCGCGGGGTGTGCCCCATTTAATTGGTACGGGTTTTTGATAGGCGGGGCGATGCTGATATGCATAATGTTCGCGTATTATTTTCTTAAAAAGCGGGAATACAACGCCGAAATTGTTTTTACAGTCGCGCTTATCTGTATTCCCTGCGCGATTTTTGGCGCGAGGATTTATTATATCTTTTTCAGTATCGCAGGCGGGGAAACGGATTTCGCGCACTGGTTTATGGACGGCGGAAGGTTCACGCTTAAATATTTTATAGGCTTTACCCGCGCGGGCGATTATGGTGGATTGGCGGGGCTTGCGGTATACGGCGGGCTGATTGCGGCGATGTTAGGGGCGATAATAGTCCGCGCCATAAACAAGCGGGACAAAAATCCGCGCAACCGCATGACGTATATCCAAATGTTAGACGCGTTTTTTATCCTGATTGCTTTGGGACAGGCGATAGGGCGTTGGGGGAATTTTGCCAATCAGGAAGCTTACGGCAATTACGTTGCCGACCCCAATATGCAGTGGTTTCCTTACGCGGTGTATATCGAGAAGATGGGCGGGTACTATCAGGCGACGTTTTTCTACGAATTTGTCCTAAATATTATCGGGTGCGGTATCATGCTTTGGCTGTGGCTTGGGAGGCGCAAGAGTTTTGACGGCGCAATATTCGCCTTGTACGGTTTGTGGTACGGAGGCGGCCGGCTGTTTATCGAGGGGTTAAGGAGCGATTCGCTGTATGTGCAGGGGGGGTATACCGTCTTTTTGTGCATAATGCTTATTCTTACGGGGGTCGCGCTGATTGCATGTTACGGCGGCAAACAGATTTGGAGAGCGAAAAAAGAGGAACGGTCGTTTGTTGTTAAGGATTTAGCGGTATATGCGGGATTTTTCTTGTTTGCGCTGTATTGTGTGATTTTTGGCGCTTCGATTTTGTTTGCGGGAGAGCCTTTAAGGATAAGCCAGTTGGTGAGCGGACTTTTAATTGCGTGGGGGGCGTCGGCAATCGTCGGGCATATTGTAAGGGCGACGGCAGGAGGCAAAAAGATATTTATTTTAGTGGGCCAAAACAGGCTGTCATCGGAATATTGCGGTTTTGAGGGTACCATTATCGAAATTTGCGAAACCTATAATAAAGACGGGAGTTTGAAGGCTGACGGGGAAAACGGGCAGAGGGGTGAAGAAGTGTGTTTCAGCTACGCCGCCGCCGATGACGCGAAAGACGGGGAAAACGAGGTAAAGGAAGATAAAGAGGAAAACAACGGCGAAAGCTAAGGAAAAACCACAATAAAAGGATGAAAAATTGAAACAATACGGCATTTTTAAGAATATTGGCAGGCTGTTACCGATTTTTTTGGCGATGGCGGTTTTGGCGATGAATTTTACATTTTTCGTCCACCGCGCAAAGCCCGCCGCTGCCGAAAATATCCCCTTTGAGCCGCACAGTACGCGGCAAATCGAGTGCTTCAGCGAGGACGGCTTAATCGAGATGCGGGACGTCCCCACAGACGCCTTTGCGCCCGCGTCGCTCTCCGTTACTCCCGCGCCCGACTTCGACATGGTGCGAATAAGCGGTGAGGGAACGGACGAAAATAAAATAGTTATCACAATCATGGGGGACGGCTTTACCGCCGGTCAGCAGGACGACTTTATTGCCGCGGCGCAAAGCTCCGCGAATTACCTGTTAAACAAAGCGCCGTTTGATTCCTTTCGTGACCACATCAACGTATATGTGATAAAAGTCGTTTCCAATGTCACGGGCGTCGCCTCCGACCGCAACAACCTGATTGACAATTACTTCGGCAGCTGTTTTTATTTTGACGGTCAAACAAGTCAGCTGATTTATATCACAAAGACCGCCTTAGCGAAGGAATTAGTGAACAAATATACGCCGAATACCAACGTGACGTTGATTCTTGGCAACAGCGTGACCTACGGCGGCGGTGGCGGCGAATTTGCCGTGGTATCGCTCCATTCGGCGGCGAATGAAATTGTCGTCCACGAGCTTGGTCACGCTTTCGGCGGACTGGTGGACGAGTATTGGTGGCGGGGGGAGGAGGCACCCAACATGACCGCCGCCGCCAACAAGGGTAATGTTAAGTGGCAGGCGTTTGTCGGCGTAGAGGGCGTAGGGGAATATGCTTATACCGAAAATTCGGCAAGCTTAAACTGGCTGCGCCCGCATCAAAACTGTGTGATGCGGTACCTAAACAGGGAGTTTTGCGAGGTCTGCAAGGCGCAGCTTGTAAAGCTGATGGCGGAGCTTACCGGCGAGCCATTTTTTGGCAAAAATACATTTTTAAGCTCTGCGCTGCCCGAGGGGACGGAAAGAATAGTGGATTATGCATATTACGGTTGCGGGCAGCTTGCCGAGCTGACAATCGCCTCCACTGTAACCGACATAGGGCGGTATGCGTTTTTGCGTTGCGGTTCCTTGGAAAGTATTGTAAATCATGCGGAAACACCGCAGGATATTTCAAGCGCCGTTACGGGTTCGGATATATTTACGGGCGTAATAAGAGAGGACGTGACCCTGCGCGTGCCGGAGGGAAAAACGGCGGAATATATCGCCGCGGGATGGGGCGGTTTTGATATAATCGAATCGTTGGCGCAAATCCCCGTTATTACGGCGCAGCCCGCGGCGCAGACTGTCGACATGGGCGGGAGCGTTACCCTGTCCGTGACGGCGGAGGTAAGCGACGGCGGCGAATTATCGTACCAATGGTACTGTAACTTGACGGACAGTACGAAGGGCGGGATATTGATAGAAGGCGAGACCTTGGCGGAGTACAACGCGCCGACCGATACGGTGGGTACGGTGTATTATTACGTTTTTGTCACCAACACGAATAACGAGGTAGACGGGGTAAAGACAGCGGCGAAGGTTAGCGATACGGCGGCGGTGGTTGTCAACCCGATAATAGACGCGGAAACGCCGATTATTGGTTTTCAGCCCGTGGGCGGGAGTGCGCTTGTCGGGGAGGAAAGCGTTGTGCTGTCGGTGGCGGCGGGCGTAAATGACGGCGGTATGTTGTCATACCAGTGGTACTATAGCATGACGGACAGCGCAGAGGGCGGGGAGGAGATAAAAGGCGAGACCTTGGCTACATACGACGTGCCGACCGATAATGCGGGGACGAGGTATTACTACGTTGTCGTCACAAACATGAATAATGAGGTAAACGGGGCAAAAACGGCGAAGGCTGTCAGCGATACGGCGGAGGTGGTTGTTGTGCCTATCGTGGACGCGGAAAAGCCGGCGATTGTCGTTCAGCCTGTGGGCGGGGAGGTTTTTGTAGGAGGAAGCGTAACCTTATCCGTGACGGCGGGCTGTAGTGACTGCGGGATATTGTCGTATCAGTGGTACTATAATTTGACGGACAGCAACGAGAACGGGGTTTTGATAGAGGGGGCGACGTCCGCTACTTTTAATGCGCCGTCGGAAGAAGCGGGGACGGCGTATTATTACGTCGTCGTCACAAACGTAAATAATGCGGTCAACGGGGTAAAAACGGCGACAATGACCAGCCAAGCCGTACGGGTGACGTGCAAAGAACGCGGTTGCGGCAGTTGCGGGACTGTTTTTATGATTGATTTTGTTTGGTTTATTCCGCTTTTGGCTGTGGGCATTTTACTTGCCGGCAGCAGGTGGGGCAGGGGATACAACAGGGGATTTAGAAGGGAACGCGGAGTTCATTTAACGAATAATTAATATTATAGAACATCAAAGACAAAAGAGGACAATTTTGTGCGGGAGGGCGCTACCGTGCGCGAGCCGTCTATTTTGAGTAAAAAGCAGATATTTTGGAGCCGCGTTTCCTTAGGTGCGGCGGCGGTTTTGCTTGGGCTATTTTTGCTTTTGGTTGAGGCAGGTGCAATCAAATTGCCGGGCGAATCGCCCTTTTTGAAGGTTTTGCCCTCCGCCGTTTTGTTCGCCGCCGCCGCCGTCTGCCTTTCGTGGGCGTTTATTCAGGACAACACCCTGACGCTTTGGTTTGCAATAATATTTGCCATATCCGCCTGCGTGTCGTTTTTGGCAGGCTTTACGGGCGAAGGGCGCGGGTATGGATTTTATTATCCGATATACTTGTTTGCCGCCGCCGCCGCCTCGCTTGTGACTGCCGTCTACAGCGGAAAATGGCGCGACCACCTTAAGATAATAGTGGTTTTCGGCGGGCTGGCGGTGCTTTTTATGCTGCAAGCAATGCTAAACGTGTCGTGGTGGGTTGTTCTGCCGCTCGTCGTACTGTTTTTGGGCGGTTGCATGATTGTTTGGGCGGTACTGAGAAGAAGGGAATGACAAAACCTTAATGCGCATTGCACAATGCGCATTAAAATCCACGGTCCCCAACCCCTATTCTTTAGAAAAGCATAAGAAACACAAAAGGAGACGCCATACCATGCTAGCCGTAAAAGAAGCCCTGACCAAAAAAGAGCTAAACGACTTTTTCGCCCTGCCCCAAATCCTGTACAGGGGTAACAGGTACAACGCCCCCTCGTTCATCGCGGAGGAAAAGGCGGAGTTCGACCCCAAAATCAACGGCGCGTTCGAGTTCTGTATCGCCCGCAAGTTCGTCGCCTACCGCGACAACAAAATTGTCGGGCGCATAGCGGGTATTTTCAACCAAAAATACAACGAAAAAAAGAACGTGAAACAGGTACGCTTCACCCGCTTTGACTGCATATACGATTTTGACGTCGCCCGCGCCCTTATCGCCAAAATAGAAGAATGGGCGCAGTTCCTCGGCATGAACGAAATAATAGGCCCCATCGGCTTTTCGGACATGGACAAGCAAGGTATGCTGATAGAGGGCTTTGACGAAATCGATATGTACGTCACCCCGTACAACCACGCCTATTACCCCGTCCTGATTGAAAAGCTGGGCTATAAAAAGGCGGCCGACTGGGTGGAATACGAAATCAAAATCCCCTCCTCCCCTGACGAAAAATTAGAAAAACTGGAACGTATAGCGGAAATCGCCATGCGCCGCTTTGGCTTTACATACCTCGAAGTCAAAAAATATAAGGACATCGGGCCGTACATAATGGAGGCGCTGACGGTGGTCATGAACGAGGCTTTCGCGCCACTTTACGGCGTTGCCCCCATAAACGAGCGGCAGGCAAAGCGCGAGGCGGACATGATAAAGCTGGTATTTAGCCCCGATTTCACCACGGCGGTCATGAAGGACGGCAGAGTGGCGGGCTATGGTTTTATGGCGCCCAACATCACCCGCGGGATGCAGGTATGCAACGGAAAATTAAGCATCCACGGTATTTTGGCGATTTTGCGCGACTTAAAAAAGTACGACAAGGTGGATTTTTACTCAATCGGCGTACTTGAAGCCTATCAGTCCAAGGGCGTCAACGCGATGATTTTGGCGCGGGGTCTAAAGAATCTTATCAAGAACAAGGTCAAGTACGTCTACACCGGTCCCGAGCTTGAAACCAACAGCAAGGTACAAGCCCAGTGGGACGCATTCGAGAAACGCATCCATCGCAGGAGACGGTGTTATAGCAAAACGCTGTAATTATGTCGACTATTCATTAGACCTTTTTTGACGGGTTTTGAATGCGTACCGAATTCTTTTTTGTTCTTGCCAAAGAAATTACGAAAAGGACGGAAAATACTATTGTGCATACTATGAAGAAATAAAACCCGCCGTTTATCATCATGTTTGCGGGCGTACCTGTCCCCTCATATCCTATAAACGCGACCCCAACAAGCATATAAAGAAACGTGATAGGAAGCGCAACAATAAACTCGGCGACAGTTGACGTATCACATAGCATACCGACTCCCATCACAAGCGTTACAATAACGCCGGTGACGGACAAGCAAGCCAAGGTAAGATAAATTTTAGTACGAATTTTCATCGTTTTGACCTCCCGACCTACTCCGCGGTCGCCGTTGGCGGTTGCTCGATTTTGGGCGAGGCGATTGGCTTTGCCTTTTTGTAGTCCACTGCTTTTTGGATAAAATAGGTGATTATCGTCAACCCCATAAGGCATATCAGCACAAAGTAGCCCACGTTGAGCGTCATTTTATCACCTACAAACACGGCGGCGTCCGTTTTGGCAAGCTCGTTTTCCATGCGGATGGTCGCGCCTATAAGGATGGAAAACAGGATATTCACCGATAATCCCACAATCACGACGTAAAACATAGGCTTTTTGCCCTTGAAATACTTGAAAAACGTAAAGCCGAACAACAGGAGGCTTAAAATCAAAATAATCATGGACAGGGCGGTCAAAAACGCAAAGCTTTCCACATTTACTTTATCGCTTTTTACCAGACTCGCCGCTATATCAAAATAATTATAGCTCCGCGCCTTGCCCTCGTTGACGGTATACATGGGGGCAAAGCAGTTGACGATTGTCGCGGACAGCAAAAACATGGTGAGGGCGATGCTGTTGTTTTGCTCGTTCCCCTTGCGCCGTATCAAGTCCGTGGCATAGGCGGGCTCGAGGTTGATTAAGAGGATGTAAAAGGACAGCGTGTACGCACACATAAATGTGAAGGTGAGATAAGGGAAGGAAATCAGGAATATAGAGGTCAGCGCAAAAAATATAATCAGGTTGAAAATGCGCGTTAATCTATAGTTGATTTCCTGCCCACGCACCTTGCGGCGGCTTGTAACAATCATGGACGTCACGATAAATGCGGTCGCCAAAATCACCGAGATAATCATGATTATTACGCCCGATTGGATAAGCACTCCCGCAGCAAAACTTTCTACGCTTTTGGACAGGTCGGCGAACTGAGCGATTTGCTGACGTATGCCGTAACCGTTGTTGCCGTAGCCGGCGAAAGTAAAGGGACCGAAAATCATGGGGAAAAACATGAAAAACAGCATGACGGAATAGCAGACGTTGAACATGATTCTTTGCACGCTGCGTCTTTTGGTCGGCAGGCTTTGGAAGCGGCTTTGGTACTGGCTTTGGACAACCGACCTTTCGAAGGTTTCGTAGGTTTTGTAGTTTTGTCGTGCTTCAAAGACGGGTTGGTGCGGCTCATCGGACCGGTGCGGCTCGTAAGCCCGTTGTTTGGGTTCCTCTTGCGGGGCTTGCGCGATCATGCTGCTGCCGCACGCCCCGCAATACTTTGTGTCGTCGCCCATGCTTGCGCGACAGTTCGGACATTCTTTCATATTCGGTCTCCTTCTATTCTTTTTTTAAATTCACAACGGTAACGTTGTAAAGCGCGATGTCAAATTTTTTGCCTGTAACCCTCAACCCCCAGTCCCCGGCAACCAACCCCAGCCCCTAACCCCTATTTTCCGCCCGCTTTTTCTTCCATCGTTTGACGCCCATGCCGGTCAAAATGACGGAGAGCGCGATAAAGATGTTGTAGGCAAGCAAGATGTACCAGATTCGCATTCTTTCCGAGCCTTGGACAAGAATGTCCATGCTCCACAGCCCGAAAATCACGACAATCCCCGCCGTCCAAACGGACGCAAACAACAAAAACAGTACTTCGGTCGAGTCAAACGTGCGGTGGGTAATCAGGCTGATGACGAAGTTTGCGATAAGAACCGCGGGAACTACCGACAGAAAGTACGTTTTAGGGGTCAAAAAATCCGCATCGAACAATTCGGTCTGAATAAGATAAAGAAAGTTGATGAGGAGGGGGAGAATCACCAGCGACGCGATTCTCGCCCCGCGTGAAATAAGCTTTTTGTGTCTTATCCTGTACGCGGCGTCCAACGCGGCTTTGACCGCAGGGGAATCCGGCGGAGCCTCCGTCGCGGGGATCGACAGGGCTTTTGCGCCGTCGTTTGTTTTTGTGTCGATTGGAACCTTTTCGCTTTCGCTCTTAGTATGGCGGACTAAGCCGTCGCGAGCAAGTCCGTCCAGGCTCACTCCGTAAAAGTCCGCCAACGCCGCAAGCGTTTCGACGTCGGGAACAGATTCGCCGCGCTCCCACTTTGATATGACCTTGTCCGAGCAATGTATGTATCTCGCAAGCTCCTGCTGTGTCAGCCCCCGTTGCTTTCTGAGGGCGGCAATATTTTTCGCGACGATTTCGGCGATCATCTTCTTTACCTCAATTATATAATTTTTGAAAAATAATTAAAAGCGAAACGCCGCGCAAAGTCGTAGAATCGCTCTCCGATATGTTAAAAACAAATTCTACGCTGCGTAGAATCACATATATTCTATCACCAACGAGCTTGTATGTCAACGTTTTTTATTCTAAAATGGCGCGCAAAAGCGCGCAAAAAGGCATTATTGCAAAATCAGAACACCTTTTATCGATTATTCGACAGGCGCGGATTGCCGTACCGATTCGCGGCGCTTGGCAAACGCATAAACCTGCACCGCCGATATTTTTTTTTGTTCAACCCGCATAAGGCTTGACAAAATCCACGCTGTGTGCTATAATTTTCTTGCAAAATCGGGACGTATCCAAACGCGCCTTTCCCACCGTAAACGGAGAAACAAACATGAGAACAAGCGGAACAACCGTAAGGGGTATTCGCGCCCCAATACTCAAGCAAGGCGACGACTTGGCGGAAATCTGCGCCGCGACCGTCTTAAGCGCCGCCCGCAACGAGGGCTTTCCCATCGAAGACCGCGACATTTTGGGCGTGACCGAGGCCGTATTAGCGCGTACACAGGGCAATTACGCCACCTTGGGCGACATCGCGGCGGACATAAACAATAAATTTAAGGGCGGCACGATAGGGCTTGTTTTCCCTATTTTAAGCCGCAACCGCTTTTTTGTGTTGCTTAAAGGCATAGCGCAGGCGGGCAAAAAGCTGATAATCCAGCTAAGCTACCCCTCCGACGAGGTGGGCAATCCCCTTATCCCCCGCGAGGCTTTGGCGGCGACGGGCGTCAATCCGTATAAAGACGTCTTCACCGCCGCGCAATTCGTAAAGCTTTTCGGGCAGAGCCGCCACCCTTTCACTGGCGTCGATTACATAGAGTTATACCAAAGCGTGGGCGCGGAAATAATTCTCGCCAACAATCCGACCGAGATTTTACGGCACACAAAGGACGTTTTGGTGTGCGATATTCACACGCGCAAGTCCACCTTATCACTCCTGAAAAAAGAGGGGGCGCAGACGCTGTATGCCCTTGACGAAATTTTGACAAGTCCGGTAAACGGCAGCGGGTACAACCCCAAATACGGCGTTTTGGGCACCAATATCGCGGACGAAAAACGGATAAAGCTGTTTCCTCGCGACTGCGACTTGTTTGTCGAGAAGGTGCAGCGGCTTTTGAAGGAGCGGACGGGCAAAACCGTCGAGGTCATGGTGTACGGCGACGGCGGGTTTAAGGACCCGCAGGGCTTTATTTGGGAGCTTGCCGACCCCGTCATCTCGCCGGGCTTTACCGAGGGGCTCAGCGGATTGCCGAGCGAGGCGAAAATAAAATACCTCGCCGACAGCAAGTTTTCCGACCTGTCCGGCGAGGCATTGAATAAGGCGATTACCGATTTTTTGATAGAAGACGCCGCCGCCGACTTCGAGAAGGAGGGCACCACCCCCCGCCGTATAACAGACCTTGTGGGGAGTTTGTGCGACTTGACATCGGGAAGCGGAAGCAAGGGTACGCCCTTTGTGTACATCAAGGGGTATTTCGACCATTTGGGAGTGGATTAGGGGTAGTGTGGAGTTAGGAGTGTGGAGTTACGGTAGGAGTTTGGTTTATCGTAGGGCGCGATGCCATTGGCGCGCCGTGTCGAGGTTTATTGGAACCGTAGGGGCGACCACCGGTCGTCCGTGTTGGGAATTAATAAGATCCTTCGCTTTGCTTAAGACAGGGCGGGGGCAAGCACCCGCCGCACCGTCATAGTATAACGCCCTTTAATTATGAAAAATAGATGAAATATTTTGTTTTTTTGTCAGGTTTTGCCCTTCAAAATCGATTTGTCAGTAGAGGATAATTATATCAAAAATCGGGAGGTCTACATGAAAATAAGAAAAATAATCGCCACACTCGCCGCGGCTCTGTTTTGCGCGGGAATTTTGGCGGCTTGCGGCAACGTCGCAATCAAATACACCTTGACGGTGAACGGAGGCACGGGCGGCGGCACGTTTGACGCGGGCGCGCAGGTGACCGTTACGGCGACGCCCCGACTCGGCAAGGAATTTGTCGCATGGTTGGAAGGCGACACGCAGGTCAGCACGGCAAATCCCTATACGTTTGCGCTGACAAAAAATACGACGCTCACGGCGAAATTCCAAGACGGAAATTTTACAAAAGCGGGCAACCTGATGGACGGCGTTTCGCCGCAAACGGTCAATGCAATCGGACTGGACGCGGACTTTATAAACAGCACCGCAAGCCTCTCGGTTGATTTATTCCAAAGGGCTTTTGCCGACAAGGAAAGCATGGGTAAAAACGTCATGGTTTCGCCTACCTCTATCCTGTTGGCGCTTGCTATGACGGCAAACGGCGCGAATGCGAACACGCTTGCCCAAATGGAGCGGGTGTTGGGCGGCGGAATAAGCATAAACCAGTTAAATCGCTACCTATATTCGTTTGTAAAGGGCTTGGACAGCCAAGAAAAATCGCGTTTAGAAATCGCAAATTCTATTTGGTTCAGAGAGGGCGTTTTCAACGTCAACCCCGACTTTTTGCAGGTCAACGCGGATTATTACGGCGCGGACGCTTACGCCGCCGCCTTTGACAACACGACGGTCGAGGATATAAACAACTGGTGCGACGTAAATACCGACGGCATGATAAAAGAAATCCTTGACGACATCCCCGAAGAAGCGATTATGTATTTGATAAACGCGGTGATGTTCGACGCGGAGTGGGCAAGGATTTATGAAGAAAATGATGTTCGCAGCGGGCAATTTAATGCGTTTGACGGCGCTGTACAAACTGTCGAATTTATGCGCTCGGAAGAAAGCCGCTTTATACAGGACGTCGGCGCAAAGGGTTTTATTAAGCCCTATTATGACAACAAATACAGCTTTGCCGCGCTTCTGCCCGATGAGGATATCTTGATTGATGATTATGTCGCCTCGCTTACGGGGGAAAGGTTTGCAAACATTCTTTCAAACAAGCAAACCGCCTCCGTTTTGGCTTCGATGCCCAAGTTTGAATTTGACTTTTCAATCGGACTGAACGACATTCTTAAATCTATGGGAATGCCAGACGCGTTTGACCCGTTTGCTGCTGATTTTTCAAAAACGGGAACGGCTTGGGGGAATATTTTCATTTCTAAAGTACAGCACAAAACCTTTATTTCGGTTGATGAGCGCGGCACAAGAGCGGGAGCGGTCACTTCGGTTGAAGACAGTACCGAAAGTGAGCCATCTTATCGGCACTATATTACCCTTGACCGCCCGTTTGTGTTCGCGATAATCGACAACGCGACCAACCTCCCGATTTTTATGGGAACGGTATTGTCGATTTAGTGTTACTGATATAAAAGGGGTTTGAAACGATATAATTTGAAAAAGACGCGCTTTCAGGCGCGTTTTTATCGTGCAAGCTTTTGCTCAATATTTTAACGTCATCCTGAGCGAAGCGAGGGATCTCAACCATATAAAAAAACGGAATAGATCCTTCGCTGCGCGTTAGGACTGACTGAAAAAGAATGGTGACGCAATTAACTATTCGGGTTAAACTCCTCTTTTATCCTGTTAATTATCTTGCTTTCAAGCCGCGACACCTGAACCTGCGAGACGCCCAAAACCCGCGCTACCTCGCTCTGCGTCTTGTCCTTGAAGTAACGCAAAACGATTATCAGCTTGTCGCGCGCGTCAAGACTCCGTATCATGTCTTTTAAAATAATTCGGTCGATGCCGTCGTCCAAGCTGCGCTTGTCGGCAATTTTGTCGAGTAGCGTCTGGCCGGACTCGTCGTCGCCGCCCTCTCCTTTCTCATACAATGAAACGGGCGTTTTTATCGCGTCAAGCGCAAATACAACCTCAAAAGGCTCCACCCCGAATTCGCCCGCCAGCATATCAATAGGCGGGCTTTCCTGATTTTCCTGCTTATATTTCTCGACAAAGCTGTTGATTTTCACCGCCAAGCTTTTGGTTGCTCGCGACACCTTGATAAAACCGTCGTCGCGCAAAAACCGTTTGACCTCGCCCGCAATCATGGGCACGGCATAGGTCGAAAACCGCACGTTGTAATCGAAAGAGAAGTTTTTGACGGCCTTTAAAAAACCTATACAGCCAAGCTGAAATAGGTCCTCATAATCCGTCCCCTTGTTTTTATAGCGGCGGATCACACTCTTTATTAGCGGCGCGTTTTCTTCGATAAGGCGGGTTTTCGCCCCCTCGTCGCCGCCTTGCGCCAGCTTTATGAGGTGAAATATTTCTTCCATGTTTTCAAATATTCAATACGTATCTTTTTAATGCACAATGCTCAATGCACAATGCTCAATTAAGGTAGACTTTATTATTCAATTACGATGTAAATAATTCTTCATTGCATCTTACGCATAGCTTAGTTACGCATTGAAAACCAACCATCATTGAGCATTGTGCATTGAGCATTGTGCATTGATAATCTTGCTCATCCTCACCACCGTCCCCGCCTGTCCCGCGCCCGACAAAATGTCCAACTTATCCATAAATGCGTCCATGATGGTAAAGCCCATGCCTGTGCGCTCCTCTCCTTCCTTGGTGGTAAAAAAGGGCTGACGTGCCGCCTCGACGTCCGCGATTCCCACGCCCTCGTCCACCACGGTGATATGTACCGTCCCGCCGTCCAAGAGTACGTCAACGGTTATGGGGCAATCCGCCATGGGTTTTTCGCCCGCGTACGCGTGTATAATGCAGTTTGTGACCGCCTCGGAAACTGCGGTTTTGATGTCGTTTATCTGATCCATGGTGGGATTTAGCTGTGCGGCAAAGGCGGCGACGACGCTTCTTACAAACGTTTCGTTTCCGGGCTTTGAGTAAATTTTGAGTGACATAAAATTTTCCATATTTGCTCCAATGCTCAATGCGCAATGCTTAATGCGCAATGGCGGTCGAATTTTTTCAACATATAATAACTGACATCTAAGGCACAATACTGCTTTGGAATAATTATTAAACTCATCCTTCACTGCGCATTAAGCATTGCGCATTGCGCATTATCAAATTTATCCTTCATTGAGCATTGAACATTGCGCATTGTGCATTAATTACTAATCTTAGGCATAATATCGTACACGCCCGAAAGCGTCAGCACCTTGTCCACTCCTTTCTGTGGGCTGGCTAAAAAAATCGGGACGGACTTTGCCCTAAGTCGCTTGTACCGTCCCAAAAGCACGCCCACCCCCGTGCTGTCCATAAAATCGAGCATGGACAAATCGACAACAAGACGGTCGATGCTGTTTTCAATCAACTCGTCCATTTTTCCGCGCACATAGTCGGCGTTGCTCGAATCCAGCTCGCCACTTAGGCCTATATACAGGGTGGAGCGTATAAGTTTATGCTCGACTTTCATGGTGTTTCCTTTTAATGCAGAATGCACAATGCATAATGAAGGTAAAATTTATAATCAAATATAGCCGTCATTGTTGTGCCAGGGCATTGAGCATTACTTGTTAGCCTTAAATTCAAAACTCCGGCGTTTTTGGGCGGCGAGAAATTTTTGAGGATAGAGGCGTCAAAAAACAGGGGGAGCATTTTTTGACAGCGGTCGCGGCCCGTGGCGCGGACAAGTCCGCGTTGTTTTTGTTTCCTCGGCTCAAGAGCGGCGCTGCGGACAAAAATCTTTAGGAAAGACTTGATTTTTTCGGTAACGGTTTTAGACCCCGGGCCCCTGCAAAGCAAGCCTTGCGCTGCGGAAATAAACATGCCGCTATGTGTTGCCGCGGAGGGCCTGTGAATGGGGCTGATATGTGTTGTCATTTTAACATTTTGGAAACAGCACATTATTTCAACATTTGTCGCTTTTTGTGGTTTTATGTCCTTATTGTAGTCTAAGGAAAAATACGGTTATAAACGACCTTAAATATAAAAAAATTATGGGATAACCTGTTGTGGATAGCCGCAAGCCTGTAAATAATAAAACACCCTCTGTCCGACGGCCGGACGGAGGGTATCCTTTTTACTTGTGTGGAAATTTTTTTATAATTATGGGTTTTTTATTATACCATTCGCATATTCACATATAGCCGTCGCTGCATTGTCGGGAACTGGAACAACAGCCAACATTTACACCCATGTCACCAAAGAAATAAACCAAGCCGAAGCGGAAATATACAACCGATACATAATGAAAAAAGGGCTGTAAAAAAGCCCTTTTTGGTCGAGGTGACAAGACTTGAACTTGCGGCCTCTTGGTCCCGAACCAAGCGCGCTACCAAACTGCGCTACACCTCGACGCTCTATAATTATACCATTTTTAACGTATTTGTCAAGCTTTTTAGGAGTTTTTCGCGTTTTTTTGGACTTTTTTTGCTATTGAACATGAATGAAAAACCTGTACAAACTTTAAAAGTACTGTTTTTCTATCAATCTTCTACCAAAAATGCAAAATATAACTTAACAATATTATTAAAAAATTTTCGCATCATATGATTTCCTTTATGAGAAAATTGTCTCTGTGTTAAAAATATCAATGAATAAGTCGTCCCTTTTGATATTTCCAAGAGTTGGTATTGGATAGTGTCGTTAAACTACTCGTTCAAAATTTTTATTTATCGACCGTCTTTTCTGAGAAAAATGCAATAAAAATGCAGAATTTTTACAAAAACTTTCAGGCGGTTTCAGCCGCCGGTCGAAGCTGCCGCCTTCGGGCGGTAGTAGGTTCAATTATAAAACCGCCGCACGACGGATAGGGATTTTGTTTGACATAACCGCGCGTCTGTGATACAATAAAAAAACGAGGATGCCAAGATATGTTGATGCCGGACTCGGTTGCCGTTTTTGATGAATAGTTACGGAGTAGTTATTGTGGCAGATTATTTAACAACAGATTATTTAGCAAAGGATTAGCGGATGAAAACAATAGTCGCAAAAGACTATCGGGATTTATGCCTTAAAGCGGCAGAAATTATCGTGGCGCAAGTTTCCCGAAAAAAGGATTCCGTATTGGGGCTTGCGACAGGCTTTACATATTTGGGCGTCTATGAGGTTTTGAGCAAATACGCGGGCTTGGATTTCTCTAAAATTAAAACCCTGAATTTGGACGAATACGTGGGGCTTCCTTACGAGCACGAGCAAAGTTATCGGCATTATATGGACAACAATCTTTTCCGCCACATAAATATTCAGCGCGAAAACACTTTTTTGCCCGACGGTGCCGCGCCCTGCTTAGAGGACGAATGCAGAAGGTACGACGCACTTATAAACAAGCTTGGGATTGATTTATTGCTTTTGGGATTGGGGCAAAACGGACATATCGGCTTTAACGAGCCAAGCGATGTGTTTGTTCCGAATACGCACGTGGCAAATTTGAGCGAAAGTACGATAAACGCTAATTCTGTTTTGTTCGGCGACGCGGCAAAGGTCCCGCGCAAAGCCGTGACGATGGGAATAAACGGCATCATGCAGGCAGAGAGAATTTTGCTGTGCGTCAGCGGCAGAAAAAAAGCGGACATATTAGAGCACGCGTTGTTTGGACCAATCACGCCGTCTGTCCCCGCGTCTGTGCTACGGCTTAATCGCGGCTTAACGGTACTGGCGGACGAGGACGCTTGGGGTAAGGAAGTAAAGGAAGTAACGGAATAGGAGCGCATATCGTTGAGATATAAAAACGGTATAGTATTCTGTGAGGACGGAAGGTTTCGCAAAAAAGATTTTTTTGTGCGGGACGGATTGTTTTGCGACGCCGCAGGCGACAACGACGGCGGCGGCGTTGTGGATTTGGGCGGGAAAACGGCTATTCCCGGGCTTATCGACACGCATATTCACGGTTGCGGCGGCTATGATTTTACTTCCGGCGATATTGACGGGTTAAAAAAGATCGCGGGCTTTTTGGCTAAAAACGGCGTTACGTCTTTTATACCGACGTCGGTCAGCGCGCCGCTATGTATGCTGAAAGCCGCTTATAAAAATGCCGCCGAGTTGTATGGGCAACATGATTACGGGGCGAAGATTGTCGGAATCAATGCCGAGGGACCATTTCTTTCCGACGAAAAAAGAGGCGCGCATCCGCCCGAATATCTTATCGCGCCGTCCCTTGCCGTTTTTTCGGATTTAAACAATGCGGCGGACGGACTGATAAAGATTGTTTGCGTCGCTCCCGAAACGGATGGCGCGATAGATTTTATTAAGTCGGCGGTCAAGTCCTGCCGCATATCCGCGGGGCATACCGCTTGCGACTATGACACGGCAAAAAGGGCGTTTGTAGCGGGCGCGACGAAAGTAACTCATTTATACAACGCCATGCCGCCCTTTTTGCATATGGAGCCGGGTATAATAGGGGCTGCGACGGAGAGCAAAAACGTATACGCCGAGCTTATCTGCGACGGCGTCCATGTTCACGAAAGCGCGGTAAGGGCGGCGTTTAAGCTATTTCCGCATAGGGTTGTGCTTATCAGCGACAGCCTTTCCGTTTGCGGCGTGAACGGCGTCGAATGCTTATCGGGGACAAGTGTCGTCACAGTAAATGACGAGCGGGCGGTGCTTCTTGGCGGCAGGCTTGCCGGATCGAACTCTACGCTTTTCGATTGCGTGAAAAACGCGGTTTCGATGGGTATACCACCCAAAGACGCGATAGAGGCGGCGACAAAAATCCCCGCGCTGTCCGTAAGAATTTTTGACCGCACGGGAAGCATTTCTGTGGGGAAAGCGGCGGATTTTATCGTTTACGCTTCGGGTTTTTCGTTGGAAGCCGTTTATATTGATGGGAAAAGAGTTTCATAAAGGGGGGAGAGGTTATGCTGCGGCTGGGTTTTGACGTGGGCGGCACATATATTAAGGCCGGCGTAGTGGACACTAATTTGATAAAAATCGTGTCGCGCCGTATAATACCTTTTCCTTCGGACGCTTCGTATACAGACGTCGCGGAATTAGTTTATGCGCTTTCGAGCGAAATGGCTGCCGAACTTAAAATTCAAAATTGCCGATTCAAGTCGGTGGGGCTTGCCTTGCCCGGAATACTTAACGAAGACCGCTCCGTACTAAAAAGGGCGTACAACCTCGGCTGGTATGACGCGCCTGTTAGGGCGGCGGTGCAAAATTACTTTTCCGACGTCCCCGTATATTTAGAAAACGACGCCAACGCCGCCCTGATTGCCGAGAGGCACGGAGCCCTGCGCGGCTGTAAAAACGTCGTTCTTTTAACCCTTGGAACGGGAGTAGGTAGCGGCGTCCTTTTAAACGGAGCGTTATTAAGGGGCGAATCAGGTAGCAGCGCGGAGCTGGGGCATGTCAGACTATTTCCCGACGGACCGAAATGCTCTTGCGGAAATCGGGGTTGCATAGAGGCATTGTGTAGCGCGACATGGCTGACAGAAGAGGGCAAAAAAAGCGTTATAAACAGCCCGACAAGTCTTATGTATAAGAAAACGGACGGTGACGCGGGCAAAATTACGCCAAAAACGGTGTTTGACAGCGCAAAGGAAGGGGATGGCTACGCTTTGGCGATTTTTAATAAATATGTGGATTCATTAGCGGCGGCGGTCGCTTATTGTGCGGACCGTTTTAACGCGGGGGCCGTGGCGATCGGCGGCGGCATAAGTATGGCGGGTTTTTTTCTTTTTTCGGCGTTAAAGGCACGGGTAAAGGAGATGCATGGCTGCCGGTGCCGTATTTTGCCCGCTATGTTTGCTAACGACGCGGGGATTATCGGGGCCGCTCTGCTGTATAAGTTCCAATAATATATAAATATCAGGATTTTCTATGTTCGATAAAAAAGCGCACGAAAACAGAACAAAGTGGTTTTTAGAAGCCCGTTTCGGGATGTTTATCCATTGGGGACTTTATGCCATCCCCGCCCGCGGAGAATGGGTGCAGGCTTACGAGCGTATGTCCGCGAAGGAATACGAAAAATATTTTCATGAGTTTAATCCCGATTCTTTTTGCCCTTCCGCTTGGGCAAAGTCCGCAAAAGCGGCGGGCATGAAGTACGCGGTGCTTACTGCCAAGCACCACGACGGTTTTTGCCTTTTTGATAGCGCGCTGACGGAATTTAAGGCGACTAACACAAGGGCGGGCAGGGATTTTGTGCGGGAATTTTTGGACGCTTTTCGTGCGGAAGGCTTAAAAGTGGGCTTATATTACTCGTTAATCGACTGGCGGCACAAGGACTATCCGCACTACGGCGACTTCCACCATCCTATGGGTGACAATAGGGATTATGAGGGGCAAAAGCACGATTTTGACAATTATCTTGATTATATGCACGGACAGGTAAGGGAGCTTTGCGCTAATTACGGCAAGCTTGACATTATGTGGTTTGATTTTTCTTACGACAGCCTTATGGGCGAGGCGTGGCGGGCTTCACAGCTAATCAAAACTATACGCTCCTATCAGCCGGATATTATAATGAATAACCGTTTAGAGGTCAGCGGGTCGGGCTTTGGCTCGCTGCTCTGCGAACAGCCCAAGGATTATTACGGGGATTTTGTAAGTCCCGAACAAATTATCCCGCCCTACGGGATAAAGGACGAAAAGGGTGACGACGTGCCGTGGGAGGCGTGCGTCACCATGAACAAGCATTGGGGATATTGTTCGGCCGACAACGATTATAAAAAAGCCTCCACGCTTATTAAGAAGCTTGTCGAATGCGTCAGTAAGGGCGGAAATATGTTGTTAAACGTCGGACCCGATGCAAGGGGAGATATACCGGCACGCTCCTTAGAAATTCTTGCGGAGATCGGTCAATGGATGAAAAATAATTCCGAGAGTATTTACGGTTGCGGCAGGGCGACGCCTGATAAGCCCGAAAACGGGCGCATAACGGCAAAGGGCAAGACGTTGTATTATCATATTACAGAAAAATCCATTGGCGACATTCCGCTACACGGGGTGCGCGAAGAGGAAATAAAACGGATACGGCTGTTAAAAGACAAAAGCGAATTAAGGATTCAAAAGTCATGGATTGTTAATAATTACCCCGACGTTGTTTTTGTTCCCGAGATAAACTCTGCAGACGAAACGGACACGGTAATAGAAGTAGAATTGAAGTAAAGCGTTAGTTAATTAGAAAATTCAGGAAAAAACTATGGAAAAGAAAATTACTTTCGAGGTGTGTTGCGCCTCGTTAGACGGCGCGCTTAATGCCCAAATGGGGGGCGCGGATCGTATCGAGTTGAACTGCGCCACGGATTTGGGCGGCCTTACTCCGTCTTTGGGCTTGCTGACGGAATGCAAGGCGGCGTTAAAAATCCCCGTCCTCGCGATGGTGCGGCCAAGGGGCGGCGGCTTTTGCTATACGGATAACGAGGCGAAAACCATGTACCGCGACGCTGAAACGCTACTTAGGCATGGCGCGGACGGGATAGTTTTCGGATTTTTGAAGGCGGATGGGACGGTTGACAGCGCGCGTTGCAAAGAAATGCTTGATATTATTGACGGGAGTACGTCTGTTTTTAACAGGGCAATAGACACTGTGCCCGGCATTTTTGACGCTCTTGACGCCTTAATCGAATCGAGAGTAAAAAGGGTTTTGACTTCTGGAGGGCGGCAAACCGCTTTGGAGGGGGCGCAAGCAATAAACGCCATGATGAAGCGCGCCGCGGGAAGATTAGAAATTTTGGCGGGCGGCGGGGTGAGGACGTACAATATAGGCGAAGTACTAAAACTGACGGGGTGCAATCAAATTCATTTTTCGTGCCGCAAACGGATAGCGGACAATTCGACGGCGGCAAATCCGTTTGTCCGGTTTAATGCGTCCGCCTTATCCGAAAACAGTTTTTACGTCACGGACGGAGAGGGCGTAGCGGAAATAATAAAAGCCGCAAAGGGGTAAATATGTTAATTGAAGAATACCGCGGAGAATTGTTAGAAAATACGCACGACGGGCGGATTTGCGTCGTCGACGAGAACGGGCGCGTTATTGCGGGGGTAGGAGATACAAATGCTTTTACCTATTACCGTTCAGTGTCCAAGCCCTTTCAGTTTTTGCCGCTGATTATGCGCGGACTGCACGAAAAATACGGCTTGACAACTGCCGAGACGGTCGTTTGCGCCGCCTCCCACACGGGAGAGGATGTTCATGTACGGGCGCTTGAGTCTATTTTGAAAAAAACGGGGTTTTGCGAGGAGCAGCTGATTATAAATCCCGAATTTCCCGCTAACACCGCCGCTCGAAACCGCCTTTTAGCGAATAGTTTGCCAAAGCGGAAGCTTTATCACAACTGTGCGGGCAAGCACTTAGCCTTGATGATGCTGCAAAAGGAGATAACTGGTAGCGCGGAGGACTATTGGAAGCTTGAAAGCCCCGCCCAGCAGGAGGTCTTGCGGGTAGTTGCGGAGGTTTCTGATTTTCCGTCATCAGAAATAATTTGCGGCATAGACGGCTGCGGTGTACCCGTTTTCGCCGTCCCGTTGAAAGGCATTGCTAAGGCTTTTGTAAAGCTTGCCTGTCCGGAGTCGGCGAAAAACACAAAGCTTTCCTCCGCGTTGAACGTAATGGCGGACTGCATAGCGCAAAACCCGTATATAATTCGTGGTCACGGTTATTTATGCGGCGAAATAAACACCCTGCCCAACATTGTGGCGAAGGGCGGCGCAGAGGGAGTTTACGGCTTTGGGCTAAAACGTGAGAGGATTGGAGTTTCACTTAAAATTGCCGACGGTACGGAAGCCGTATGGCCGCTGATTATCGCTGAAATCCTGCGCCAGCTCGATTATAAGGACGACGCTGCATTTAAGCTTTTACAAAATCTGAGAGGCCCTTATAAAACCAATCACAACGACACAAAAATCGGCTCTTATCGTCCCGTGTTCCGACTGGCAAACGAGATTGCGACTAAGTAAAAGGAATTTAAAAAAATGAAAAATTTTGAAAAAATAGGGTTGATGTTAGATTGTTCCCGCAACGCCGTACCGACGGTAAAAACCTTAAAAAAGCTGATAAACATATTGGCAAAAATGGGTTATAACCGTCTTGAATTATATACCGAGGATACATACGAAATTAAAAGCCGTCCGTATTTCGGTTATTTGCGCGGGCGTTATTCAGGCGCGGAATTAAATGAGATAGATTCGTACGCCGTTGAAAAGGGCATCGAGCTCACGCCCTGCATACAGGTTTTAGCGCATACCAAGCAAATTTTCCGTTGGCCTGTTTTTGACAACGTGCGGGACTTAGAGGACATCCTGCTTGTCGACGCGCCAGAAACGTATGCGCTGATAGAAGATATGTTCAAGTCGCTTGCGGAAAATTTCACAAGCCGGAACGTCAACATCGGTTGTGACGAAGCGCACATGGTGGGACTTGGGGAATTTCTTGACCGTTTCGGATTTCAGGACAGGGTGGAAATCATTAATAGACATATCGGAAAGGTTTTGGAAATCGCCAAAAAACACGGGTTCTCGTGCGCTATGTGGAGCGATATGTATTTTAGGTTGATTTCCGGCGGCCGGTACGAGGCGTTTAATTCGGATACATCGGTTTCGCCGGAGCTTTTAGCGCGCGTACCCAAAGATGTTTCGCTGATTTATTGGGAGTATTGTTATAGGGATGCGGAGCACTATAAAAAGATGTTCGTTAGCCACAAGCTTTTTGGCAATAATATAGAACTGGCGGGCGGCGCGTGGAAATGGACAGGTTTTGCGCCGGACAATACGTACAGTATCAAAGCTTTGGAAAAGGTATTGGCGGCGGCGAAAGAGTACGGCATAAAAACGGCTATGGTCACTGCGTGGGGGGATAGCGGCGCGGAGGCGTCTGTTTTTTCGATTTTGCCCTCGCTGTTTTATTTCGCTCGAGTGTGTCAAGGTCAAAGCGTAGAGCCGTCGGACTTAGAGGCGGGCTTTAAGGAGATGTTTGGCACGGGCTTTGCGGAATTTATGGATATTGATATAATCAACAGACCGCCGTGGCATAACGCGAATAAAGCAAGCAACACGGACAAACATTTATTTTACAACGATTGCTTTTTAGGGATTCTTGACGGACGCATAACGGGCAAGGAGGCGGCGCATTACAGGGCTGTATCCGAGAAGTTAAAGATGGGCGCTTACGGCGAATTTTCTTACATTTTCAAGACAATCCGCGCATTGGCGGACGTTTTAGAACTTAAAGCGGACATTGGGGTACGCACGCGCGAAACTTACCGAAAGGGCGATAAAGAGGGTTTAAAGGTATTGGCGGAAGAATATGGCGTGATTATTAAGCGTATCGCCGCGTTTCGCAAATTGTTTGAGGTGCAATGGTTTAATGAGAATAAGCCTTTTGGATTCGAGGTGCAGGATATGCGCTTGGGGGGATTATTGCAACGCGTCAAAACCTGCCGTCGGCGTTTATTAGGTTTTTGTGCGGGCAGGATAACAAAAATTTCCGAGCTTGAAGAGGATATTTTGCCTTTCGGACGCGTATCCGGAGATGGGCAGTTGTGCATATTAAACAGTCACCCGCACATCATCAGTGTTTGTGTTGCCGACTTTTAGCCGCCGCAACATCAAGGATGGATTCATGTAGCGGTCCGGAAACCCCCATTTACCGTGTTGACGGCGTAAAAAAAATATGCTATAATACGATGTAGTGTAGGGAAGGAAAGGTAGGGATTGTCCAAATGGAAGATTTTGAACAAATATTTGATAAGCAGTTTTTTTTGGAAAACGAGCGGGGGATGCGTATCCTCGACGAGTTTATCAAAACCAAGGACAAACTGGAAAATTCAAATATAAGGAATACCATCGTCATGTTCGGGTCGGCGAGGATAAAGCCGGACGATATGCACGAAAAGGCAAGGGGGTATTTCGCCGCCGCATACAAGCTGGCAAACAAATTGGCTTTGTGGTCGAAAGAAACCTTTTTGCACAAATCGCCCAAGGACAAATTCTATATTTGCACTGGCGGTGGAAACGGTATTATGGAAGCCGCGAACAAAGGCGCTTTTGACGCGGGCGAGCCTACCGTTGGTTTTAATATCAGCCTCCCTTTCGAGCAGGCCGCCAACCCGTACATTACCAAAGACCTTTTGTTTTATTTCCACTATTTTTTCATCAGAAAATTTTATTTCGCGTTTTTGGCGAAGGCGTTTGTAATATTTCCCGGCGGGTTTGGCACGTTTGACGAGCTTTTTGAGATTTTGACCCTGGCACAAACGCGCAAGATGCAGCCTATCATCCCTTTTGTGATTTTCGGCAAGGATTTTTTTGATAAGGTGCTGAATATTGATATGCTGCTTCAGCACGGGCTGATTTCCGAAAGCGACAGAGACTTATTTATCATTACGGACGACTTGGACGAGGCATTTGACCACATCACGAAAAACATACTTGCCGACCAACTCTTGGTTGATTGTTAAAAGCCCGTCTGTATGATTCGTTACAGCGACATTTGCGGTCTTTTTGCGCCTAAGTGTGTCGGTTTCGTCCTAACGTAGCGCTTACTTCACCGTCCCCGCTTTTTTCTTAGACGCAAAAATCCATACTCGCTGCGCTTGTGCTTCGTAGCAAAAATCCTCTATAACTCATTCATGTACACGGTTCAAGAAAAAAAACAAACAATATATTTGGAGGAAAAAAACTTGAAAAAGCTGTTGATTGTCGTCGATATGCAGAACGACTTTATCACGGGCGCGCTTGGGACGGAAGCCGCGCAAAAAATCCTGCCTTATGTCAAGGCAAAGATTGTGGCATGCAAGCAAGAGGGGCACGCGGTTCTTTTTACTAGGGATACGCATTTTGATAATTACCTTTCTACGCAGGAGGGTAGGAAGCTCCCCGTACCGCATTGCATAAAGGGTACGGAAGGACGCCTGATAGCATACGAGCTTTACCAGGGCGACTGTCAGGTTTTTGACAAGTTTTCCTTTGGTTCGTTGTCGCTTGCGCAGAGCGTAGCGAGTCTTTATAAGGACTGTGACGAAATAGAGTTGTGCGGCTTATGCACGGATATGTGCGTCGTATCCAACGCGCTTATTTTAAAGGCGCGGCTGCCGGAGACGAAAATTGTCGTGGATGCCCACGCTTGCGCGGGGGTGAGCGAAGAGAGCCACAAAGCAGCGTTACTAACTATGAGAATGTGCCAGGTAGACATATTGAATAGTTAGAGTACATTCGTGTAAAGCCGGCGCTTTATACGCAGTCTATATCCATCCCGGGTTTTAAAGCGGTTGGTTTTGCGCCGACAGTGTACCGGAAGTATATAACTTGGCACAAAGCCGTCGGTTTTTAGCGCAAATATCCGTTTGTATAAAGACTATACTAACGAAATCGTACGGAAAGCGGTAATATCGCCGGTTTTATGTGAATATACACTAGT
>Ga0123353_10001072_pt1 | contig 33377 bp, 35 predicted proteins | sample TergutLab28metaG_3_FD_92763 | JGI IMG/M metagenome (GOLD analysis project Ga0123353, IMG submission 92763) | Labiotermes labralis P3 segment gut microbial communities from Petit-Saut dam, French Guiana - Lab288 P3 | ecosystem: Host-associated > Arthropoda: Insects > Digestive system > Gut ... | reverse complement strand
TGGCAGGGCCATCGCATCTTAATTTGCCCGGTTTTCCGTCAAAAGGCTGTTAGACTGTTAGGCTGTTAGACTGTTAGGCGCCGGCTTCGGTGCGTTCGGCCTAATGCTTCATAAGCCTCTCCCTAACAGCCTAACAGTCTAACAGCCTAAAAATGGTCCGTTGCGTGAAAACACACGAATAACAAGAAAATTTAGATGCGATCGCCCTGGGCGGGTTGGCTTGCCGGGTTGCGCTGCAAAGCAGGCCGTCCGAAAAACCACGCCGGAAAAGCAACGCCTGTCGCGTGGCGGGTTCCACAGCGCAAACCGGCAAGCCAACCCGCCATACGGACGGTCTGGTTATCATTTTAACGAGGAAATCCCATGAAAACACTGCCGACACGGTGCCTGATCACGACGTGTTTGACTACCGTGTGTCTGTTTACGATACTCGCCGCGCCGTCGCGGGCCGGCGAATCGGGGGAAACCATGACCACCAAAACCACCACGCAGCCGACATCGCAGCCAGCGGCGGAAATCAACGTTGCCGTGGAAAAAACGTCCGAAGGCGACCTGACGCTCCAGCCGATCAACCGCTCGTCCGTTCGGTTCGAGTTCAAGGGCAAGCAATACTACGTCGACCCCTCCGGCGAGGCCGACTGGGACCGCATGCCCAAGGCCGACATCATTTTCGTCACCCACGAACACGGCGACCACCTCGACCTGGCCGTGATCCGCACGATTACGAAGAAGGATACGGTCGTCTACACGAGCGCCGCCAGCCTCAAGAAGGTTCAGGAATCGCAGGCCAAGGAAGAGGAGGCGAAGTCGGCGCCGAAACTGCCCAAATTCGGGCTGATTCAGGTCGGCGAAACGAAGGAGTTCGGCGACATCACCGTGTCGGCCATGCCCGCGTACAACGTCTCCGAGGAACGGAAGAATTTCCATCCCAAGAGCCGCCAGGATAACGGCTATGTGCTGACGTTCGGAGACAAACGCGTGTACGTCGCCGGCGACACCGAGGAGACGCCCGAAATGAAGGCGCTCAAGGACATCGACATCGCCTTCCTGCCCTGCGACCCGCGCTACACGATGAGCGTCAAAGAAGCCGCCGAGGCCGCCCGGACGCTCCAGCCGAAAATTTTCTACCCGTACCACCAAGGCCCCTCGGACCCCAACGAAGTGAAAGACCTGCTCAAAGACGAGAAAAATATCGAAGTCCGCGTGTTCCCGCTGCCGTGAGTTTTTACTCCCGCAACCCAAACGCGTTTCTGATGTGCGTGATCCTCGGCTGCTCGCCTGGCGGGAGGAGGATGGCGATGATGTCAAATCGGACGGCGAAGCCTTGGGTGTCCCGGCCGGCGAGATAGTGGCGTGCGACCTGGCGGAGATGACGTCGTTTGGCGGCGTCGACGGCGGATTCGGGGCTGACGTTCGCGGCGTCACGGCGGGTTTTGACTTCGACGAAGACGATGGTTTCCTGGCCAGTCTGGCGGCGGGTGGAGGTGTCCAGAACGATGAGGTCGGCTTCGCCGGCGGGGCAACGATAATTGGCCGCGATGGGTTTGTATTTCAGGCGGCGGAGAAACCGGGCCGCCAGTTTTTCGCCTTGCTCGCCGAGGGATTCCCCGGATTCAGCGGCGCGGCGTCGAGTAAACGGCCACATGGGAACGACCTGTTGGAATGAGGAAAAACGATGACAGTGGCTCTGCCTGTTTGCGTTGTTGAACGTTGTGTGCGGAAAAAGCGTTCGCTTGTTCACAACATCCTACATCGCAAACCGGCAAGCCATATCGTACGGTTATCCGACTTCACGTCCGCCACAGGGCGGACGCGGTGCATGGGCGAGACGCCCATGCGACTCACGGGCGGGACGCCCGTGCTACGTGTTACGCGCCGGCGGGTTTGGCTTTGGCCTTGGCCGGATTGACCTTGACTTCCTTCAGCCGCGTGCGCTTGCCGACGCGGTCACGCAGGTAGTACAATTTCGCGCGGCGGACACGGCCGTGGCGGACGACCTCGATGCCCGAAACCTTCGGGCTGTGCACCGGGAAGACACGCTCCACGCCCTCGTTGTTGACGATGCGGCGGACCGTGAAATTCTCGCTGATGCCGTGCCCGCGGCGGGCAATCACCACGCCCGAAAACAGCTGCGTGCGTTCCTTCTCGCCTTCGATGATGCGGACCGACACGTTCACCGTGTCGCCGATCTGAAACACCGGGATCTCGCTCTTCATGCTGGCCGACACGGCCTTCTTCATCAATTCCATGCTCATGGGGTGCTCCCAATTCCTTTTCAAATTCACGAACGACTAGCGACTTGTCGCTTGCCGTCGATATTCCTGCCACAAATCAGGCCGGCGTTGCATTGTTCGCCGTTGGGCCTGCTCCAGCCGCCAGCGGGCGATTTCCGCGTGGTTGCCCGAGAGCAGCACGTCCGGCACGGTCAGGCCCCGGAACTCGCGAGGCCTGGTGTACTGCGGATACTCCAGCAGGCCCATTGAGAACGATTCCTCGTGTGAAGACTCATCCTTGCCCAGCGCGCCGGGCAGCAGGCGGACGATCGCGTCGATCAGGGCCATCGCGGCGATTTCGCCACCCGACAGCACGAAGTCGCCGAGGCTCACTTCCATGTCCGCCAGGCCCGTGCGAATCCGCTCGTCGAAACCCTCGTAGTGCCCGGCCAACAGAATCAGCCGCGGCTCGGCGGCTAGCTCTTTCACCAAGGCCTGATCCAGCCGCCGCCCCTGGGGCGTCAGCAGGACGACCTTACCCGGCGTCGCGTCGGTTCGCCGAACGTGCTCGACCGCGTCGAAGATCGGCTGGCACATCAGCACCATGCCGGGCCCGCCGCCAAACGGCGTGTCGTCGACCTTGCCATAGCGGTCCGGCGCGAAGTCGCGGATATTCGTCCGCCGCACATCGACCAGGCCACGCCCGACCGCACGCCCCACGATGCTCGTCGCGAGAAATCCGTCAAATAACTCGCAAAACAGCGTGAGAATGTCGATGCGATGTCCCATGCCGACCGCCACAACGCCAACGAATTACTTACCGATGCCCTGCCGCTTGAGCAGGTCGTGCACGGTCGGGCTGGGCTGGGCGCCAACCTTCAGCCAGTGCTCGATCCGCTCGCGTTTGAGGTTCACCTGTTTCTGCGGATCGGCCGCCTCCGGGTCGAACCAGCCGAGTTCTTCAATCACTCGACCGTCGCGCGGAGTGTGACTATCCATGGCGCTGAGGCGATAAAAACTACGATGCCGCCGCCCAAATCGTTTTAATCTCAGTTTGACTGCCACTGTCTCTCCAAACTCTCGTCGCCACCAAGGCAAACGAACAATCCACGCCACGCCGGGCGTGTAGAATCGGCTATTGTATTCGTACTGCGGTTAGATGCAAGGGAAAAACGTCAGTCTTCCTGAATTTCCCTGGTCTTGGCGGCCAGGGTTTCTTCGATTTTCTGCTCGTACTGGTTGGTGAGTTTCTGGACTTCCTCGCGGGCCTTGATGGCGAGGTCTTCGGTAAGTTCGCCTTCTTCTTCCTGGGCGTCGACGGCCTTGTTGCCGTCGCGGCGGGCGTTGCGGATCGTGACTTTGCTCGCCTCGGCCATCTTTTTGATCTGCGTCGTGAGCTGCTGACGGCGCTCGCCCGACAGCGGCGGCACGGCCAGCCGGATCAGCTTGCCGTCAGAGGCGGGCGTAATCCCGATGTTGGCGGCCTGGATCGCCTGCGTGATATCCTTGACGGACGCGGGGTCAAACGGCTTGATGACGATCAGCGACGCGTCAGGCGTGGAGATCGTCGCCAGTTGCCGCAGGTCGGTCTGGCTGCCGTAATACTCCACCTTGATATGCTCCACCAGCCCCGCCGACGCCCGGCCCGTGCGAATCCCCCGCAACTCCTTGCGAAGATAATCCACGGCGCCGTCCATTTTTTCTTCCACTTCCAGCAGAATTTCATCCATGGCCATTTCTGTTACCTCTTCTCTTCCGCCGAAACCTTTTGCAGAATATCGCTTTGCAATCCATTCACAATTTTCTTCATACAATTCACAGTCTCTGCATCAGGGCCATAAATCCCCAACGCACTGCTACAAAGATTCTCAAATACTTTTCCCAAAATGATCCTGCGACTTCCCGGGCGGCATGCACCATGGCAGGTTGGATCATGGGGGCGTATATTCGCCCAGATAATTTCTTTTGTACGTTCGTCCGCGAAAAAAGCGGAGCATTCATCGCTCTTTTTGCCATCAGAACACATTTTCCAGGCGTTCGGCAAATCTTTTATGAACGTATCAAAGCTGGAGTGATCATCATAGGTTGCTATGTTGATGACACACAAACCTTCGCCTTTATACGTGGCATCCCAAAAACCGTTATCAGAGTCATTGAGCGTAACCTCGTTCGCTCGTAAATACGCAATAAACTCCAGTGCGTTCCGCTGCGCGTCATCCTTGAGAACGTCGTTGGCAACATCTTCTATTTTCTTTTTAGACATACGTTTCCCTCCGATACGATCATTTTTATCTAAAAAAACGATAGAATAAAGAACAACTCGTTTCGCCCGTCTCGTCAGCCCGTGATGATCGTACCGACATTCTCCCCCGCCACGGCGGTGGCGAGTTGGCCGGCGGGGAAGACGAAGATCGGCAGATTGCGTTCCATGCACAGCGAGATGGCGGTCAGGTCCATCACGCCGAGGCGGTCGGCGAGGACTTTGGCGTAAGTTAGCTTGTCGTATTTTTTCGCGTGCGGATTTTTCTTCGGGTCGCTGTCGTAGACGCCGTCGACGGTGGTGGCTTTGAACAGCGCGTCGGCGGAAATCTCGGCCGCCCGCAGCGCGGCGCACGTGTCCGTCGTGAAGAACGGATTGCCCGTGCCGCCGGAGAAAATCACGACGTGCCCGGCGTCGAGCCGCTCGATGACCTGGCGGCGGTTGAACGGTTCGCAAAACCGCGTGTCGGGAATCGCGCTGAACAGCGTTGCCTTCACGCCGTGCGATTCGAGGCTGTCCCGCAACGCCAGGCCGTTCATGTTTGTCGCGAGCATGCCCATATAATCGGCCGTCGTGCGGGCGATCCGCGGATTGTCCGCCAGGTCGCGGCCTCGGAGGAAATTTCCGCCGCCGACGACCACGCCCACCTGCACGCCCGCCTGCCTCACCGCGCGAAGCTCGGCCACCACCGAGTCCATCGCCGCCGCCGACACGCCGCCGTCAGGCCCGCCTAACGCTTCACCGGAGAGTTTCAACAGGATTCGTTTGAATTGCGACATGTTGGTCTTTCGTTTGCTCGATAGTGAAATTGTACCGCTGACTCGAAGGAATGAAAGCCAATAGCCATCAGCCAGTAGCCAATAGGAGTTGCGGTACAAAAATGTAAAAACGTTCCGTTCGTTCGAGAGAGTGGTCTCTCTGCTCCGCAGACACGAAGACTGGTTGGACATGGCATACAAAATCGTGTTCCACGTCGAACAAATCTTCGCGTCTGCGAAGCCGCAAAACCACTCTCTCGAACGTGATGTTCGATTTCACCATCACGCCTCGCAAACCCTATTGGCTATTGGCTGATGGCTATTGGCTTACGTTCCCTCGAACCAACGGTCCATTTTCACTCACACGCCTCGCAAACTAAATCGCGAACCGTGCAAACGCCGTGATCTTGGCCGCGCCGAGCAGTTCCTTGACCTGCTTCTTGCCGTACTTGTCCTCGCGGGCGATCAGTTGTTCGGTCAAGGCCCGTTCTTCGAGGAATTTGCGGATTTTGCCCGCGACCATTTTTTCGGCGATGTCCTTGGGCTTGCCGCTTTCCATGGCCTGTTCGACGGCGATTTTCTTTTCGTTTTCCACCACGTCGGCGGGGATGTCCTCGGGCGTGATGCCCATCGGATCGGCGAAGGCCACGTGCATGCAGATGTCCTGGACGATTTCGTCGGACAACTCGCCCACGATACCGACCATCACGCCGACCTTGTTGTTGTGGTGCAGATACGAGCCGATTTTGTCGGCCTGTATTTTCACGCCGCGGCCGTAGGACATGTTCTCGCCGATCTTCGCGAGCGTCGCCTGAAGCCGTTCGGTCATGGCGGGGCTGGCTTCGACGTGGCCGGTCGGGGCGTCATAGGCCAGGTCGAGCACAGCGGTGACCATGCCGACGAACTCGTCGTTGCGGGCGCAGAAGTCGGTCTCGCAGCGGACCTCGACCATGGCGCCGGTTTTGCGATCGGCGCTGACCTTGATGCCGACGAGGCCTTCCTTGGTGGTCCGGCTGGCCTTGGCGGCCTGGACCTGCGCGCCCTTTTTCCGCAGTTCGATGCGGGCGATTTCGACGTCGCCATTGGCTTCGGTAAGCGCCTTCTTGCATTCCATCATGCCCAGACCGGTCTCTTCACGAAGTGCCTTCACGGCGGCAGCGGTAATTTCAGCCATTGGTTGTTCCTGATATTTTAGGGAAAGATTATTTTTACCACAGAGACACAGAGGACTCAGAGCGAACCTTTCGAATACGAAAGGTTTGTCGGGTTGGCTTCGCCTGTTTGCGTTGTGGAGTGTTATGTACAAACAAACGTTTTGTTGTCCATAACGTCCCACGACGCAAACAGGCAAAGCCCTATTCACGGTCGACCGTCTTACTCGGCGGCGGGCGCATCGGTCGCCGGCTTGACGTCACCGGCGCCGTACGCGGCGGGCGCGCCGACGGATTCGCGGCGGGGGCGGCGTCCCTGGTCGTCATCGGCGCCTTTATCGGTGCGGCCCTGGACGCCTTCGGCGATCGCCTTGGCCAGCTCGCGGACGACGATTTCGATGGCCCGCATGGAGTCGTCGTTGGCGGGGATCGGAATGTTGACCGTGTCGGGGTCGCAGTCGGTGTCGAGCAGGCACACCACGGGGATGCCCATTTTGTTGGCTTCCTTGATGGCGTTGAGTTCGCGACGCTGGTCGATCACCAGCAGCGCGCCGGGCATGCGTTCCATGCGGCGGATGCCGCCGAGGTTGCGGCGGATTTTCTTCATTTCGCGGCGGAGCGAGGCGCCTTCCTTCTTGGAGTAGGTGTCCAGCATGCCGTCGGTTTCGAGCTGTTCGAGGTAATCCAGGCGCCCGACGCGGCGGCGGATTTCACGGAAGTTCGTCAGCGTCCCGCCCAGCCAGCGGTCGTTGACCCAATGCTGATTCAGCGGCGCGATGGATTCCTCCAACGCCTTGCGGGCTTGACGCTTCGTGCCCACCACCAGGATATCCTTGCCGCTCGCGGCGATCTGGCCGAGGAACTTCCTCGCCACCAGGATGCCCTTGAGCGTTTCCTTGATGTCGATAATGTGGATCAGGTTGCGTTTGCCGTAGATGTACGGCTTCATCTTGGGATTCCAACGACTGACCCGATGTCCGAAGTGCGCGCCCGCGTCGATCAATTCTTGTACCAGTTCGCCAGCCAAAATGCACCTCCATCCTCGCCGGGATTGTAGGACCGCAGCCGAAGCCTGTCACGCGTAAACCGTAGCACGGGCGTCTCGCCCATGCAGCCGTTCACGCACGTCAAACTTGCCACGGCATCCTCGGCAAGAGGTTGCCTTTGCAAAAACACACTCTCCGCGTCGCCTGCGCGATCCTGGCAAAAATCCCGAAGCCGGACGAACGGCACCCGCCGCCCGCCCCGCGGAGCGAAGCTCAGCAATTTAACCCACGTACCGGTGAATGGTCAAGGACGATTTACAAAAATAGAATCTCGGGTGTGCCCAAATTCTCTGGCACGAGACACCTGCCGATATGACCCTGCCTGTCCTGGCCCCGGCAAGGGCCAGGACAGGCAGGGTCATCCCCAAAACGCACGTCACCCAGGAAACCTACTGGTTTCCAACGTATTCCGCGTAGGTCGGGAGCACCATGTTGGCACTGGGATAATCGTTTATCGCTGTGGCGGAGGTGGTGAACTGGTACGGCGGCACCTGCCGCAGCGCCACATGGCCGTCGAAGAAAAGGTACGAATTCGTGCCTTCCCAACTGAGGTAATCGTTATCCGCCCACAGTTTTGATCCGCCCGGATGGGCCCACCGCGCCGTCGCGGATCCCGGATAGTAGCTCGGGTTGATCGTGTTGGCCGTCTGGCCTGTGCTGTCCATCACCTCGATGCCGCCGTGGGGAAGCATTTCGCTCAGCATGACCGTGCCGGAGGCGTTGGAAAGCCGGCTGAAGTTGAAGTACGTCGTTGTCTTTGGATAATGAAACCCGCCATTATCAATGCCGCCGTTTTTGTCCGAATCCAGTTCCATCTCGTTGAGCCAGTAGGCCGCTCTTGGAGCTCCGGTTCTTTTGTAAATATAGGTCGAGTAATTGGTGCCATACGACCCTGTCATCGCCGTGTGACTCCAGGTGCTGACGGGACACACTAGCATGGACATCGATCGGGTCCAATTGCGATTGGATCGGTTGTCCCGGACGTCCTGGATGGTGGCAAACTGTTTGCCGCCAGAAAACTTGTGCAGTTCGAGGTACCAAGTGGTCTGGTTGACCTGGTGCGCCTGGTTGGGGGCCAGGCTGTTGTTGTTCCAGCCCCAATAGGACCAGCCGGTCATCACCTCATTGTTATCCGCCATGTACATCTTGATGTTGGGGGATATGTTCCGCAGATTCATCAGACAGACGGAGCTTTTGGCGATTTCCCGCGCCTTGGCTAACGAGGGCATGAGGATGCTCACCAGCAACGCGATAATCGCAATCACCACGAGCAGTTCAATCAGCGTAAACCCCCTTCGTAGACATGGTGGCTCAGAAGATGCTTGCTTGCTTGCTTGCTTGCTTGCTTGCTTGCTTGCTTGCTTGCTTGCTTAGGTCCGCATGTGTCATCCGTGGAGTGCCCATACATGTCGCCTTCCTTTCACGAAACGAATAAAAAATGTGAAACAGCAAACCGGAACCTAATCCGAAGGCTCCCGTAATTTGTCCGCATACTCAACGACGGGCATTCCCGTATGGCCGCGAACTCGAATATCGACGTGCCTTTATTCCGCGGCCTCATACGGCGAATCAGACTAACGGCTCATTCTCCGCAATTTTACGCGTACCGGCAAGAAAAAACCGCAGGATTTCCACGCGGGGGGTGTCCAAATTCTCTGGCATCAAAATGACTGGTCGACAGGGCTCTGGCTCTTTTACGTCAGTTTTTCCATGTACGGTTTGGCGTCATTCACGTGGCGGACGATGTTTTCGTAGTCGGCGACTTCGAGTTCGCAGGTCAGATAGCCCTTGTAGCCGATCTTCGCCAGTTCGCCGACCAGGGCGGCGTTGTCGGTGTTGCCGGTGCCCAGGGCGACCGACTGTGTGGCGACGTGGTCCTTGATGTGGACGTTAACCGTCCTCGGCCCCAGCGTGCGGGCGGCCTGGAGGAGGTCCACCCCGCTCGACGTGAAATGCCCAGTGTCCAGCGTCACGCCCAGCAGCGGCGAATCGCCGGCCTCCTCGAACGCCCACAGGTAATCCTGCACCGTTTCGATCTGGCAGTGATAATGATTCTCCAGCGCGACGGGAATATTGGCGGCCTCCAGTTTCGGCAGCAGGCCCTTGAGCGCCCGGCCGATCTGGCGGCAAATCGCCTCGCGCCGCGCGGGCGTCAATCCCTCGGGCCAGCCGAAACCGCTAAAGACGATGTGATCGGCCGACAACTCCTTCGCCAGCGTCAGCGCGGTCTCGATGTACGCGATCGCGTTGCGTTCCTGCGCCTCGTCGGCGGCCCCGATCCCGCCGGCATGCACGCCGCTGTACCGCAGGCCCAACGCGGCGGCCTTGTCCAGCAACTCCCAAGCGGAAATTTTCCCCGCCTCCACGTGCTTCCAGCCCTGCACGGCCAACAGTTCAATGTTCGTGAACCCCGCGCCCGCACAAACGTTCAGCGCGTCGTCAAGGGAGTGATGATGCAGGCACACGGTGTTGATGGCGAGTTTCATAGAACGGTCCTCCCATTCGGTTTTTTCAGCACGGCATCGACGACTTTCATGACGGGAATGACGTCTTCGTTGGAGGGTGTGGCGCGTCGGCCTTCGCGGATCGCGTTGACGAATTCGCGGATCTCGCCCGCGTATCCGCCCGCGAACGTGCTGCACTGGGCCATGTTCGGGATGCCCAGGTCAGGTCTCCACACTTTGATGTCGTCCATGTCGAACGTGGGCGCGATTTGCGCGAAGGTCGGCGCGACGATGTCCACGCCGCCCTGGCCCGCGGTGTGAAGCTCCATGTTCAGCACGTTGTCGATGGCGAAGTAGCCGTCCTTGCCGTCCATCTGGCCGTACAGTTCGACGTGCTCCTGGATGCGCGGTCCGTGGCAGCCCAGCAGGATCGTCGCCCATCGGCCGTCGGGGAATCGCAGTGTCAGATTCACGCAGGGCGTCTTGGGTGCGGCGTCGTAGACGAAGCTGGTGACCTCGCTGGGCACGCCGAAGTACGACATGGCCAGGTCGACCGGATGCACCGCCATCGCCATCATCGTGATGTGGAGATCCATGCCCGCCCAGTGCGTATAGCGGAACAGGCCCGACGAAAGTTTCGCCCGCCCGTTCTGCGCGAACTCCCACACCTTGCGATAGGTCAGGGCGAACCGCTTCATGAAACCGATCATAAAAAACGTCTTGTTTTTATTGGCGATTTCGACCATTTTCAGCGTGGAGGCCAGGTCGGGCGCGGGTGGTTTTTCCACCCACACAGGCAGGCCTCGGGACATCGCCTCGCACCCGGCGGCGTAGTGCAGATCGAAAGGCCCGCAGACCATCACCGCGTCGAGTGTCTCCTGATCCATCATGCGGCGGTAGTCGGTGTAGGCAGCCTTGGCGCCGTACACGGCGGCGTTGCGCTGGGCGAGCGACTCGTCGCGGTCGCACGTGGCCACCAGTTCGCACGCGGCGTATTTGAGCATCGGATACAGATTGTGCGTCGAATGCGTCCCACACCCGACAAACCCGATTCGGACATTGCCTTCCTTCGTCATGCCATGTTCCTTTCGAATGGATTGGGAATCATTAAACAGCGACGTGGGCGAAAAAGCCAGCGTTTGCGAAGCTCGACGGTGAAATCGGACCGGTGGTTCGAAGGGGGCAGAGCCACTAGCCACCAGGGTTTTCGCGTGCCTGACGATCAATACGAACATCCTGTTCGAGAGAGTGATCTCTGTGCTTCGCAGACACAAAAATCGACGGCGAGCGGATGATTCTTCGAGTCTGCGAAGCCGTGAGCCCCCTCTCGCCAGCGCGAGGTGCGGTTTTACCATGGCGTCTCGCAAGCCCTGGTGGTTAGTGGCTCTGCCTCCCTCGAACCCGCGGTCCCCTTTCCCCGTTAAGCACACGCAAGCCGGCTTACCGCCACTGCCGTTCGATGCGTTGTTTTCGGCGTTGGGCGGCCAGGCCAAACAGACAGGCGGCCAGGCCGCAGAATCCTGCCGCCGCCAGCATGTGCTGGAGGATGAGTTCCTGCTGCATCGGGGCCGTCATGGTCGCCGCGGACAGGGCGATCACCGCCGGCGCGACGGCGGCCATCATCGGCTGGGTTATCATGCCCGCCGCGGTGACGGCGGCGATGTCGAGGGGCATCAGCATGTGTGGCGGCCTGTAGAACGAGAGCATGGCGATGGCGACGCCAATTCCGGCGATGGCCCCGAGGCCCATGCCCGCGGCGGCCGCCCGCATCGGTTTGCCGATTCGCGACCCGATCCACATGGCCCCGACCGCCGCCAGCGGCAGCGACACCGCCGGGCTGCGGAGCAGATACGTCAATCCGTACCCGACCAAAAAAAACAGCGTCATCGCCCACATGGCGGCATTGAGTCGCCGCACAACACGGCGAGGACGGGCATCGAGTTGTCGCGACTTCGGCATCGAGGCTCCTTGACAAACGCACATCAAAGCCTACGCGAACGCCGCCTGGCAGGCAAGGCGGAAAGAAAAAGGCTCAGGGCAATCGCATGGTACGTGACGCGGGCGTCTCGCCCGCGTGTGGCGAGGGCATCTTGCCCTCGCGGACCGTTCCACACGGGTGACGTCATGCGAAAAGCAAGATATTTCACCGCCGGACGCGGGCGCTCGCGCCCGCGAGACACGCGGGCAAGATGCCCGCGTCACGTGTACATGCGATTGCCTAGCAGCCCAACAGCCTAAAATGAATCGGGGTTCAAAAGGGGGCGGGCGATGGTGCGTTTTTTTGTTTTCATGATGATGCTTGCGGCGGGCGGGGTGTTGTGTGGTGGGTGCGCCGTCAGTGAGACACAGGGTTCGCCCTGGCGGTACGAGCGCCATGCCAATCAGTACCAAGGCGACGTGGACCATTTCTACGGCGGCCGAGGCGGGCCTTACGATCGCCCCGGCGCGCGGGACGACTACGAAGACGTCCGTTCGCGATAAACGCTTTCCTCCAACCTGACGCCGTGGGTATACTGGGCGGTTTACGGTAAACCCATGAGGCCTGTACCCCCAGCTCGGCATGCGTTGGCCGGCATGATCTTTGTCGTCATTGCCGGAGCGGTGGCGTATCAGGCCGCCCTGGACACCAGCCTGAGCGAAGTCCAGATCAACATCGCCTGCGCGGCCTTGAAGGCCCAGGACCACAATCTCTTCGCCGGCGACGGCGTGTTCGGCGGCAGCCGGCTGTGGCTGTTTCACACGCCGATGTTCCAGTCCGTGATGAACGCCTCGCTGATCCCGACGGGGTTCGCCGACCCCACGCTGCCGTTTCGCATTCTGGCGGGCATGACCGCCCTGCTGTTTTTGTGCGGCATGTACGCGCTGCTGTACCGCCAGACGCTCAGTTGGAAGATGTCCGCGTTCGTCGCGGTGATGGCGATGACGGTCACGACGATGCTCGGGGGCGCGATCTGGGGCGTCGGGCCTTTGAAGACCATCACCCCGCCGACGATCTTCCACGCCACGACGCCGCTGATCGTGCTGGCGTATCTGCACTACGAAAAACGCTGGCAGATCGTGCTGGTCTTCGCGTTCATCGGACTCATGGGCAACCTGCATCTCGTGACGGCGATGAATCTCACGCTGATCCTGCTGATGACGTACCTGGCCCGTCAGCGGTTCGCCGCGTCGGCGTGGCCTGTGGCGGCGGCGTGCGCGGTCACGAGCCTGACGGCCGCCGTGCCGTACGCGTTGTACTACTTCGGCGTGCGGCACCTGCTGGGCGGGGACACGGCGGCGGCAGCCTCCCCCGACGCCATCGCGCAGGCGTTCCAGGTCAGCGACCTGGCGCTGTTTTATCCGGCCCTGTTCAAGAGCATGCTCCGATGGGATTTTCTCGTTCGTGTGCTGGCGTTGAGCGTGATCGCGGCGATGGTGCTGCTGCAACTGGAACGTTTCCGCGTGCGGGACGGGCGGTTCTGGTTATCCATGATCGTTTCGTGCGTGGTGGTGGCGTTGGGGTTTCAGGGGCTTAGCCAGGTCGTCGGGCACGTGCGGGGCGAGTATCCGCCGGTGGTGGATTTCCTGCGGGCGTCGGCGTTGGTGATGCTGCCGCTGTACGTGCTGTTGGCGCAGGGATTGGTGAATTTATCGCGGCTGTGGCGGGCGCATCGCCGACTGCTGGGCTGGACGCTCGCGTTGATGGGGGCGGCATGGATTATGCCGTCGGACAATTTCAGTTCGGCCAGGCGGCACCTGTACGCGATGACCAGCCACGTGATCAAGGAGCAGGTTCAGCCCTCGCGATTCGCCGCCCTGGAGGAGCAGAAACAACGCCGCCAGGAGTTGCGTGCGATGGCCCTGTGGGCGCGCGGCGAAGCGTTCGACGACTACGCCGAAGACCTCGCCAACCTCGTGAAAACTCTCGAAGCCAAAGGAACCGCCACGACCGCGCCGACCACCGAACCCGCCGAAAACGACGCCCCCCCCCCCGTCGCCGTCGCGCTCGAGCCGCCACCGCCCTTCGGCCAGCCGCTCTTCCTGACCGACCAGGTCGAATTCCGCCTCCACAGCCGACGCGCCATCCTCGCCGCGCCCGAAGACATGCGATTCCTCTACTACCTCACGCCAGGCCGGCTCGACGAATGGGTCCGACGATACGCCCAGCAGCAACGCATCCTCGCCGGGGCCTCCGACAACACCGAACTGGCCGTCTTCTTCGGACACCTCGCCCTGCAACACGATCTGGCCAACATCACCGATTTCTACATCGTCCTCGACGCGACCGTCGCCGCCGAAAAATACCCCGCCCTCGACCCCGTCACCAGTCGACGATGGGGAAAATTCTGGCGGCTCTATCGCGTCAATCTCGAAAACCTCGAAGCCCTGCCCAAACTCCACAAGCCACGAGAAGCGATACCATGAGCACCATCCCATCCCACAGGGCCATTTTATCGAATGCCACCTGTTTTTCGGCTGTAGGCTGTAGGCTGTGGGCTGTAGGCGCGACATGCCGTTACGAAAATCATGTCGCAAAAACCGTTGCGCCTACAGCCTACAGCCCACAGCCTACAGCCGATTGGCGAAAAACTACGGGACATCGATGCCATGGCCCCATGAGCACAACCCCGTCACGACGACGGCTTGAGAACACCGCGTGGATTCGGCGTTTTTGTTTCCTCGTGTGCGTGCTGGCGGCGCCGCTGTTTGCCGGCGGATGCATGGGGCGGGCCATTTCCGAAGGGGTTGGCCTGGCGCTGGGCCCCAAGGGCGTCGCGGTGCCCATTACGCCCATCAGTCACGCCAAACGCGACCACGCCCTGGCCCGCTACACGATGTTCGAAACCGAGGTCTTCGCCAACCATTTCGGCGGACACTTGCCGCGGGGCATCACCACGCATGTGCGCCCCGCGCTCGAGCGGGCGCTGGCGGAAAGGCACATCCGCTCCCGCCGGGGCGGACAGACGTTGCTGATTCGCGGACAGATTCTCCACTACGAAACCGCCGCCCTCGTCGACAACGCCCTGGGGCCGCTCGAAGAAGTCATCGCCCGCGTCTACTTCGTCGACAAAGACACCGGCCACATACTCGGCGTCTACAACTGCGTCGGACGAACGACGCAAACCGTCAATCTCGGCGTGGATAAAAAAGTCGAAGGCCTCGCCGAAGCCATCGCCAACGTCATCGCCAGGCACTATCCCAGGCCGTGACCTAGTTCTCGAACCTCTCCGTCATCACGCCGATGACGACGAAGGTCTGTCCCGTCACCGGCTTGGGCGGCGGGGCTTTGGACGAGGGCGCTGCCGAGGATTTGCGGGCCTGATCCAGCAGCGGCAGCAGGTCCGCCAGCGGCACGAACGTCGCGGGGCCTCCGTGTTCGACGGCGATGTCGGTCCGTCCCAGCAGCATGCCGGCCAATTGGCCTTCCGAAGTCAGCAGCGCCGTCGCGGCCTCGCCCGGCAACAACTCGCCGCCGAACGTCACCGCGCCCTCCGCCGCGACGCCAAGCCGCCCGCGAATCCCGCGAGGGGCCGACCCCATCTCCAGCAACACGCCGAGACCGCCGCCGCTGACACGCTGGCCGTCCTGGAACGTCACTGACTTGTCGCAGGCCACCGGCGTGAACGTGTACCCGTCCACCGTCACCAGCATCAGCGGCAGCGGCGTGGCCTTGGCCGGCAGCGTCACGCGGCGAATCCGGGCCGGCGCGTACAGATCCGTGCCCAGCTTGACGTACAACTCCGCCGCGTCGGCCAGGGCGACGTCCAGCAGCAGCATGTTGGGCGTGACCGCGACCGCGCTGGCCTGCCGGAACGTCATGCGGTCAAACGCCGGCGTCGGCAACAACCGACCGAGCGCCGTGCTCGCAGCCGCCTTGCCCGGCAACGGCGGCGATAACTTCGTCACATCCACCGCCACAGGCCTGGCCGCCGAACCGGCGACCGCCTCGGCTGCCCGGAGCGTCTCCTGACACTGTTTGAACGCCGCCGAATTGATCTGCGTGCCCGGCACCTTGCCGATCGCCTGCCGAAGCAGCGACACCCCGTCGCGATCGGCCTTCAGCCGCACCGCGCTGGCCAACGCCGCCGACGCGTCCAGTGGGCGGTCCTTCATCTGGCTGGCCCCGTGCACCTGCTGAAACGCCGCGATGAACGGCGCCGACTTGACGCACTCCTTCGACTGCGCGTACGCCCGGTCCGGCTTGCCCGCGCGAAGATTCGCCAGCCCCATCAAATACGTGCGCGTCAGCGGATCCTGCCACGTCTGGGCGGCCTGTAAAATCTTCGCGTTGGCCTTGGCCTGGGCGGCGTTTTTCTCCGCGTCGGTTTTTCCGGGAGATTTCAACTCCTCCTGGGCCTCGGCAAGAAATTTCGCGACCACCGCGCGCTTCCTCGCGAACTCCGCGGGCTTGACCCACTCCCCGTCCACATTGCGACGCCGCTCATGCGCGAACCCCCGCCACTTCCGCAACTCCTCGCGAAGTTTCATCGCCTTCTCCGGCGACGCGAGCATCTCCCGCATATGAATGAACACAACGGTTTCCGGAACCGTCGCCTGCGAGACCGTCAAGGCAGGCACCACGCCACCACGCGGCTCGGCACCAGTCTCCCTGGATTCCTGCGCACCCGATGACACCGCCACGGCCACGCACGCCAAAAGCAATAGGCAGGTTCTCATACCGACACTGTAAACCATTTGCCCCGCCGTTGCAGCGAAAAAACGGGGCAGCGAAAGTGACGAGTAACGAGTGACGCGTAGTGAGGACTTCGAGATTCCAACTCAGACGTGGGAGTCCTCGTCGCTCATTACTCGTCACTCGTTACTTTCCCTTGAACTCCTCCCCCACCCGTGATACACTTCCGCCGTCACGCTGGGGCGTTGGGCCGCTGGGACGGTACGCAACGGCCTCAGGAACCATGGTAAGGAGTAGATCACATGAAATCACTGGCGATTCTGGCTGTCGTGTGCGGCATGATGCTGGTTTTGACGGGCTGCGACAAGCCCACCGAGCCGGCCACGCAGGACCACACCATGGCGGGCAATATCATGCTGCCGCCCGAGGAACCCGCGTACGATCCGTACCCGCTGCCGCCCGAGGACCACAACACCGCGACGGCCACCCTCCGTCCCACGGCCGAACGCAACAACCCTGCCGTCGCGGGAACGTACACGGTTCGCAAGGGCGACACACTCTACAAAATCGCCCGAGAACAACTCGGTGGAAACGAGCGCGTGAGGGACATCAAGGCCGTCAATCCCGAGATCACCAACTGGGATCTCCTCCGCATCGGCCAGGTCATCAAGATGCCGCCGCGATAACGGTTCGACATCATTTCCCCGGTTTTCGCACGGCCTCTAGACCCGGCACGACTGGCCGCAGGCGCTGCCTCAGGCGCGGAACGAGGCGTGATGTGTTTATCGTACGGCTGTTTTGCGTTCAACAGCGCAAAACAGCCGTACGATAAACACATTTTTTCGACGCCCCCGTTGCCCATGTTCCACGTCGGGCGGTGAATCCATCCACAAACGTGACGTGCGCCCTGCGGCCAGTCGTGCCGGGTCCGGTTTGCCCCGTTCAATCCCCGATGCCCAGCGCGCCGCCGGAGGATTCGCGCAGGCCGATCGCCGACGCGATGGCGTGGGTCTGGGTGTGGCTGATGGAGATCAGGATAGAGCACAACCCCTGCTGGTCGGCGATTTCGCGGCATCGGCCGTGCAGCGTGACCCGCGGCTGACCGGAGGGCTGATTGCGAACCTCCACGTCCGTCCACGCGATACCCGCACGCCAGCCCGTGCCCAGCACCTTCAGCACCGCCTCCTTGGCGGCGAACCGGCCGGCCAAATGCTCGATCTCCCGCTTGCGCCCGCGACAGTATTCCAACTCCGCCGCCGTGAACACCCGCTCCAAAAATCGATCCCCATGCTCGGCGATACTCTGCCGCAGCCGATCGCAATCCACCAGATCCACACCATGCGCCGTTATGTTCATGGCGACTATCGTACGACAACGGCCGCCCTGCGACAAGGCCTACAGCCTGCTGTCCTCGATGCGTTGCCGCACCTGGGGCGGGAGGAAGCGGTCGTCCAGTCCGGGCCTGCCCTTGAGGGCGGCCGCCACCGCGTCGATCTGAGCGTCCGGCGTGGCGAATTCATTGAGGAACAGCACCTCGCTGCCCTTGAGCCGCACCAGCGACCCGCCTCGTTCGGCATCGGCCGCCTCGCCGGGCATCCGACGCAACTCCAACCCGCTCGCCTGGGCCAACTCCAGCAACTCCGCCAGCAGATCATGGTCCTGCATGATGGGTCTCCTCAGGGTTTCTGTAGCTCAATCCGCTCCGGAGACGGCGCGGCGTTGGTGTCGTTGTGTTCGAACGGTTTGGGGCCCAGGATGACCGGGCGATGCAGTCCGACGTTGACCAGCAGGCCCATCGCGGCGCAATTGACGATCAAACTCGAGCCTCCGTAACTGATGAACGGCAGCGTCATGCCCGTCACGGGCGTCAGGCCCAACGTCATGCCGACGTTGATCACGACCTGCGAGAAAAACAGCGACAGCACGCCCACCGCCAACAGCCGCCCGAACGGCTCATTCGTCGCCACCGCGATCTCCGTGCCGAACAGGAAAATCACGCCGTAAAGTAAAATCAATATCGCGCACCCGAAAAATCCCCACTGCCCGCCGATCACGCAGAAAATGAAATCGCAGTGGTCGTCCGGCAGGACGGAGAAAAAGTTGTCGGCGTCGTTCCAGTCGCTCCGGCCCGTCCAGCCTCCCGAACCCAGCACCAGCCGGCCCTGTTTGGCCTGGTAGCCTTCCTTCCGGGCAAGTTTCGGATCGTCGGGCCTCAACCAGGCGGCAATGCGTCGTCCCCGCTCGGCGTATTGGCCTCGCTCGGATTTGCCCATCATCACGCGCAGCGCCAGCGGCTGGAGATCGTACGCCTGTCCGTCGCCCCACTGCACGCGGCCATACGCCACGGGCATCTCCGGGCGATGCGACTCCTTGATCTCCTCGTTGACGTGGTACACGGTAACGGCCCCGAGCCGCCAGGCGGTGAACTGCCCGTCGGCGACTTTCTCGGGAAAGTCGTCCTCTGCAGGCATCGCCACCGGCACGAACACCACGAACAGTCCCAGCAGAAGAATCACCAGCAGATGTCGCAGCCTCGCCCCGGCCACGAACAGCATGAAGTACAGGATCGGCAGGAACAGCATGCTCGTGCCGATGTCGGGTTCGAGGACGATCAGGCCCATCGGCAGCAGCGTGAGCAGGAACGGCCAAATCAGCCCGCGGAGGCTGCGGTAGTGGTCGCCGTATCGCAGATACCACGCGAGCATGATGACGAAGGTGAGCTTGGCGAATTCCGACGGCTGAACCATCACGCCGCCCAGGTCGAACCAGCGGTGGGCGCCGCGAATGGGGGGCGTCGCGAAAATGGCGATCAGCGCGACGATCGTCAGGCCATACAACACGTACGCCCACTGCCCCACGCGGTGATACGGCACGAGCGTCATCGCCACGAACACCGCGAACCCCAACAGGGCGAACTTCCACTGCTTGGCGGCGAATTCGACCACAGGCGCCCCGGTCTTCTGACTGACGGCCAATGCCGACACGTCGACCACCACCAGCGCCGACACGCCGACGATCATCAGGCAGATAATCGCCACCGCGATCGGCCAGGAGGTGGCTTTGAGGAGGTTTTTGACTACTTCGTTCATCGAAAAAGGCTGTAGGCTGTAGACTGTAGGCTGTAGGCGCCACGTTCGCAACTCGGTGCCCATTTGCCAGTCCGTATGTTCCGTATGTCCATTTATCTGTGTTTTCTGCGAAACGCGTTGATCAAACCGTTAAGTACTCTTCCCGTTTCTTCGCAAGTTTGTGCGAGTTGTGCGTAGCTGTCCTCCTTAAGGAAACCCAATCGCGCCGCCAACGAGGCCTGATACTGAAGTTCTCGAGACGAACCGTAGGCAATATCCAGGTATCGCAAGTATTCCTGTTCGGTAGACCGGGCACATCCTTCGACAATATTGGACGGGATACTCACCGCCGCACGCCGCATCTGGCCGATCAGGCCAAACCGCTCGGCCGGCGGAAATGATGCGGTCACTCTGTATACGATGAGCGCAAGCTGATCTGCCAAATCAAACGCTCTAAGCTTCGTATGATCTCGCATAGTAAGTCCTTTCAAAAAGGGCTATGGGCACAAGCTTATGGATGATTAAGGCCTAATCATTCATAAGTCCGCGCCTACAGTCTACAGCCTACAGTCTACAGCCTTTCGTCCAACACGCGTCACTCACCACGAATGTACCCCAACTCCTTACACGCCTTGAGCACCTCGATGCACAACGGCCCCGCGACGGTGGCGCCGCCGCCGGTGAGGCCGCCTTCGATGTACTCGTCCGGGTCGCTGCCGGACTGGTAAATCACGTACTCCACCATCGCGACGAACGCCACCTGCGGATTCTTCGCCGGCGCGAAGCCCGCGAACCAGACCATGTTGCCCTCGCGCACCATCTCCCGCCGCCGCGTGCCGTCCTCGTGAATGACCGTTCGAAATTGCCCCCCGCCGGCCACCCTGGCCGTGCCGCTCTTGCCGCACACCTCGAAGCCCAATTGCCGCCCGCCCTGTGTGTTCCACACCTTGTACGCCGTCCCGCCATACCTGGCCGTCACGCGACGCATGCCCTCGCGAATCTCCGCCATGTGCTCCCGCGCGATGGGCAACTTCACGCGGACCGGCTCGGGGCCGCCCTCGCCGGGGCGAACAATTGTCGGCGAAATCATCTCGCCGTTGCGGGCAATCGTCGCCATCAGATTCACCACGTGCAACGGCGTGACGGACGTCTTTTGCCCAATCGCCAGCATCCGCGACGCCCCGCGACGCTCGGCCCCCGTCGGCATGTCCATCACGCCGGCCTTCTCCTCCACCAGCCCCGTGCCGGGCAGGTCGAACATGCCGAACCGCCCCAGCCACTCCGGCAACAGGTTCGCGTCGCGATGGTACATCCACTCGCCGACCCGGTAAAAATAAATGTTGCAACTGCACCGGATCGCCTCGGCCAGCAACAGGAACCCGTGCGTCCCCGTGCAGCCATAGCCGGGCGAGTTTTCAAACAATCGTCCACGGCACTCGATCGTCCGGTGGATGTCGATGATGCCTTCCGTCAGCGCCGCCGCCGCGATGAGCGGCTTGAACGTCGACCCCGGATCGTACCGCCCCGCGATCACGCGATTCATCAGCGGGAAATCGAAATCGTCCTTCACCAGCAGTCCGTACGGACGGTCGATCCACTCGCGGGAATTTCGTCGCGGCGGCGACGCGGCGGCGGCCTGGGCGGCCTCCTCGCTCACGCGACGCCGATAGGTTTGCAGGTTGTACGTCGGAATGCTCACCATGGCCAGGATCTCGCCGGTCGCGACGTCCATCACCGCGATACAGCCGTTATGGTACGGATACGTCTTACGAAACATCTCCGTCAGCCGGACCTGCAACGCCATGTCGATCGTCAGATGAACGTCCCGCCCGTCGTGGGGGTCGATACGCAGTTTCTGCACCCCGCCGCCGGTGGATTCGTACCCCTGCGCGGGCCTGAGCATGCGCTCGCACAACTTCTCCACGCCGGATTTGCCGATGATGTCCGTCGGCTGATAGTTGGCCAATCTCCGCTCGAACGCGTCTGGCTCCTGCTCTTCCGTAAGATTGTGGGCGGCCAAATCTTCGCGGGACACGGGGCCGATCTGCCCGATCACGTGGCAGGCGTACTCGCCGGCGGGGTAATCGCGTTTTCGGCCATGGCGCACCGACACGCCCGGCAGCCCCTCGACCATCTCTTTGAGGTAGCGGTAGCGTTCCTCACTGCCGATCTGGGCGATGACGTGAAACTCCTCCGCCTCCCTGGGGCGGTCATTGTTGATCTCCGCGATGCGCTTCACGCGGGCGACGATCTGCCGACGCACCGCGTCGAATTGTTCTGAACTGCCGCAGGCCTGCACGGCCCAGTACAGCGATTTGTCCATGCGCTCGGCGAAAATTTCCTCGGCCCGGCCGCTGTCGGCGGTGTTTCGGAGCTGCCTCCGCAGCTCGCGCTGCCGCGTGCGGACCCACGACGGATCCTCCGCGATCAGGCGGTAATCCATGCAGAACTCGTAGCTCAGGTTGTCGCGCGCGAGCACGTTGCCGTGGCGGTCGAGGATCGCGCCCCGGCTGGCGGTGAAAAACGTTCCGCGCAGCAACGACTGCTCATACGCGTCGCGGCACTGCTGCCCGTTGACGATTTGCAGCACAAACAGCCGACCGAGCAGGGCGAGAAAAATCAGCCCCATCGCCGACAATAAAATGGCCACGCGTTTCTTATACATGGTTTGCGGGGATTACGGGATTAAAAGATTACCGATAGATCGAATCCGTTCATGGTCGTCATCCTGCGCGAAAATTCGCGACGATTATTATAAAGGAATTACAGGCCTTTTGTCCTGCAATCCTTTATTCTCATCCGGGCGATCGCATGGTACCTTTCGCACGTGGCGTGACTGGCCGCAGGCCCTGCCATTTTGCGTTGTAGATCGTTGTGTCAAGCGAAACGCTTTGTCGCTCACCACGTTTCACAACGCAAAATGGCAGGGCCTGCGGCCAGTTACGCCTACGCATGAATCCTGTCCGAAAAAGAGGAATGTACATGCATTCGCCCTGAGCCTACAGCCGTTTTACGACCGGCTTCGGCGGCTTGGCACGATGAGGAGGATGCGTTCGTGCCGCAACAGGAGGGCGTGGAGCAGCGGGGCCAGGGCGGCGGTGTACGCGCCCAACAGGACCGCCTGGAGGAGCATTTGGCCGTACTCGCTCCACGTGAAGGCCCGCGCGACGAGGGCTTGGAGCGTCACCCAGATCGCGTGCGTCGCGACGGCGAACAGCAGCGTCATGACGACCTGCGAGAGGATTTTGTCGCGAAAAAACATCTCGCGGAGTTGGAAGACCATCAGTCCGCCCAGGCCGTACGCCAACGCCATCGGCCCGACCACCGTCGTCGCGCCGGGCCCGCTGGCCAGGTCAAGCCCCAACCCGAGAATCCAGCACGCCAACCCCGCGTCCGTGCCGTTTCGCAACGCCATCGCCACGAACACCGCCACCATCGCCACCACGTCCGGCGCGACCGGACCCGCCCAGGCCGTGTGAATCACCAACAGCCCCCCCACCGTCGTCTGCGCCACCAGCGCGACGTACGCGAGGATCAGGAAAAAAATCCATCGCATCATCGCGAGTCCTCCGCCGGCAGCGAAAGCGGCTTGACGATGTACACATCACGCAGCGCCGAGAGGTCCACCAGCGGCTCGGCGTATACCACGCGCATCAGGTTGTTGCTCTTGTGCACGGTGACCTTCTTGACCTGCGCGATCCGCACGTGGCCGGGCATCTCCAGACTGTGGCCGCGCGTGACGAACCAGTCGCCCGGCTGAACCACGTGATCGAACGGCACGTCGTCGACGATAAGTCCATTCGCGCCGTCGCCCTTGATTTTTACGTCGATAAACGTGTTGTTGGCGGCCGTCAGAAGCACCGACTGCTCGCTGCCGGCGACGCGGACGATGATCTTCCGCTCGATGGCGGGGTCGCGCCAAATCTGGGCGGGCAGTTGGAATTTGCGATCCGTCACCAGCCTCAGCCGGGCGGTGAACTCCCCCGATGTCACAACCTGCCCCACCAGCCCGGTCGTCGCGAGCACGGCCAGGTTCGGCGGCAGCGGCGTGTCGTGCGCAACGAACAGCTCGCGTGTCGTCACCATCGCGCCGGCCGGCGCCTGGCCACGAATCGTCCGCCCCCGCTCGTACGGTAACGCGTCCGACGCCACCACGCTCGCCGGAACCAACTCGCACGGAAAGTCACTGTACCGATCGAAAAACCCCTGCGACTGCTCAAGCTGATGCAGCCGCCGCTCGTAATGTGCGCGTTGTTGAACCATCAAATAATGCCACTGCGACGCGTCCTCGGTCGGCATCGACGCGGCCTCGTCCGACGCGCCAGGCCGCCATCGCAGCGTGTTGGCGCGGTCCCGTAACGTCGTGGTGACCACCGTGCCGCCGTCGGCCAGCGGCGAGAGAATCAGATCCAACCTTCCACGGAGATAATTCGAAACCCCCATCGGCAGCGCGCACGCGACGGCTGACAGAATCATCAGCACAATCAGCAGGGTCCGCCGGGTAAATTGGATTGGAAATCGCATAATCCACCGCCCAAGGCCGTATTCATTGTTGCCGCGAATTTCGCGAATACCGCGAATTATTGGAAATCAATCACTCCAAATAATTCGCGGTATTCGCGAAATTCGCGGCCAAAAATGCGTAGCGAAAACTCACTCCGCCGGCGTGATGGTCGCGTGGACGGCGGATTCGACGGCGGCACCGATGATTTCCTCATCGTCTTCCTCGTCGTCGGTGGCGGTATCGTCGTCGGTGGCTTCCTCCGTCGCGGGAACGACCTTGACTTCCACTTCAACCGTAGCCGGTTCCGGCTCGGCCTTGGCGGGCTGGGGTTGGGGCCTCGGCTCGGCCGCCTCGGCGCCGTCCTTCATCACCTGGATCTCCTGCGCCTCGACGATGTACAGCCGCAAATCCTTGTCGTACACCTCCGCGCCGAACACGCCCACGTGCTTGCCGACATGGGCGGCCACATTCACCTCGCCCGTGGTGCACTGCACGTACGCGGTGATCCGTTCGATGGTCGGATCGTACACCACCCATCGCTGCGGCGTGTGTTTCGTGCCGGGGAAGACCGCGCTGGGCCGGAGAATGCCCTGCGCGTTGAACGCCTTCGGCCCCGTGCCGGCCTGCGTCTCAATGACGCGGCGGTCGATCTCGATCTGGATCGTCGTGACGTTGGCCTTCTGCTCCTCGATGAGGACCGAGGCGGCCTTGGCTTCGTCGACGATCGCGAGTTGGTTTTCCATGTACTTGGTGTAGTAGGCGACGAGCTTGGCGCCCTGGGCGCTGCCGGCGGTGTCGATGGCGTTGAATTTCTCGATGATCCGGCGGAGGTCGCGCTGCTCGACGGGCTTTTCGTACTCGGCCATCATTTCCAGGCGGACGGCTTCGACTTTCGCCCGCGTGTCCTTGGAATCGCGGGTCGGCTGCGTGGCCGGCTTCTGCGTGGTCGTCGCGGCCGGGGCGTCCTTCGCCGAAGCCGGAAGTTTCGCGCTGACACCCACGCTCTTCTCACCGGCATCGGCCTCGCCGGCCTTGTCGCCGGGGGCGTCCTTGCCGCTGAGGTCGACGTACTTGGCGGCAATGTAGAACGTCGCGAACGGCGGCGAGACGATCTTGTAGTAGTCGCCCGCTTCGCCGAGGATCGACACCTTGTCGTCCTTATTCAGTTGGCCCTGCCAGACGTAAAAGTCGGCCACGTTGGCGAACGTGCACATCTCGCCGGCAGCGCGGACCCACACGTTGTCGCCGGTCACCACGCCGGTCTTGCCGCCGGCGTCCGGCTTGACGAATTTCTTGGCGATCACGCTCCAGGCGCCTTGGACGGGCTTGATCTGGTACCACTCGCCCTTGGTGCCGAGCACGACGACCTTGTCGCCGGTGCTGAGTTTGGTGCAGCGATAGGCCCCCGTCGTGCTCGGGCCGCTGCGCACGGCGACATTATCGCCCGTCAGCGTCCCGACGATCTCCTTGGCGCCCGCGCCCTGGGCCAACGTGGGCAACGACAAAACAACAGCGGCCGCGACGGTGAAAACCATCCGTGTCAGCATGGCGTTTCCTTTCAAGGAACGGCGAATGCGAAACGCATCCACAACCGTGCTGCACCATACCGCGCGGCGAGGGGCGAGTCAAGAATATCGAAAAATCGCGCGACTATGATGGCGCATGAAAATTCGCATCAAGGACCTGCGGCTGCGGACGGTGATCGGCGTGGAGGAGTGGGAACGCGACAGGCCTCAGGAGGTGGTCGTGAATCTGGAGCTGGAGTTCGACGGCACGGCCGCGGGGCTGCACGATCGGCTGGAGGACACGATTGACTACAAGGCGCTCAAGCAGCGTATTCTCGTGGCCGTGGAGACCAGCCGCTATCGCCTGCTGGAATGCCTCGCCATCGGCGTGCTGGAGATCGTCCGCGAAACGCCGGGCATCCGCGCCGCCACGGTGGAGGTAGACAAACCCGGCGCACTACGCTTCGCGCGAAGCGTGTCGGTGGAAGTGTCGTTTTCGTGACTAAAACTCCCGCACCCGCGTCATGCGGAAATCCCATGATTTTCCCGAGCCGCGTTGCGTGCGCGTGCCGGCGAGTTCGCCGTTATCGTCCAGTTTCAACTCCACGTCGAATTCGTAGTCGGGATTGGTCTGCACGTGAAATTTCAGCGTCGTGCCGTCGAAACTCGCCTCCGAATACTTGTAGTGTTGATACCGCGCGCCCGGCGCGGGCGAGAGCGTGATCGTCCCCTTGGCGTCGGCGGTGATTCGCACCAACTGTTTGTGTTTCACGTTGGCCCACAGCTCTTCCTGCCAGACACCCGTGATTTTCACGCGGGCAGCATAGATCCGCTCCAGAACGGCGGCCGCCCGTTTCTGAAACGCGTCGTTCACCACGCCCAGCAGCGCGTCCTCGAGGGCGGCCTCCGCCTGCCGATCGTAATGCGACAACTCCATCGCCGCCCGCTCGGCCCGCTCCCAGTCGCTGTCGCCCAGATCCGCCAGCAACTGCACCAACGCCGCCTGCGACAACGACGCCGGCCTGCTGGTCGTCGCAGCCGCCTCGGCGGGCTGACTGGTCGCGTCGACCGTCAAATCCAGCATGCCCCGCCCGCCGTGTTTGTTGATCAACATCACGCCGTCGCGAACCGACACACTGTCAAACCCGTGCTGCACCGGCGAAAAGTCCGGCGGCTTCGACAACTTGATCCACCGATACGACTTCATCTCCTCCGGCGTGGGCATGCTCGCCGAAGCACTCGCCGGCTGCGTGGAAGCGGGACGCGTGGCGGCTGTGTCCGCAACGACCGACGCGCCCCAGACGCCCAGCCACGCCGCTGCCGCCAATCCTGCCCACAATGCCATCGCACGCCGCGTCATCGCATCATCCTCGAAAGGCGGAGTATACCACGAAACCACACACGTCAAAATATGGCTCCGCCTTTTTGCCAGGGGCATCGCATCTAAAAAGGCCCATTTTTCGGCTGTAGGCTGTGGGCTGTAGGCTGTAGGGTGATTTTCCGTCACGAAAAACCTGTCGCAGAGGCATGTCCCCTACAGCCTACAGCCCACAGCCTTTTCGCGAAAAAACGCAGATTAGATGCGATGGCCCTGGCCTTTTTGCGTTGTGGAACGTTCCCGTCGAACATGCACGTCCGTTCGACTTCGCGAGACATTTTCGGCGTCGCCGGTTTGCTTTGGGTGCGTTTGTATGCCTTCTTTCTTTGTAGGCGTTTCGTGTGCGCGAGACGCGGGAGGGAACGAAGGGATTCATGACACAAATAATGCAACCAATCCAGGGCGTTCGCCGGTCGGCGTTGATGCAATCGGGGACGGATATTTTCCGCCGCATGTGCGGGCTTGAGGTCGTGCCCACGGCGGGGCAAGGCTGGCCGACGTCGTTCGTGCTGACCACCGTGGAGCTTCACGGGCGATGTTCGTGGGTGCTCTGCCTGGCGGCGCCGCGGGCTGTCGCGCCGGAACTGGCCGCCCGGCTGAGCGGATTCGACGTCTCCGACGACAGCCGCGACATGGAGTCGGCCCTGGAAACCCTGGCCGACATGATCGCTTTCGATCTCCAACTCCGCCTCCGCCGGCGCGGCGAACGCGTCGAGCCGCTCGCCGCCCGCTTCCAGCGACACAGCGACGCCGAATCGCTATGGGCCGCCGGAGACGTCGTAAAACAATTCACGTTCGAAAGCGAAATCGGGCCGCTCGTCCTGGCCGTCATCCAACGGGACTGACGCAAACGTCACATGGGCAAGATGCCCGTGCTACGATTGGACAGCCCGCCCTACTCTTCCAGTTCGATCGCGTTCACCGGGCAGACGGTGACGGCTTCGCGGCAGAGCGGCTGGAGCGCCTGCGGAACCGGCGTGACCTTGACGATCGCGCGGTCCTTGTCGTCCATTTCAAACACGTCGGGACAAACCTGCGGACACAGCCCGCAGCCAATGCACGCGTCAGTCACCGTCGCCTTCATCGGGTGGTTCCTCCCTCGCGGAACGACGCACCACACGCCGCCGCGGTTCTTCCACTATACGCGCGTTGCGTCGTGATTGCCATCCGCTCGAGGGAAACAAGCCAGTAGCCAATAGCCAGTAGCCATCAGGTATGGCGGACTTTGTCAAACGTTACACGATCAACATTTTTCACCACACGTACAACCGTTCCCGCGTTCACTGCCTTATCGCCCTTGTCGTTCCATACCTGTTGGCTACTGACTATTGGCTACTGGCTTGTTCCCCTCGAGCGGATAGCTCACTCTCGCACGAACATCGAAAACCCTACGTCACCGCCACGCTTTCGCTGCTGTCCGTGCGGGCGTACTGCATCCATTGCACGGCCCGTTGGAGCAGTTCCGTCGTCGTGCGGATGTTGAGTTTTCCCTTGATATTCGCCCGGTGCGTCTCGACCGTCTTGACGCTCAGGCCAAGTTTGTCGGCGATGATGCGCGTGACCTGCCCGCGCCCGATCATCTGGAAAATTTCCATCTCGCGATCCGTCAGCCGCTCGATGGAGCTGAGGCTCGGGCGGCGTTGATCGACGACCAGCTTGCCGATCAGCCGCGTGGACATCGAGTCGCTGAGGTAAATCTCGCCCCCCAGCACGCGCCGGACGGCGAAGAGAATCTGGTCGCTGGCCTCCTCCTTGCAGAGGTAGCCCTTGACGCCCATCCGCAGCACGCGCTCGACGTAAAAACTGTCGCTGTGCATCGACATCACCAGCACCGGCATCGTCGGCCATTGCTGGCGGATCTGGCGGATGAGGTCCATACCGTTGGACTCCTTGAGCATCAGGTCCACGACGGCCAGGTCCGGCGGCGACGCGGTCAGCCCGCGCAGGGCGTCCTCGACCGTGTCCGCCTCGCCGGCGCATTCGAGATCGCTCTCGCACTGAAGCATCCGCACCAGCCCCTGCCGGACCACCGGATGATCATCCACAACAAACACTCGCTTCTTCGTCATCATTCACCTTTTCGCCGTTTCGGCGTTTGAAAATTTTTCGTTATCGAGCGCTGGCGCCCGATGGGCATGGCGATAGCCACCAGCCACCAGGGCTTTCGCAACGCGACAGTAAACTCCCACCTCGCACTGGCGAGAAAGGTTTCGCGGCTTCGCCGACTCGAAACATTATTCATCTGATTCACCTGCCTTGATTTTCGTGTCTGCGAAGCATGGAGATCACTCTCTCGAACGTGATGCTCACGTTTACACTCATGCACGCGAAAACCCTGGTGGCTAGTGGCTGGTGGCTAGTGGCTTTCTTTGGGGTCGCTTCTCGCCGGTTTTCTGCCGGATCGTCATGGTGGGCCTGCCCACGGGCACGCTGACACGGACGATCGTGCCGTGCCGCGGGCCTGGGCGGACCGTCAGCGAGCCGCCGATGCTGCCGGCCCGGTAGGCCATCACCTGCACGCCCGTGGGCGACGCGTCAGGCCCCCGCGCGGGCTTGTCGGGGCCGACGGCCTGCGAACCGTTGTCCGTGATCGTCATCTGAATCGCGCCGTCCGACACGCCCAGCTCCAGCACGACCGACGACGCCTTCGCGCAACGCACGGCGTTGGAAATCGCCTCCTGGGCCACGCGGTACAACTGATTCGCCGTCGCGGCGTCGCTGATCCGCACGCTCCGCTCGCAACGAAACTCGCACGAGATCGCCCGCTCGATCTCCGTCTGGCGGGCCAGCTCCCGGAGCGAATCCATCAACGCCCCCGGCGTCGGCGCGACGGGCATCAACCCATGCGCCAGCGCCGTCGTCTGACCGATCGCCGCGCGAAGCTCATCCTCGATCTGCTCGGCCGACTGCGCCAACGGCTGACACCGCGAGTATCCGTTGCCCCCGGCGGCGATCTGCGACAAGTGTTTCCCCAGCGCGCGGCAGAGCATGGCCGACCCGCTCAGCCGCTGCGCCAGCCGTTCGTGCAACTCGTACCGCGCCCGCTGACGCTCCTCGTCGATGACCTGGAGAATCTCCCGCTCCATCCGCTTCCGCGCCGTGATGTCCCGCGCGCTGACCGCCACGGCAAACACCCTGCCGTCGTCGCCGCGAACGGCCGACAAGCTGACGTTGACGTGCAGCCGCCGCCCGGAACGGCTCACGCCCAGCGTGTCAAACCCGTCAAGAGGGGATCCCGCAAACACACGATGCAGCCGGACCATTTCGTCACCGATGCGGCTGGCCGGCATCAGCCTCTGGACCGAACGCCCCACGATCTCCCCGTGCTCGTACCCCCAGATGCGCCGCGCGCCGCCGTTCCAACTCGTGATCGTGCCGTCCGGCGTCACGCTAAAAATCGCGTCCCCGGAGGACTCCATGATGGCCGCCAGATGACGCCTGGCCTCCTGCTCCTTCCGCTCGCTCTCGTGCAGCGCCTCGCGATCACGAACGGATTCGGTGACGTCCTGGTGCGACAGCACAAGCCCCTCGACGTGGCCGTCGGCGTCCTTGACGGGCACCATCGACCAGTTCCAGCACGTCGGACCGCGGTGCGGATCGTTCGGGTCGATCCAGAGCTTCTCGAACCCCGTCAGCGGCTCGCCGGTCTGGATCATATGATCGAACGCCGCGCGGACGTCCTCGTCGGGATGAATTTCAAAATAATTTCTCCCCGGGAAATAACTTTCCTTACGCTTGCTGTATTGGGCAAAGCAGCGGTTCACACGGACGAAGTTGTACTGGCGGTCAATGTAGGCCAGCATCACGTGCGTGTTGTCGAAGACGCGTTCGAGCAGTTCATTGCTGTGGCGGAGTTGGCGTTCGACGCGGAGGCGGGCGTCCACTTCCTCCTGGAGCACCTCGACGGCCTGTCGAAGCTCGCGCGTGCGCTCCTCCACGCGGGATTCCAACTGCGCGCGGGCCTTCTCCAACTGCGCCGTCAGCTCCCGCCGATGTACCGCCTGCGACAGCGCCCGCAGCAGCAGAGGCCCGTGGGCCTCGCTCGCGACGAGATAATCCTGCGCCCCCAGCCGAACCGCCTCCAGGCCGACGGACTCCTCGTCAGGCCCCGTCAGCACCACCACCGCCGGACACGGGGGCAGCGACAGCAGCCGACGCGCCGTGTCCAGCCCGTGGCTGTCCGGAAGCGACAGGTCCAGCAGCACGACGTCGAACGAACTCTCCGCCAACGCCGACACCGCCGACGAGAGCGTCTCCACGCGAAGCACGTCGATGCGGCACTCGCGCCCGGCGGCCTGCTCCAGCACCTCCGTCAAACGCAACGCGTCGCGGGAACGGGCTTCCACCAATAACACTCGTTGTAGTCGATTAGCCATGGCACTCTCGGACGGCGAACGTCCCTGATCCCGGAATTCTCTCACGCCGCATGCACGACGCGGGCGTTCGCCCTAGGTCATGCGCCGGCAACTCCCTGCGGGGATCCCTCACCCGGCACGCTCGAGCCTGTCCGTAGGCCCACTGTCGCTGTTGTACAGCGCGATTCCGTTTTGTCAAAAGGCCTTCTGAAAAAGCGGGATTCTCCCGGAGGGGTCTGTAGGAAAAAACCCTGAGAGCGGGGCGGAACAACGGAAAAATCCGAAACCCAAGCCCTTTCGTGTCCCAAGGCAATCGCATCGAAAAGGCCCGCTTTTCGACTGTAGGCTGTAGCCTACAGTCTTTTCGCGCATGGTGTTCGTTCGTCCGATTCGTTTTCGCGTCACCCGGCCTGGTTGCGGTGTTTTCACCGCACGGGCGATGGGTTCTCCCTGAATCCCCGCGTGGAATGTTCGGTGGCCTTGAGATCGGGCGGCGCGGCGGCATAGAGTTTTCTGGAGAAACAGGCAGGCGCAATATCGACCCCTACGTCTGCCGAACGCTTCGTGGCGGAACGAAGCGGAACGCACGGGTTGGCCCGTGGCTGACCTGTGCCGCGAAAAGGGACGGTTCGCTTGTGCGAACCGCCCCTTGTTTTTTTCTGATCATTCAATTCGTGCCTGCGCGACACAATTCCTTGCATGTCGTTCGTTCGTGCGGTAGGCTAGTCGTCCGTTATGAGCAACGTGCCTCATCCATCGACGGGACAGCCGGAACAGACCGGGGCGTACTCACGAGCCAGCGCGGATCGGAGTGCGGCCTCGGCGCCGCGACATGGAAAATCCGCGGTGAAGCACGACCGCATTGTCGGCGACCTGCGGCAGCAGATTCTCGCGGGCCTGCTGGGCCCCGGCGATCGGCTGCCCACGCGCAACGAACTGATCGCCACGTACGACGTCAGCAGCGTCACGATCCAGCGGGCATTCGATCGGCTGATCGACGACGGATTCGTCTACTCGCGAGGCTCGCGGGGCACGTTCGTCTGCCAGACGCCGCCGCACCTGAACACCTACGCCATGGTGTTTCCCACGACCACCGAACAACAAAGCCTGGTCAGCCGCTTCTGGACGGCGGTGAAGCAGTCGGGCGAAACGATCGCCAAGGCGCGCCAGGGCGTGACGTTCCGCTCGTACTACACCAGCGGCCCCGAGTCCGACCGCGACGTGTTCACCGAAGACGTTCGCGCCAGCCGAATGGCCGGGCTGATCATGCTCTACGGCGCGGAGGAGCTGGCCAACACGCCGGTGTGGCAACAACCCAACATGCCGCGCGTGCTCGTCGCGCCGCTGTACGATCTTCACGAACCGTACGCCAGCCTGCGGATCGAGGACGGCACGCTGATCGTCCTGCGGGTCGACTCCCTCTATGAACGCGCGGTGCAGTACCTCACGAGCCGCTCGCGAAAACGGCTGGCCGTTATGGGCATGGGATTGTGGAGGCCGACCCACTCGCACATGGTGGACATGGCCCGCCGGGCGGGACTGACCGTCGACCCCGCCCACGTTCTGGAGTTCTCGCCCAACCTGCCGCAGGCCGCGCAAACCGTCACCAAACTGCTCCTGCGGCAACCTGCCGACACCAGGCCCGACTGCATCTTCATCGCCGACGACAACCTGCTGTCCGACGTCACCGCCGCCATACAGGCCGAGGGAATCTCCACCGCCGACAACGGAGACCTCGACGTCCTCTCCCACTGCAACTACCCCTCGCTCCCCCCCGCCAACGTGCCCGTGACCTACCTGGGCTTCGACTGCGGGCAAGTACTCCAAACCTGCGTCAATCTCATCGACGCCCGCCGCGCCGGAAACACCGCCACCACCGACATCATTAACGTCACCGCCGTCTTCGAATCCGAACTGCACCCGACGCCGTGATGCGTTTGCCCTATCGCCCAGGGCCATGGTCTTTCCGTTCTCGTGGCGTAAAAGAACCGCTCGTTCGAGGGAACCGTTCAGCCAATAGCCAATAGCCAGTAGCCAATAGGTATGGAAGGACAAGGGCGAAAAAACAATGAGAGCGGCAAC
>Ga0123353_10001071_pt1 | contig 33378 bp, 16 predicted proteins | sample TergutLab28metaG_3_FD_92763 | JGI IMG/M metagenome (GOLD analysis project Ga0123353, IMG submission 92763) | Labiotermes labralis P3 segment gut microbial communities from Petit-Saut dam, French Guiana - Lab288 P3 | ecosystem: Host-associated > Arthropoda: Insects > Digestive system > Gut ... | reverse complement strand
GAATTTATCGCAAACCTGCCAAATCGTCCTATCGTATCGGCTTTTACCGCCACAGCTACGCAAAAGGTGCGGAATGACATTATAAATTCACTGCGGCTTGAGAAGCCAACCGTATTTGGAACCGGCTTTGACCGTCCAAATCTGTATTTTGAAGTACAAAAGCCTAAAGACAAATTTTCGGCGCTTCTTACCTTTCTTGCGGATAGAAAAGAACTCAGCGGCATTGTCTATTGTTCCACACGGGCAAATGTTGAGGAAGTTTGTGACAACCTTAAACAAAACGGCTATAACGCCTCGCGATATCACGCAGGGCTTTCTGATCTCGAACGTCACGACAATCAGGATGACTTCATATATGACCGCATACAGATCATGGTGGCGACAAACGCATTTGGAATGGGAATTGATAAATCAAACGTATCATTTGTAGCACATTACAATATGCCCAAGGATATTGAGAGCTATTATCAGGAAGCGGGGCGCGCCGGACGTGACGGAGAACCTGCTGACTGCGTTTTATTTTATAGCGGTCAGGACGTACGGACGAACTTGTGGTTGATTGAAAACTCTCGTGAATCTGAAGGTGTTGAGGATATGATAAAGAGGGAACAAGTTTTAGAACACGATCGCGCCAAACTGCGTGAAATGACTTTTTATTGTACCACAAACGACTGCCTGCGAGGATATATACTCAAGTACTTTGGTGAGAACCCGCCATTGTATTGCGGCCGTTGCGGCAGCTGTAACACGAACTTTGAGTCAGTCGATATTACCATTGACGCACAGAAAATACTGTCCTGCGTCGTCCGTATGAAAGAGAGATATGGATTGAATATGATCATCGATACTCTTCGCGGCAGTAAAAGCGAAAAAATTCTTCGTTTGGGGCTTGACCAGTTGTCTACATATGGGATTTGTGAGCAATCCGCGCATCAGCTTCGCGCAATAATGCAACATCTAATACTGAACGGCTATCTTATCAAAACGGATGACGAGTACCCTATAATTAAGCTCGGAGCTCGCGCGAATGAGGTCCTTCGAGACGGGGCTACTGTTCATATGAAGCTTCAAAAAGATAAACCGGCTTCCAAGCCGGAAAAGCAAACAGGGGCAATACCGGTTGACAGGCAATTGCTCGCTGTGTTGCGTGATGTCAGACTTATTATCTCAAAAGAGCAAAACCTGCCTGCTTTTATTGTTTTTCATGACAGTACGCTCGCCGATATGTGTATAAAACTCCCGTTAACCCAAGAGGAGCTTTTGAAAGTATCAGGCATCGGACAGGTAAAAGCGGAACGGTACGGACAGCGGTTTATTGATGCGATTAGTGATTTTGTGCAAAATAACGGAAAACTCTTTTGATATACTTGAGATTTCTTAGGATTGAAAAAAGTCATTTGATTTAATGTCCAGCAGAAAATCAGTCAGCGTGATTATTTTGATCCCATCCGGAGTAATAGGATTGTCACAGTTGTTGGCGATGATAAGCTTTTCATAATTGTCCCTGATTTTGCGGAGCGGCGCAAGTTCGCGCTCTCTTGTGGCTGGATCGTTCATGGATTCTGTAACCTGAATATATCGCTTTTCGCTTGCGTTGGTGGCGATAAAGTCAACTTCCTTGTCGCCGACCTTGCCGATCGCCACATCGTATCCGCAGCGGAGCAGCTCGAAATAGACGATGTTTTCTATAATATGGCCGGTGTCCATATCACGAAATCCGAGTAGGTAGTTGCGCAAACCAATATCCACGATATAATACTTGCCAAGTGTACGCAGATACTCTTTGCCCTTGACGTCGAATCGCTTTATCTCGTAAAATACAAAGGATTCCAGTAGGGCGCCCACATACGCTTGGATTGTCTGCACTGCGGGCTTGCCCTTTCTATTGTCGCATTCGAGCAACTTCTCGCTCATCAGAGTATTGCCGATAGAAGTGATGGAAGTGCTATTGCCGACGTTGTCGGCCAGGAACATGATGATCTTTCTCAGCAGGTCTGAATCAGTGATTTGCCGCTGGCCTCTGCGTTTTTCCCTCTCCAGAATATCGCGCACCACGACTGTAGAGTATACGCCATCCAAAAGAGTCAGAGCCTTGTCTGTATCTAAACCCACATCGGCGATCCCCGGCATACCGCCAAACTTCATATACGTTTCCAGCAGTTCTTTTGGTTCGTAGCTTTCTCCGTCAGCGTCAAGTATCCGTCTGCGCGTACCGCCGGACGGGCTTCTGGTCTCCTTGACCGTGTAGCCGTGAAAGTCAAGGAACTCATGGAAAGAAAGCGGAAGCATTTTGATCTCCACACTTCTCCCTGCAAGGTAGGTCGCGTACTCCGAGGAGAGCAGGTAGGCGTTTGAGCCGGCCACATAGATATCGCAGTCAAAATCTACGCGGAAAGAATTGACAGCATCCTGCCATTGATCAATCCTCTGTATTTCATCGAAAAACAAATAGACGCGCTTTTTAGAGGGAAGGCGATCTTTCACATATTGATACAGCGCTTCCGCGCTCATTCCCCGAAACTGCATCGACTCAAAATTGATTTCGATGATTTGTTCATCTGCGACTTCGTTTTGGCGCAGATGCCGTGCCATCAGTTTCATCAGGCTGGACTTGCCGCAACGGCGAATCCCTGTTATAATTTTAACAGGTTCAGTATCCTGGAACGCGATCAACCGGTTCAGATAAAGGTCGCGGCTGCGCAGTTGGGATTCATTTTTCAGCATCGAATCACCTCCATGGATAGTATACCACAAACTATATATAGTATTCAAGTTTGTGTCATTGATGTTGGAAAAATTTTATTTTATGAAAATTTATAACATGATTTAAAGTCCCCAAACCATTTTACGCAGATTGTTTGGGGATGGGAAAATCGATTTGTGAGGTGAAAAAAATAAATGGAACTGACAAAGCACCAAGAAGGATTTACTCCCGTTGGTTTAAGGACAGATGTAAAAGAGACAGGGCCACTCTATCACGGTACAAAGGCAAATCTAAAGGTTGGTGATTTGCTTAAAGCCGGGAATGAATCCAATTTTGGCGACAGAGAGAAAGCGAATTTTGTATATCTTACCGCAACGATGGACGCTGCGATATGGGGAGCGGAATTAGCGATTGGTGAAGGGAAAGGCAGAATCTACATCGTTGAACCTACGGGCGCCATAGATGATGATCCAAACTTGACGGACATGAAATTTCCGGGAAACCCTACAAGGTCATACCGTACACGAGAACCACTGCGAATCGTTGGCGAAGTATTAGATTGGCAGGGTCACTCAGATGAAGTTCTTCAAAAGATGCTTGATAACCTTGAAGAACTCAACCGTCAAGGTTTTAAAGCAATAAACGATTAGAAGGCGTGGTTTATTATGGCACATTATGCTAAGAGCGATGAATGCAACAAATTTGTTAGAGGTGGTGGGGTTAAAATGGAAAATTTACATGAGGTTGACGATTTTATACGTGTCATGATCGACGCTGCGCCTTTCGGCACGCATATCTGGGATAAAAACCTCCAAATTATAGATTGTAATCAAGCGACAGCCAACCTTTTTAAACTATCTAATAAACAAGAATATCTGAAAAATTTTAATAATTTTTCGCCTGAGTATCAACCCGATGGGAGCCTATCGAAAGAAACGGCGGTTCAGTATATTCGGAAAGCGTTTGAAGAAGGTTATCTGCAAGCTGAATGGATGCACAGGGCGCTTGACGGAGAGTTGATTCCGAGCGAGATGACTTTAGTCCGCGTGGATTCTAATAACAATTGCTTTGTTGTGGTATATGTCAGGGATTTGCGGGAAGAAAAACGGATGATACGTGAGATAGAGGCAGCACAATTCACCCTATCCACAATGTTTGAATCGAATCCCCACATTAACGTTTTGTTTGACAGCAGCTTCAATGTGGTTGACTGTAATCCCGCAGCGGTCAGGTTCATGGGGTTTGAGACAAAAGACGAGCTGTACGCTGGATTTGTTGAGCGTATGGCAAAGAGCATACCGGAGTTCCAGCCAGACGGACGACCTTCTATTCCATTGGCCGAAAGGCTGATGACTGCCGTGAAGGAGGGTTACGCCAACTTCGAGACTGAAGTATTTATGTGCGGTGTGAAACGGGATTTAAACGTAGAATTTAAGAGGATCCCATATGAAAACAGTTTTGCCATTGTCGGTTATGTTTTAGACATGACTGACGCAAAAAATCTTATACAAGAGATTGAAAATCGTACTGTGGAGCTTGAACAGCGCACCAATGAACTTGAAAGTCAGGGCAGGCTGATGCGCGCTATCAATAATGCCGCAGTGCTGTTGTTAGAGTCGGAAACATCAGACTATGGCGGCGCAATGCGGAAAGGCATGGAAATGATTGGCCGATGCCTGGAAGTGGATCGCGTCATTGTCTGGCAAAACATCCTGAAGGATGACGGGAAGCTATATCTTCAGCAAATGCACCTGTGGACAAGTGAAAGACTACCAGACGAGGGATTGTTTGGTGTTTCGCAGGACGAGTTGCCAAACTGGGCAATCCCGGTCTCGCAAGGCGAGATTATAAACGGGCCAATAACAGATCAACATGAAAAAGAACAGGTGCATTCGATGATTCGAAAAATTGAATCTATCCTGATAATTCCGATTTTCCTTAAAAATGAATTCTGGGGTTTGATCAGTTTTGATGATTGCAGCAGGCGGCAGAGTTTTCCCGAGGAAGTCGTGAGGCTCTTGCACTCGTGGGGATTACTTGCTGTCGGTTCAATCCAGCGCGGCAACATCGCAATTGAAATGAAAAATACCCTTAACAAGCTGGAAAATCAGACGTCGGTGCTAAACGTGCTTAATGATATGTCCATTCGGTTCATTTCTCAAACCGGAGAATCCTTTGAGGAGAAAATGACAGCGGGTGTGAAGCTCATTGTAGACATGATGGATTTGGATAGCATGTCTGTTTGGCGCAATTTTATGATGTCGGATGATATATACACATCACAGATTTACCGTTGGGATAAAGACGCGGGCGGGACTGTATCTCCCAGGCCAGAACTGCAGAATGTCCCTTTAGACCAGTTCTCATCGCATTGGGAAAAAATCTTAGCAGGCGAAAAAGTATTAAACGGTCCAGTAAGACTGATGGATGACCCGCCAGCCGCGTTTGAGCGTTTTGGCGTTATTTCAGCTCTTTTGACCCCGCTGTTTTTCAATAACGAATATTGGGGATTTGTACTTTTTGAAGACCTGCATAATGAGCGTTATTTCGATGATGTTCAATTCATGCGTTCGGCAGCGTTTTTGTGTGCGAATACTGTCATGCGTTCGGAGATGGAAAACAAGTTGAAAGAGGCGCTTCGTGATGCGACCTCTGCTTCACGTGCAAAAGGCGATTTCCTAGCTAATATGAGCCATGAGATACGTACGCCCATGAACGCGATTATCGGCATGACGAACATTGGAAAATCGGCTACCGACATGGAGCGTATGGCTTATAGCTTTACAAAGATTGAGGACGCGTCAAAACACCTTCTTGGTATAATCAATGACATTTTAGATATGTCTAAAATCGAAGCCGGTAAATTTGAGCTTGTGCCTGTAGAATTTGATTTTGAAAAAATGCTTCAGCGAGTCGTTAATGTAGTTCATCTTCGTGCGGATGAAAGGGAACAAAAGCTTACCGTACATGTAGACAGAGATATTCCGCAATTTTTGTTTGGTGATGACCAGCGGTTGGCACAGGTTATAACGAATCTTTTGGGAAACGCTGTCAAGTTCACGCCGGAAAAGGGCACGATCGGCCTTAACACATATTATTCAGGAGAAGAAAATGGTATCTGTACTATAAAAATTGCTGTGACCGATACGGGGATCGGCATAAGCCCGGAGCAACAAGTCTCTCTGTTCCAATCCTTCCAGCAAGCTGAAACAAACACATCGCGGAAATTCGGCGGAACGGGTCTGGGGCTTACTATTTCCAAGAGTATTGTGGAAATGATGGGCGGTGAAATAGATGTTGAATCAGAAATCGGAAAAGGCTCTGTTTTTACATTTACCATTCAAATAAAACGTAGTGAAAAGAAGGGCCATATTTATTCCGGACAAAGAATTGATTGGAAAAGTGTACGTGTTTTAGCAGTAGATGATGATGTATACATTTTAGAAGAATTTAAGAATATTATGAATGGGTTTGGCGCCTCATGCGACATCGCTGAAAGCGCTGAGGACGCTTTGCGGCTCGTTGAACAGGATGGCGACTATAATATCTATTTTGTTGATTGGAAGATGCCGGACATAGACGGTATTGAATTGACAAAAGAATTGAAGAAAAGAAAACATACTCAGAGAGATCCCATTGTCATTATGATTTCATCTGCTGAAAGCTCCTTGATTGCCGCGGAAGCGAAAGAAGCAGGCGTTGAAAAATTCCTGCAAAAGCCTTTATTCCCATCAACAATAGCGGATATAATCAGCGAATATCTTTATTTAGAAGTGCAGCAACCGGAAGAAGCAGTAATAAATATAAGTGGCATCTTTGATGGACACCACATTTTACTTGCTGAAGACATGGAAATCAACCGTGAGATTGTACTGGCGCTTTTGGAGCCGACGAATATAGTCATTGATTGTGCCGTAAATGGCGTTGAAGCTGTTCGAATGTTCAGTAATGCGCCTGATAAGTACGAAATGATATTTATGGATTTACAAATGCCGGAACTTGATGGATACCAAGCGACGAAAGCTATCCGCGCTCTTGATTTACCAAGGGCAAAAACAATTCCGATTGTCGCCATGACTGCAAATGTATTCAAGGAAGATGTTGAAAAATGTCTGGAAGCCGGTATGAACGGCCATGTCGGGAAACCTATTGATTTTAACGAGGTTATCAGCCAGTTGCGGTTGTATATTCAGTGAACTTTCGCATTTGAAAGGATTGTGATATTCTCATGGAAAACAAAACGAAAAATAAACTTATTCTTTTTGCAAGCAGCCGCAATGATAGCAGCGATTTCGGCTTCTGCAGCGGCGACGGCGTCTTCATCGTCATGATTTGCAGTGAAGAGTTGAAAATAAAGAGGTATGAACAATTATGAAAATTACATATAAAATTCAAGAAACAAAAGAACAGATAAAAGAATGGAAAAAAAACGGGTGCAGCATTGGCTTTGTACCTACTTTGGGTTTTCTTCACGAGGGACATTTGAGCCTGATACAAAAGTCAACGGAAGAAAATGATAAAACAGTGGTCAGCATTTTCGTCAATCCCATACAGTTTGGTTCTTCGGAGGATTTTAGCGATTATCCAAAAGATTTACAGACAGATGCTGAGATGTGTGAAAAAATGGGCGTTGAATTGATCTTCAACCCAAGTGTGGAAGAAATGTATCCAAGCGATTTTAATACGTTTGTTGTTATGGACGGAGTTACACGGGAATTATGCGGGAAAAGCCGCCCGATTCATTTTCGCGGCGTATGTACCGTAGTTAATAAATTATTTAATATTATAACACCAGACCGCGCTTATTTCGGACAAAAAGACGCGCAACAGTTGGCAGTTGTAAGCAGAATGGTAAAAGATTTAAGCATGGATGTTCAAATCATAGGTTGTCCGATTGTACGTGAAGAAGACGGACTTGCTAAAAGCTCCAGAAATTATTATCTAAGCTCAGAGGAAAGATTGGCAGCAAGGATTCTAAGCAAGGCTATTTTTGAGGGAGAGCGGCTTGTTATGGAAGGCGAGCGAAACTCTGAAAAAGTGATCTCACTTATGAAGAGTATTATTGAAACCGAACCTTTAGCGAGGATAGACTATATTGAAATTGTTGACAGCAAATCCATAGAAAAAATAACTACCATTCAAGGGTCTGTGTTAGCGGCAATGGCTGTTTTTATCGGCAAGGCCCGCTTGCTGGATAATTTTATTTGCGAAGTAGTATAAAGTCTTACCGAAATCCAGGCTCTGGTGGAAAAGAAATAGCAGATTGGGGGCAATAAAAATGATTGACTACAAGAAAACACAAAAGGCTTTGTATCAGCCGAAAGCAACTCCGTCCATCGTTGATGTACCGGAGATGACATTCATAATGATTGATGGCAGGGGCAATCCAAACACTTCCGAATCTTATCAAACAGCGGTGGAAATCCTTTATGGGTTGTCTTGGTCAATCAAAATGAGCAAGATGAGCGGCAGCGCGCCGGAGGGGTATTTCGAGTATACCGTACCTCCGCTTGAAGGGCTTTGGTGGTTGGCGGATGGGGAAGATGCAGACTTTTCGGATAAGGAGAAGTATTGCTGGACATCGATGATCCGTCAGCCTGAGTTCGTCACACCGGTAGTTTTTGAGGCCGCGAAAACAACGCTTGCTAAAAAGAAGCCGGAACTTGACCTGACACGCGCGAGACTAGAGTTGTTCACTGAGGGGCTGTGCGCACAGGTAATGCACATCGGCCCCTACGATGACGAACCCACGACAATAGCCCTGTTATATAAGTTTATCGCTGACTCTGGATATCAATTAGATCTATCGGAAACGCGGCGGCACCACGAAATCTATCTAGGCGATCCACGTAAAACCGTGCCGGAAAAGCGGAAAACTGTTTTACGTTGTCCGATCAAAAACCTGGTAATAAAATAAAAATCATAATACACTATACCGCCAGAATATGGTATACTGCGGTATAGATGCTATGTACAAAGGTAATTACATGTTAGAATATAATTGTGGAAGGAGAGTGTCTTTATGTCCTATATCAAGCAAACTATCGAAGTAAACAAGGCGGATACGATGCCCCACACGCTCCCCCAAATCAACCTTAGGCCTATTGATAATGTGTGTGGTTACGATATCCGCCCTGGTTTTTACGATATCAATGGCGCAACAGCTATCCCCTGCGGGGTTAACTTCACCATTATTTCTGTAGGGGCGACGTCTTGCGAGCTTGTTCTCTTTCGGCGCGGGGAGAAGGAACCGGATACGGTGATCAAAATACCTGAACACTACAAGATCGGGAATGTATATTCCATGATTGTGTTCGGGTTGAATATACGTGAATTCGAGTACGCCTACCGTATTGAAGGCCCTTATGATCCGGGCAAAGGACTTTTGTTCAGTTCCAACAATTACCTGCTTGACCCATATGCAAAGGCTGTGGCGGGCCACAGTCAGTGGAGGACGCATGCTAAGAAGCACTATAAGGCTCGCGTGGTGAAGGACGACTATGATTGGGGAGACATAATTTTGCCTAAGATTCCGATGTCAGACTTGATTATCTACGAGCTTCATGTGCGGGGGTTTACTCAACATCTCAGTTCAGGCGTGAAAAATCCCGGCACTTTCGATGGAATTATTGAGAAAATCCCGTATCTGAAAGAACTTGGTATCAATGCCGTGGAGATCATGCCCATATTTGAATTCGATGAGATGCTAGGATTCAGAGAGCATAATGGTAATGAACTCATTGATTATTGGGGATATAATTCCGCTTGCTTCTTTTCCCCAAATACAAGCTACACCGCCAGCATCGAATACAATCAGGAGGGCAACGAGCTCAAACGGCTCATTCATGCGCTCAATGAAAACGGCATAGAGGTCATTCTGGACGTGGTTTTCAACCACACGGCAGAAGGCAACGAGAACGGCAATATATTCTCCTTCAAGGGCCTTGACAACAATATTTATTATATGCTTACACCGGATGGCCGATACTACAATTACAGCGGATGTGGAAACACCCTTAACTGCAATCACCCTATTGTGCGGCAGATGATTTTGGAATGCCTGAGGTATTGGGTCATAAACTACCGGGTACACGGATTCCGATTTGATCTCGCCTCCATTCTAGGCCGTAATGAGGACGGCTCACCGATGAGTAAGCCTCCGCTTCTGCATATTCTTGCTTTTGACCCGATCCTAAGCAACGTTAAGCTCATTGCTGAGGCATGGGACGCTGGAGGGCTTTATCAAGTAGGAAGCTTTCCCGCCTGGAACCGGTGGGCTGAATGGAACGGCAAATACCGTGATGACTTGCGCTCCTTTCTCAAGGGAGACGGAGGATTTGCCTTTGCGGCGGCGCAGAGAATCGCAGGTTCCACCGACATGTATAATCCCACAGAGCGGGGCAGCCATGTGTCTGTTAACTTTATTACCTGTCATGATGGATTCACCTTGTACGATTTATACTCCTATAACCAAAAACACAACGAGGCAAACGGCTGGAACGGCGCCGACGGCGCCGATGACAACCGAAGTTGGAACTGTGGTGTGGAAGGCAATACCGACAACCCTGAAGTGCTTTCCTTGCGCTACCGGCTTATTAAAAACGCCTGTGCGGTTTTGCTTTGCAGTCGGGGTACGCCGATGTTTCTTGCCGGGGATGAATTTTGCAACACTCAATTTGGCAACAACAACCCCTATTGCCAGGACAACGAAATTTCTTGGCTTGATTGGAGCATGATCGAGAAAAACCGTGAGATCCACAATTTTTTCAAGTATATGATTGCTTTTCGCAAGGCGCATCCGGCCATCCGTCGGAAAACCGAACCATGTTCCTGCGGCTTCCCGGATGTAAGCTTTTACGGCGAGCAACTCTTGAATCAAAATTACAACCACGAGAGCCGTGTAGTAGGCGTGATGTTTGCTGGAAAAGAAGAAAATGGCGAAGATGATATCGTATTTATAGCGATCAACACTTTCTGGGAGCCAAGATTCATCGAGTTGCCGTATCTTCCGAAAGCACTGCATTGGATGCTGGCCGTAGATACAGGCGCTGAAGATCCGACAGAATGCATCCATTACGAAAAAAATATCTTTCTGCAGATTGAAGATAAAATCAGCCTGCGCCCAAGATCTGTAGCTATCTTAGTCGCTAAAAAATAGAAAACTGCCCGTCAGAGTGTTTCAGACTCCTGACGGGCGTTTTGATGGACAGAAATTGAGGATTGTTGTATATTACGGTAAAGATATATTTTTGACTGATTAGCGTAAACTATGGATATGGAATAAAGGTAAAGGTTATTATAGAAATTGACACACAGATTTCATATCTAGCATGATTTGTGTTGTAATATTGTACATGACTAATCTATAAAGGAGGGGCAATTATGGCCAAAGTTTTAAGGGCAGACGATATGTCAAAATGCATAGGCTGTTTCACTTGCATGTTTATTTGCGCAGGCGTAAACAAACAGGATCATTCAATCGAAAAAAGCTGTATTAAAATTCGCACATACGGAGGATTATCGGGGAAATTTGTAGAAACTGTCTGTCAGGGCTGCCTTGAACCGGCGTGTGCGGAAAAATGCCCAACGGGCGCTCTAGAACTGCGAAAAGGCGGAGGCGTCAAAGTTGACGAGAAAAAATGCATAGGCTGCCGTCGCTGTAAGTCTGCATGCATGTTGAAGGCTGTGGATTTTGACGAAGATACCAATAAGCCGATCATATGCAGGCACTGTGGAATGTGCGTGCGCTACTGTCCGCACGGCTGCCTTACGATGCAAGATGTACCTGATTTGCAAGAAATAGGAGAGTGATGGGATGCTTTATCAGAAAACGGTCCGCGTACTTTATATAAATATGGAAACTCAGAAAATCCGAATAGAGGACAGGGAAGACTTAAAAGAATATCTCGGTGGGGTAGGCGTAGCCTCAAAGCTGCTTGAGGAGAATATGCACCCGGAACTGCCGGTTCTTGACCCGGCACAACCAATCGTGTTCGCCGCCGGCGCACTGTCGACGATATATCCTGTCATGACTAAGGTTGTAGCCATGTTTATTTCGCCTCTGACCGGTGAGCTCGGCGAATCATACGCCGGCGGGCGTATGGCGATGGCCATGTTTTTAGCCGGATATGACGCCATAGTCATTTACGGCAAAGCGCCGAATCCAATGTACCTGTCGATCTCATCAAACGACGTGCTTTTTCGCGACGCAAGAAGTGTTTGGGGAAGCGGCAAAGACAACGTCGGCAGGATAATCCGCGACGAACAGAGAACGCATGGCGGCAAACGCTCCATCATACGTATAGGGGAGGCGGGTGAGAATCTGGTTTCCTACGCCAACGTTATAGTCGACCGTTACCGCCACTTCGGGCGTCTGGGCCTTGGTGCGGTGTTTGGCTCCAAGTACCTGAAAGCGATTAGCATAGCCGGCAACCGAAGCGTACCGATTGATAATTTCAAAGAATACTTCAAAGTATACAGAGAGATATATAATAAATGCACGGATACCGACCTGATGTCAAAATACCACGACGCGGGCACGGCGATAAATATTGAGCCACTTTCCGCGGCGGGCGGGCTCCCGACGCTCAACTTACGTCAGGCTAGCTTTGAACAAGCGGAAAAGGTTTCAGGGGAAACATTTTCAAATGAGTATCTCGCCCGCAAAATGGCTTGTACGGGGTGCCCCGTTGGCTGCATCCACATCGCGCAATTCCGGCGCGCTTTTGCAGAACACGGGCACGAGTATGAAACCATATCCGTCGCGTATGATTACGAGCTGATTTTCGCTCTGGGCACATTTCTGGGGATTGATAACCCGAAAGATATTTTAGAGCTAATTGAAGAAATTGAGTTAGTGGGACTTGACGCGATGAGTGCGGGTGTAGCGTTGGGCTGGGCAACGGAAGCCCTTGAAAACGGAATTGTAACGCCTGATGATACCATCCTCACTCTCAAATTCGGAAGCCACACGGAATACCTGAAAGCTGTGCGCTATCTCGCAAGGGGCGAAAACGAATTCTACAGGAATTTGGGAAAGGGCGTCAAATACGCATCGGAAGTATACGGCGGCGGTGACTACGCGATGCATATTGCGGGAAACGAAATGCCGGGCTATCACACGGGTTACGGTTCGCTCATAGGCGCCGCGGCAGGCGCGCGTCATTCTCATCTCTGTAACGGTGGGTATTCGATCGATCAGGGCGTTAAAGATTTCACCGACGATCCCGAATTTATAGCAGGAGCCATCTTAAAGGAAGAGTTGGAGCGCTGTATGCTGAACTCACTGATCATGTGCCTCTTTGCACGGAAAGTGTACGATCGGGAAACGATACGATCTGCTTTCGCCGCGGTAGGACAGGAAATGACCGATGAAGACCTGACAGAAGCGGCACGTCGTATTTACGCGACAAAATTACGGATAAAAAAAGCGTTGGGCTTTGACCTGAAAAATGTGCGCTTTTCAAAGCGGTTCTTTGAGACTCCGTCTATGCGCGGCAAACTTAACGAGGATACCGCATATGAAATTCTGATGAAGTACCGCGAAAAAGCTTCCGATTTAGAAAAGTAGTTTTTAATCGGATGTTTTCTTCCTGAGCTTCATTAAAATCAAAAACCCAAGTAAAACTGCGATGCCGATGACCACAATGTTAAAAATCTTATTAAAAAGATCCGGCGCTTGTTTTTCTTGTGGGGTTTCAAAAACGACTTCCTGTATACTAAGCCTGTCAATACTGCCTTGAAGTATTTCATTCTTGTATTTTTCAATGTCATAAACCGGAGCCGGCTTTGAGGCGTCGGCTCCGAAAAGTATAGTATACTTCCCGCTTTTGCCACCTTCAAATACTAGTTCGTCTGCATAATATTTAACCGTGATACCTTGGATGTTTATAGGCTTATCATCGGCATTGTCTATTGTGAGGGTCAAAATCTCATCACGAGCGCCCAGACGGTCAAAAGGCATTGTTGTATCCGTATAAGTCGTGCCGTTCAAAGCCAGATTATATAATTCTTTACTTAGCCAAAAGGGAACAGCGGTTACAGTCCGTTGAAACATGCTGTCCGTATCAATCGTTATTTCGGCAAGCCTCAGGTTTTTCAAGCCTTCAATATAGATATATGTTGTTTTTCCTTTTTCTTCAGTACGAAATTTCGGCCTTAAATGTTCGATAAAAAAACTCTTTTGGTTTGTCTCCATGCTATTCTTAAGCTCTACCGTATTAAAGGAAATTTTTTCTAAATTATTTGCGAGCTTAAAGCGGTAATGGGTGTATTTTTTCTGTTCATTAAAAACAATTTCAAGTTTTGACTTGCCGTCAACATTAAACAGTTTATCGTTTTGCGCTTTTTCCCAATGGATATTGTCATAGCTTCCGAACACTTCAACACTTTTAGCAAAGTTTGCATTATCCGTCGTAAACTCTATCGATGTAGCGAGGATATCCCGGCCGGGCTGCTCTGAAACCATATAATCGAAATAGAATTCATCGTCTTTTATGTAAGCGTTGATGAACGTCATGGGGTAACGCGATACTTCAGTATAAGCATCCTGATAACACGAATTAAAAAAATATGGGACATTCTCACCACTTTCATCCGTTATCAATATATCCGATAAGTTGAAATTAGCATTACTGTAAATTTCCGGCGTAAGCCTTATCGCTTTGTATTTGTTTTCACCTGTCATTTCAACAATCGCTGTATGCGCATATACATTTGCACTTAGAAGAATACAAAACAATACAAAACTAACGATTTTCCTAAGCATTTTCTTCCTCCTCCAGCTTCAATTCCAGCCGTTTACTAAAATACTGGTACACAAACGAAATCGCGATAAGCGTTGCCCCAAGCGAAAAGTACGAAGCAATTTTGTATCCGCTGGTTAGGCTGGAAAGGTCAATGATAAACAATTTTACAACCGACATAAGCGCCAGCCCGAGCCCGAGTTTCCTGATAAGTGAATATCTTTTAGCGAAGCCGAATACGATCCAGGCAAGAGCGGTCAGTACATAAATGATCGTCAGCCACATACTTGTAATGGAAAGGCTGAATTGCGTTATAAGCGTTTGAGTGAGTATGATTACAAAATATGCCGATACGAAAAGGGGATACCATTCCACACTGAGCTTCAGTTCCAATACAACAAGTTTCATTAAATCATGCATCACAAAGACGGAAATCAGGCAAATTGCAGCAAGTATCATGTTACCGGTAATTATGGCGACTAAATCAGGTTCCGTGAAAATTCCATTTGAATAGGGCGTTAACTGACCGTTTAAGCCAAACAAGAAAATTATTCCGATAATATATAATGCCATTGATATGATCTTCACGCCGATGTCGGATATTATTCTTATCCGTGGGGCAGTGTATGCCAGTAAGAAAGTCAGGAATATAGCAAGAACCCCTGTCATGTAGTAAATATTATAATATTCGGTGGTGAATTTATCAATAAGCCTATAGCAAATATGTAGCAGAAAGAACCATAGGTTAACAATAACAATATATTTGTAAACTTTCTGAAAAGTTCCTGATATTATTCCTTTATATAGATACGCAGCCAATATGATTACGCTTCCGGCGGTAGTGGCAAAATATTTGTATGTGAACAACCAGTTAATTTCCCCCAATATATCGAACATTATGAATGAAAACAGACACAGACCGTTTATAACAAAACCAACGCGTTTGAAATTCTTGTCGTTTTCCAATATACCATATACGCTGATCGCAATGCCTTCGACAAGCCAGCCTAAAGTAAGCCACTTTATACCGAATTGGAATGGAATAATCAATACGACAAAAGCCATGCCGGTCAGATAAAACAGAGCTTGCATCTTCTTTTCACCAGAGAATTTGCGTTCAATGAGCCAGCCAAGCGCAAGATAAATGGCGGCGAAAATAATGGCAAGCGCTCCTGTGTAGTCATCCCATAAAAACTCGTAAAACATCACATACATGATTAGGCTGCTTGCGAATGTATTTATAGCAATAAGAACAATGTCACGGCTCCTGAATAACGATTTGATCCTGTATGCGCTGACAATTGGTATCAAGGTATAAATCAGGAATGCAAACAGTATGTATAAAATGACTATGGATTTTACCCATGTGGTGTTTGTGTCAACAAAATTTGAGCAAATATAAGCTGTTCCCAATATATTTAAAGAAAGGCCTATAAAAGTGGGGACAGTCCATCTTTTGTGAAACGCAACGAGCAGCGCGAGAAGGTTTAGTAATATAAAATACACCATAGCGCTGTAGAAAAATGTTATACCGCCTGACTGCGAAAACATCGGAAGGTAGCCGCCCACAAGCGCAAATGCTAATATTGTCTGTGAGTTATAGCGCGTTGACAGGAAGAAGGCGGTCAAGGTTATTAAAACACATACGCCAAAGGCGGGATATCTGCTGATAATATTTAATAAGAAATAACTTGTGGCAAGGGCTGCGTAGAGAACGCCAACGCCTCCTGCGGTTATACCGAGCGAAAAGATGTTGGGCTTTTTCCTGTTCAGGATTTCACCTGCCGTAAGCATGATTCCGCCAAGTGCGAACATCAAAATACCTTTAAGCTCGTCGGGCAGGTGTGTGTAAGTTAAACGTGCAACGGTAATGGCGCCGATAATAATTAAAAATACCCCGACGATATTGAGTACATTAAGCCCTATTAACCGTTCAATATTGTTTTTCTTAGTTATGGCTAATATCTGTTCATCTGTGATCTGTTCATTTTTAAGTTTTTCAAACTCAGCTTGTTCATTTTGTGAAAAAGCCCCGTGAGCCTCTGCAAACTGTTTCTGAGCTTCGGTTACCTTGAAGTTTAACTCCACGGCAAGCTCATCAAGCTTTTGGTAAATTTCATCTGAAATGCCGATATGATTTTGATGCAAAACGGACGTCATTTTATCTATTTTGGATTTTATACTTGTTTCAAGGACAGTAAGCTTGTTGATCTCGCTTGCATTTTTGCGGAAATATATTTCAAGCTTATTTTTCGATGAGCCTACAATTGCTGCTTTCTCACTGTATATCTGCTCATGCAGGGCATTTTTCAGGCTTTTGTTTTGTTCTGCCAGTGTTTTAACAATTTGAACAGATTTTTCGTATTCGGCACTGAGTTTTCCAAGCTCTGCTATAAGCTTTGCGTTTTCTTTTGTCAAATCACTGTTTTCGATACGTTTTACTTCATTTTCAAGTTCAGTCAGAACGTTCTGCTGCCGGTTTACAATACCTCGCAGATTGTTTTCCATTTTCTCCACCTCCCAAAGACACTTTGCTTCCGCCCATTGTGGTATAATACTACATCATAAGAGAGCTTTCGGCAATACTATATTATTAAGGAAACGCTGATTGAATTCATTTCCAAGCTGTTGCCAAAAGCTCGGCGGCTTTTTTCAGTGCGTCTTCCTTTAATCCCGCATAGCCGGCAACGACTGTGTGCGTTTCTTCCGGGACGCCGCTGTAATATCCCGACAGCGGATACACGTCCACACCGGCGTCCGCCGCCTTTTTAACAAGTAATTCTTCGTGTATGGACGGCATTCGCAGCAATAAATGACGCAAAGCTAATTGCTGAACTTAGTGAAGACTTGGGCGAAGCGATGGTTGGCGTCAATGAACAGGAAATTGCCTTGCTGATGGCCGAACGCGGGAAATAGTGTGAGAGATTATCGTTCAAGACAAAATCAGACATTTCGATAACCGAAACGTCTGATTTTGCTTTTTAGTTTCGATAATTTTATTGACATTTGTTATAAGTGATATGTAAAATAAAAGCAGATGACGTTATTGCCGAGTTTTGCGAAAATCAAAACCTAGGAGGAATTTTTATGTTAAAATGTGCGAGTGTATACACATATGAGCTTGATGACCCGGAGCTTGCCCTTGAGGAGATCAATTCGCAGCTCGCTGAAAAAATACCGCTTCTGGCGAACTCTGTCGGAATCATTATGTGCCATACTGAATTTATTACTTCCGGTATCGTCAGGCACATCAGTAAAAACCTGCCCTTTGAACTGGCGGGCGTGACTACGTCCTCACAGGCTGTCAACGGCGAAGCAGGCGAAATGATCCTGACAATCTTCGTAATGACCTCGGATGACGTGCGGTTCAAATCAGGCGTGACTGGAGATTTGGATGATACCATCGACGCTCCGCTCAAAGAGGCTTACGGCAAACTGGCGGGCGGTGAGCCCGAACTGCCTAAACTTGCCTTTGTATTTCTTCCGCTTATTCTGAAACACGCGGGAGACGCTTACATCAATGCCTGGAAGCAGGTCATTCCAGGCGTACCGGTTTACGGAACCATCGCCATAGACGATACGGTGGCTTTTGAAGGAAGCGAGACAATTTACGGGGGCGAAAACTATAAAACCGCGATGCCGTTCGTGCTATGCTATGGGAACATAAACCCCCGTTTCCTGATCGGAATCCTCCCAGAAGACAAGGTTATGCCGTATAAAGGCGAAGTCACAAAATCAAACGGGTCTTTTGTCGCCGAAATCAATAATATAAACGCGTATAAATATTTTGAGGATATCGGATTGGCGAAAGATGGCGCCTTTGCTCACAGTTCTTTATTTGTTCCCTTTGTGATCGACCAGAAAAAACGCGAGGATTACGACGGCATACCTGTCATACGTGGGCACGCCGCTTTTACGGAAGACGGAACGGCTATTTTCCGTGGTAACGTTGACGAAGGCTCTACCTTTACCATGCTGGCTACCGAGTCAAACGGTGTATTATCAGCAACAAGACAAAAAATCGGACAAATCAATGAATTAAACGATGTTAACGGCGCGTTGATTTTTCCCTGCATTGTCCGCCAGATGATGACGATAGGCGCCGGCTCTCTGGCCGAGCTTGAGATCATAAAAGATATAATAAATCCCGATATACCTTTCATGGCGGGATACTCGGGCGGAGAAGTTTGTCCGACATCCGTAAAAAACAATGTTCCGATCAACAGGTTTCACAATTTTACTTTGATAATTCTTATCTTATGATAGTAAAGAAAGGCGGTCATTAATTATGTTAAGATGTGCCAGTATTTATACTTGCGAAGCTGACGACCATGATGTTGCATTAGCTGAAATAAAAACGCAGCTCCAAAGCAAAATAACACTGCTAAAAAATTCGGTTGGTATTATTATGTGTCATTCCGAATTTATCGCCACTGGTGTTTTGAAACATATCTGCGAAAACCTGCCCTTCGATTTAGCCGGTGTAACGACTTCATCGCAAGCTGTCAACGATGAGGTCGGCGAACTAATGTTGACAATTTTTGTAGTGACGTCGAATGACGTCCGGTTCAAGACTGGCGCCACCGAAGCCTTGGGCGATGATGTTGACGGCCAGATCAAAGCCGCATATGATAAGGCGGCGGTGGACGAGTCTGTATTGCCCGAGCTTATTCTTGCATTTCCCCCGTTCGGATTACACGCGGGCGACACATATGTCAGGGCATGGGGGAAAATTGTGCCGAAAAAGCCTGTTTTCGGTACGCACGCGATAGATGATACGGTGTCATTCAGCGAATGCGAAACAATTTTCAACGGCGTAAACGATAAAGCCGCAATGTCGTTTGTATTATGCTACGGCGATATCAACCCACGGTTTTTGGTGGCTACCTTTTCTGAAAACAACGCTGTGTCCTCAAAAGCGAACGTCACTAAAGCGAAAGGGAATTGTGTTTATGAAATAAATAACGATATAGCGCTTAAATACTTTGAAGAAAAAGGGTTTGTCGAAAGCGTAAAATTTACGCCCTTTATGATAGACCTGCTAAAGCGTGAGGACTATGACGGCATTCCTGTCATACGCGGGCATGCGGCCTTTACGGATAACGGGGCGGCTATTTTCTACGGAGACGTCGACGAAGGGTCTACCTTCACCTTGTTAAAAACCGACGCGGACGATATCGTGGCGGCAACCGTTCAAAAGGTTCGCCAAATCAATGATCTGCCTGATGTGAACGGCGCGCTCTTATTCCCGTGCGTTGTTCGCCGTGTAGCTTTTTTGGGTATCAATAAACCGTTACTGGAGCTGCAAAGCGCCAGGGATGTGATAAATCCTGAAATTCCGTTTATGATGGGATACGCAGGCGGCGAGATATGCCCTACCTCAGTAAGAGACGGCGCTGCGGCCAACAGATTTCATAATCATTCGCTGGTCATTCTTGTTATCTGACAGATTCAGGCAGAGTGTCGTTAAAAATTTGTGAGTAAGGGGAGGCGGGACGTTTGGACACCGATAACGGATATATTAATATTTCCATTGACGAATATAACGAGTTAAAAGCGGCCAAAGCAGAAAAAAATAAGCTCGCGCGGGAACTGCGGAACCTTATAAAACGCAATGAGATCAATCAACTGAACGTGGAAACCCAAACAGGGCTGACCAGGATCATCTCCGCCGAAAAACAGCGGCAGGAGGTGTATGTCCGTCTGCTTTTAGAGTCATGCCCGGATATCATGTTCATATTTGACGAAAACATTAAATTTTTGCTTGGCACAAATTCGATAAAAAACATTATTGATATCGACGATGTTTCCGTTTTGCAGGGGCGGGAGTTTGACAGTATTATTAAAAGATATGGTTTCCCCGCTTCTTTTGATGAAATGCACGCTTTGATCAAGAGTATGATCCAAAATCGCGGCGATACAGAGAAAAAGTTTAAAATCTCTTCCGGAGAAAATGAATATGATGTGACGATATTGCCGTTTCACAAGGATACCGGCGAATTCGCGGGCGTTCTTGTAATTTTAAACGACATTACGCCGTTGGTAAGGGCGAAAGAAATCGCGGAACATACAAGCAAGGTAAAAAGCGATTTCCTCGCAAATATGAGTCATGAGATACGCACTCCGATGAACGCTATTATTGGCATGACGGCTATCGGAATGTCTGCCGGCGATATAGAACGAAAAAATTACAGTTTTGCAAGAATCGATAATGCGTCGAAACACTTGTTAGGCGTTATTAATGATATTTTGGATATGTCTAAAATCGAGGCAAATAAGTTGGAGCTTTCACCCGTCTGCTTTGGATTTGAGAAAATGCTGAAAAATGTCGTAAACGTGATCAATTTCCGCGTGGATGAGCGCCGGCAGAGGTTTTACATCAATATTGACAAAAACATACCGGATGTACTCATCGGCGACGATCAAAGACTTTCGCAGGTCATAACCAACCTTTTATCTAACGCCATAAAATTCACGCCGGAGGAAGGAACCATTCGTCTTGACTCACACCTGCTGTCCGAAAAGAACGGCTTATGCCGCATACAAATCAGCGTTGCGGATACGGGAATCGGTATCACCGATGAACAAAAAGCGCGCTTATTCCAATCTTTCCATCAAGCCGAAGCCGGCACATCACGGAAATATGGCGGCACAGGGCTTGGTCTTGTCATTTCAAAACGTATAGTCGAGTTGATGGACGGTGAGATATGGGTGGAGTCAGAATCGGGCGTCGGTTCAACATTCTCCTTTACTATTATGATGCAACGCGGCTCAGAAAAGCGGCAGCCCTTGTTTGCCGGTGGCGTTGATTGCAGCAACATACGCATATTCGCCGTGGATGACGAGCCTGAAATCCGCGAGTTCTTTTCGGATGTGTGCGCGAATCTTGGAGTTTATTGCAGGGTCGCCGCCAGCGGTGAGAAAGCCGCCGAGCTTCTGGCTTTGGATAACAATTACGACATCTATTTTCTTGATTGGAAGCTGCCGGGAATGACCGGAATTGAGCTTGCCAGGCAAATCAATGTGAAAAAAATAAGAGAATCCGTCGTTATTTTATTTTCCTCAATCGATTGGAGCCCCATAGAGCGCGAGGCTCGTGGCGCGGGTATTGATAAATTCCTCTCGAAACCGTTGTTCAGGTCGGCAATCGTTGATACGATCAACGAATTTCTCGGCTGTGAATGCACATTGAAACAGATAGAAAAAGACACTGAACCCGACGATTTCTCAGGTAATACGATTTTGCTTGCGGAAGATGTGGAGATAAACCGCGAAATAGTGCTAGCGTTGCTTGAACCGACAAACTTGAATATTGAGTTTGCGGAGAACGGCGCACAGGCGGTAAAGATTGTCGAGTCCGCGCCAGAACGGTACGATATGATATTTATGGATGTGCAGATGCCGGAAATGGATGGTTATGAAGCGACCCGCGTCATCCGTAGTCTTGATACTCCGAGAGCAAAAACCATTCCCATCATCGCAATGACCGCCAACGTATTCCGTGAGGACGTTGAAAAGTGCATTGACGCCGGAATGAACGGCCATGTCGGAAAACCTATCGACTTGGACGATGTTCTCCAACAATTAAGACTATATTTGGGCCAAAGGTGTAAGTGTTCATGAAAAACAGAGGCGCTTCATCCGGAGCTATCCCATCGCTATGTTCTGATGATGTGTTGAGTATATAGTTAATATCCATAAAACTAACTCCTTCAATTTTGCAAATTAACGAATGGCAAAATGGGCTTGTTTTCGCCAATATATATATGCCTGATTACGAGGAGATGTGAAAACGGAGCCTGAATGTGGTGGAACGTAAAGAAACATATCTAAATCACAGATAATGCACTGGTATAAATATGGTTATTTATGATATAATCATATCGTAGGACAACAGATAGTGTCTACTAAAAAATGAAAAACGCAAACCGAACCTTAACAAAAAAATATAGTGAAAATCGATGGAAAAAACAGGAGGAATTATTAATGAAAATCAGTGCAAAGAACCAATTTAAAGGAAAGATCACAAATATTCAAGAGGGGACTGTAAATGGTATTGTTAGCATTGATATCGGAGGCGGAAATACTGTTACCGCCACGATCTCTATGAACTCTATCAAGGAATTAAAGCTGCAAGTCGGTAATGAAGCTTACGCGATTATTAAAGCTACTTCCGTAATGGTCGGCATCGATTGATTAGAAGAAGAATGCACCCGGTTAGGATTTAAGCCTGCCGGGTGTTTTCTATTATTTCTACTGTCTTCTAATACCATGGCAAAAAGCCGATAGGGTACCGCTGGAAACGGTTGTGCCTCCTATGTGGAAAGACGGTATTTTTAGTTAGGACACAATATTTTCTTTAAGGTCACGTTCGATGAGTTTATTATCGTCAACGTGGCCGTTTTTTTTCCCTTCAAGATCTTTAATCAGCCTTCACAAAAACATGTGAAAGTGAGCAAAAGTTGACGATCTGTACACAAACACGTTTTTAGCGTTTTTGATGTTGAAAAGGCTCTTGAGTAATAATAAAATAAAAGCCGAATAGGTGATTATAAATACAAAAGGATTCGCAGCAGTTTTTATGTAAAAAATATGGAAAAGAGGTGAAAGTACTGACAGGAAGGAAAGTTAACCGAACCCGAAGAAATGCATGCGGAAACCGAAAGGCTTTGGCACGATGTAACTTTGAATGAGGAAAGGCTGAAAGGTGGTGATGCGTATGATTGCCGAATAATTGAAGAACATTGTACTACAGTTAACGAAAAAGTAATTAAGAGGAGGAAGGAAAGTGAAACGCAAAAGAACCAGAAAAATTGTTAGTATTATTCTAACCGTATGCTTCGTGCTTGCGGGGACCCAGGTGGGCGCGCTTGCCGAAAGCGTCTCGGGAGCATATCTCCCTGAAAAGAGCCAGGGCCCGTTTGAGGCGATGTATGACAGCGAGGCGCTTATTGAGGAACAGCTTAGGAAACTTGATCGTGCTTTTGAGAGAGAGTATCCTGATGAGACTTCCCAGGATGTTTTTATGAAAGAAAACAAAGATGGCCCCGCTTTCAAGGAAAAGGCCCGCGAGCGCGAGGAACTGGAAAAACGCCTCCGGGAAGAGATGACCCCCGACCGGTATATCGTTAAATATAAATCAAATAGCGACAGAACACTGGCGCAAGTAAACGGTATTTCTGGCCGGATCGATAAGGCTGAGGCTCTCATGGCTATGGCAGAGAAAAATAGTGGGAGTAAGATTGAAGTCATAAAAATGACCGAGAGGGTAAACCCGAAGGAACTTGTGGAAGAGCTTAAACTTTTAGGTGTGGATAAACAGATTGAGTATATACAGCCTGACAATAGACTCTCTTTGGATAGCTTAGATAAAGAAGCGGATGCAAGCGAAGGGCCGGTGACAGAAGGGCCCAGCTTGGAACTTGTGGATCCGGAGGAAGAGCCGGGGACTGAGCCGGAGGAAGAGCTGGCTGGAGAACCAGTAACCGAGCCGGAGGAAGAACTGACTGAAGATCCGGAAGATGTTATCAGCGAAGAGCTTGAGGAAATAGTCGAAGACGCTATCAAATCCGAAGTGATTGTAGCAGTCATAGACACCGGAATCGACGTCAACCATCCGGAACTTTCTGGCTACATCTGGGAAAATATGGAAGATGGCTCAAAAGGGTGGGATTTCGTAAATCAGAACAGCCAGGTATACGACCCGGCGCTGGGGCTTGACCAGGTACATGGCACACACATTGCCGGGATTATTGCCAAACAAGCAAGAGAAAATAAAAGTGATGTCAAGATCATGCCGCTAAAGGTATTTGAAAACGGAGCCGCCTACACAAGCGACATCATAGCAGCCATCAGGTACGCCCAGGAAAACGGAGCAAGCATTGTCAACTGCAGTTTCGGCAGCAAAGCGGAAAACCAGGCGCTAAGAGAGGCGATTGAGGAAAGCGGCATGCTGTTTGTGTGCGCTGTAGGCAACAACCGGCAGGGCTTGGAAGAAAAACCTTCGTATCCTGCGTGTTACGATCTTGCTAACATCATCAGCGTAGCGTCAGTAAACGATGACGGTGGATTCTCATATTTCTCAAACTATGGAGGAGGCGTTGACATAACAGCTCCAGGGCGCGATGTGCTTAGCACATTTCCGGAAAATGAGTACGGAACGCTTACGGGAACGTCTATGTCGGCGGCGTATGTGAGTGCAGCCGCAGCCGCAGTAAGCGCAAGTGAGGATTTGACAACCAGAGAGCTAAAGAACAGGCTGCTTGACACAGCAGACAAACTATCAAATTTGCAGAATAAAGTGAATAACGGCAGGCGGGCCAATCTTGAAAACGCCGTAAACAATACCATTCAGACGAATATCATACAGAATGATCCAGCTGATGATTTCGATGTTCACGGATATCAGATGAGCCAGAGTGAGCTCTTTGAGCTATATAGTTCAACCTCTGTTGTTCAGATTGAAGCGGGAAGAAAACATACAACCGCACTTAAATCAGATGGAAGCGTATGGGTCTGGGGATGTAATAATTATGGGCAGCACGGCAACACAATTTATTCGGAATCATTGAGCCGGGTTATAGGGCTCACCGACGTAATAGCGGTATCTGCCGGGGATGGGTTTAACCTGGCATTGAGAGCCGACGGGACCGTATGGGCCTTCGGATACAACCGCTATGGGCAGCTGGGCGACGGCACGGCTACTGACAGGGCAGCGCCTGCACAAGTGGTTGGCCTCACCGATATTACAGCTATCTCAGCAGGGAATTACCACAGCATGGCGCTGAGGAGTGACGGAAAAGTACATACCTGGGGAGACAATTACTATGGGCAGCTGGGCGACGGAACTGCTGTGATGTACACAGCGACGCCGGTACAAGTAACAGGGCTTAACGGCGTTACAGCTATATCAGCAGGGGGTTGCCACAGCCTGGCGCTTACAAGCGATGGAAAAGTGCATGCCTGGGGATACAATTATTATGGGGAGCTGGGTGACGGCACGAACATTAAGAGGAATGCGCCGGTGCAGGTGGCGGCTCTCGCCGATGTTACTTCTATCTCTGCAGGGTCCATGCATAGTATGGCGCTTACAAGCGATGGAAAAGTGCATGCCTGGGGATACAATTACTATGGGCGGCTGGGTGACGGCACGGCCATTAACAGGAATGCACCGGTGCAGGTGACGGCTCTAACCGATATTACTTCTATCTCCGCAGGGTACATGCACAGCCTGGCGCTGAGGAGTGACGGAAAAGTGCATGCCTGGGGATACAATTACTACGGGCAGCTGGGTGACGGCACGGCCACTGACAGGAACGCGCCGGTACAGGTGGTTGGCCTTACAGGAGTGGCAGCCATTTCCGCCGGAGGTGGGTATAGCGTAGCGCAAAGGAGCGATGAAACATTATGGTCATGGGGGGAAAACTCCTCAGGGCAGCTTGGAAATGGAACTTACGCAGTCAGGTCAACGCCGGTGCAGGTGACGGGCCTTACGGATGTCGCAGCCCTATCAGCCGGAAGTGCTCACAGTCTGGCTCTAAGGAGTGATAGCACGATATGGGCCTTTGGAAATAACTTCGATGGGCAGCTGGGCGACGGTACAAACACAAACAGGAATGCGCCGGTACAGGTGACGGGCCTTAGCGGTGTAACAGCCATATCTGCCGGGTATTACCATAGCCTGGCGCTTACGAGTGACGGAAAAGTATGGGCCTTTGGACATAACTTCTATGGGCAGCTGGGCGACGGTACAAACACAAACAGGAATGCGCCGGTACAAGTGACGGGCCTTAGCGGTGTAATAGCCATATCTGCCGGGTATAAACATAGCCTGGCGCTTACAAGTGACGGAAAAATATGGGCCTTTGGATATAACCTGGATGGACAGCTGGGCGACGGCACAAACACAAATAGCAATGTGCCGGTACAAGTGACGGGCCTTACAGGTGTAAAAGCTATATCAGCCGGGGGAAGCCATAGCCTGGCGCTTAAAAACGACGGAAGTGTGTGGGCCTTCGGGGACAACTCCGATGGGCAGCTGGGCGATGGCACGAATACGAAAAGGACAACGCCGGTACAGGTGACTGCCCTTTCTGATGTTACATCCATATCTGCCGGGTGTTTCAACAGTCTGGCGCTTAAAAACGACGAAAGCGTATGGGGCTTTGGATATAATAATTTTGGGCAACAAAGGACAACGCCAATACAGGTAACAGGCCTCACAGGTGTTACATCCGTATCCGCCGGATACTACCATAATTTGGCACAAAAGAGCGACGGAAAAGTGTGGGCCTGGGGGCACAACTACTACGGGACGCTGGGTGACGGTACGGCCATAGAAAGGCCAATTCCGGTACAGGTAACAGGCCTCACAGGCATTACGGCCATATCCGCCGGATTATACCACAACCTGGCATTGAAGGGCGACGAAGCAGTGAGCGCCTGGGGAGATAACCTCTATAGCCAGCTGGGCTTGCCGTACCCTCAAAACTCAAGTATCCCCGTACAGAGCCAGGCAGGGCTAACATCTGTTGATCCAGGCCCCAATATAGATATGTCGGAGATCACAAGAGATATAACAAACGGCGACGAGTTTATCATCACATGCTCTTTAATGAATATAACGTCGCTCAGCGGAAGCGTATTCAAGATAACGTATGACCCCGTGCAGGTCACGCTTGTTGATTTCGCGGCGCAAACTCCGGAGTTAAATGTCAGCGTTGGCGCTGTGCCAGGTACCGATCTTGAGATATTGTCACATAACACATCGACTGGCGAATTGACATTCAAAGTAAATAAGGCGGTCCCGCCAGACAAGATGCTTTCGGGGGCGGTAAGCGCGCTCAAGTTTAAAGCAAAGGTTACAGATAGCACGACGATAGATGTTGAGCAGATATGATAAGAAGCTATAGAATTAAATTGAGTAAGTTCATCGTATAAATTAGGAGAAAAGAATGAAGAACAAAATGCACAAGAGGATCATCAGTATGATCTTAGTCACGTGCTTTTTCCTGGCAAGTATATCCACACAGGCCTTGGCGGAAACCATTCAGGAAGAAATGCAATGGAAAGAAATACTAGAGGCCTTTGATGGCGTGGAAGAACGAAACACGCTGGAGGAAGAAGATTCGTCATCAATCGAAAATATGGACGAGGATGCAGAGCTTTCGGACGAGAAGCTTCCAGATGAAGAACTGCTTGACGAAGAGGAAGCCTTAGAGCCGGAAATAGAAGAAGAGGTGGGCGACTCTAAAGCGGAAGCGCTCGCAGAAGAATATGAGACAAACCGTTTTATTGTGAAGTATAAGGCGGGCAGCGTCTCCTGGAATGAGATAAAACCCTCCAGGATGCCCACTATGGACGACTTAAACGCTTCGCCTGCGCAAGGCAGTTTGGTGCCTGGCGATAAGACTTCCTTAAAGCGTGAGGCTAAACCATATAAAGTGGAGCCATCTGATTTAGGCTTTGAAAGCCTTAGTATCACCAGGGCAGAAGTAATCGAGACAAGCCGCGCGCTGGTCATTGAGACAGAAGAGATAATGAATTCAGCGGACCTGTTAAGTTATATTATCGAAGAGGACGTAAGCAAAGAGATCTTGTACATTCAGCCGGATTTCGAAATGAATGCTTCCTCGTTTGACCCCTTGCTGGATAAACAATGGGGGCATCAGCAAGAATACATGCCCGCAGTTTCGGAAGAGGAAAAATATATAGGTGAGGAAACCTCTGATATTGAGATACCTATGCCTTTTGATGAGATCGACTTTGGAAACATCATAAAGAGCGCGCTTGCAGGAGCTAACCTTAAGGATCAAAAACAAACTGCTTCAAGCGCGAAACCCTATCGTATGGATGCGGATGTCATAGAGGCATGGGAAATCACAAAAGGAGAAGGCGCCATTGTGGCGCTGCTTGACTCTGGTGTGGACACGGCACACGAGGACCTTCAGGGCAGCCTCCTTCCCGGCTGGGATTTTGTAAATGACGATGATACTGTAGATGACCCGGAGTGGCGCCATGACCAGGGGCACGGAACCATGATGGCCGGAATTATCGCCGCGAAAGGTGACAACGGCGTTGGAATTGCAGGCGTGGCGCCAGAGGCAAAAGTGCTACCGTTGAAAGTGTTCCAGGGAGGAAGCGCGTATACGAGCGACATTATAAGGGCAATAGAATATGCAGAATCAAATGGGGCAAGTATCGCCAATATGAGCTTTGGAAGTATGTTCTATAACCCGGCGCTTGAAGAAGCGATCGCAAATAGCGGAATGCTCTTTGTATGCGCAACGGGAAACAGCGGGTACAATATCGACAAATACCCGGTGTACCCGGCAGCCTTCGAGCTTGATAACGTGATTGCCGTATCCGCTATCAATAGGGACGGACGGCTCAGCCTCTTTTCAAATTACGGACAAAACAAAGTTGATGTAGCTGCACCGGGAGCAGAAATCCTGACCACATGGCTGGATAACTCCTACGAGGAAGGAAGCGGCACCTCAATGGCGGCCGCTTATGTCTCAGGAGAAGCCGCACTCATTTTATCCATACATGGAAATTATGATGCAAAGCAAATCAAAGAGAGGATTATCGATTCCTCCGACCAAGTCACAGGGCTTAGGGATAAAGTAAAGGACGGAAGGAAGATAAACTGCGCTTATGCCGTATCAAGCAAAAGCCCGGCGAATCACAATGTAATCAGAGTAGATGACCCGCCAAGGGAAGATCTTGCCCCAGGCGAAATGCCGGACCGGGAGGACTTTGAGCTTTACGCAGACGGATACGTCAGCATGAGGCGCTCCATGAACACGGCAAGGCACGGGCTCGCCGTGGTAGCCGTAAATAATAAGATTTACGCGATTGGCGGACAGACAACAGCGATCGATGGATATAGCAATGTTGTCGAGGAGTATAATCCGGCGACAGACACGTGGACGACAAAAGCCCCCATGCCTATTGCTAAAAGCTATTTTGGATATTTTGTCTATCAAAATAAAGTTTACGTCATAGGAGGGGAGACAAGTCCGAGGCTTTACTCAAGCTCGGTTGAAGTATATGACCCTGCAAGCAACACCTGGAGCAGTAAAGGGAATATCCTTCCAATAGGCAGAAAATCACTGACCGCGACGCTTGACCCAACCACAGGCAAAGCCTATGTTATCGGCGGGTATAATCAAAGCTACCGCAACTATGTCCACGAATTCAATCCAGATACATTTACGTTCGTATTAAAAACGAATATTACAACTGTAAGGAGCGATCATGTGGCTTTCTACTACAATGGGAGCATATACGTTGAAGGCGGGATTGGCTTAGGAGGAAACAGAGTAACTTTTGAAGAGCAGTATAATGTAGCTACAGGCGTGACAGTATACGGAGGGGCTGCGCGTGCGCTCCCAACGGCTGCGGGCGTTGTTACTGAGGACCGGTTTATAGGGATAGGGGGGCAAAGAGAAGGTTTATATACATTAGAAATGAGACACTCGTCTCTGCAAATGTCCGGTGATTACTATATAACAAAAAGCCAGATGAGTATGGCAAGGGCAGGGCTCGGCGCGGCAATATTAAACGGTAAAGTGTATATGGCGGGCGGAATAAACGGAAACAGCGTAATGGGGTATTTAGAGGAGCTTGACCTCGGGTGGCAGGAAAAAGCGCCGCTCCCTGTTCCTTTAAAAGACTTTAAAAGCGTGGAAGCGGACGGCAAGATATACGTAATGGGTGGTGAAACCCTTGTCTCCGGGGCAGCGCAGCGCTCAAAAGCGGTATATGCTTACGATCCTATCGCAAATAGCTGGGCGCGAAAGGCAGATATGCCATATTACAGTGATCAGTTAGCTATTGCCATAGCGTATGGAAAGATTTATATGATCGGAGGAAGGGCCTCTCAAACGCTGACAGGCACTTTTACGAATACGGATAAAGTATATGAATACGACTATAGAACGGATTTATGGACGGAAAAGGCGCCGCTTGCACGAGTCAGATTAGGCGCAAGCGCAACCTTTTATAACGGAAAAATCTATGTGCTTGGCGGCTCGTCAGGAAGCGGGGTTCTTGTTGATACGTACGATCCGCTGGCGGATACATGGGCAAGTAAAAACAATATGCCGCTGGCAAGGACATCGCCGTACAGTGGCGTATTGAGTGACCAGCTATTCGTTATGAATACGTATACCAATAATTTATTGATATATAATGAAAGCAGTGATACATGGCAGACAAAAACGCCAACAGCAGGTCACTTCGGGAGTACGTATTTTGTTTTGCAGAACACTCTGTTCAGTTTCTGGAAAGGCGAGAGCAATATTAACCCGTTGATATATGAATATTACCCGACTGAGAACATGTGTGCGTATTACTTTACATTTACTTTTGTAGGGTATTTACATGAGGTAACCACACTTAACAACAAAGCATACATTTTTACAGGGCCTGATAATTACTCGACAGGCCTTGTGGAATACGCTGTCTCTAAAAGCCCATGGGTCATTGTAAACGCGATAGATTATTCTGCTGTTGGGATTGGAACGGCGGTTGTTAACGGGAAAATCTATGCGGCTGGTGGATTGAAGTATGCACCATATGCATATTTAAAAAGTTTAAGAGAATATGACCCTGCTACAAATGGTTGGATAAACAAAGCAAATATGTTAACAGCGAGAAGCAATTTTGGCGCAGCAAGCGCCGGAGGGAAATTTTACGCAATCGGGGGTGATGTCGCCTCAAACAAGGTGGAGGAATATAACCCGGCCACAAATGCCTGGCAGGCAAAAGCGAACCTTCCTGTTGCGCTCTCGCATATAGCCGCTGTAGAGGCAGGTGGCAAGATTTATGCGATAGGAGGCAAGAACAGTTTAAGAACTGGAGTCGACACATTTTATGAATATAACCCTGCGACGAACACTTGGACACAAAAGGCCAATATGCCAACAGCGAGGTTCGGCGTGAGCGCAGGGGTAATCGACGGCAAGATATACGTTGCCGGCGGGTTTAAAAAGGCGCTAAGTAATACGCCCCCCGAGAAACCGTCATTGCCCGTGAACGTACTGGAAGTCTATGACATCGCAAGCAACACATGGTCTACAAAGACACCGCTTCCGTATGAGCTCGGATACGCCGGAGGCGCGGCGAGGGACACGTTTTACGTGATTGGCGGATTCAACGGGTACAATGAGTTCTCGCTTGTATACGAGTATAGCCCCTTACTTGACAAATGGTTTACCTGGCCAGGGCCAAATGAAAAGAATTATAATTTTGGCACTGCTTTAACGGCGGAAGGTTTATATACGATCGGGGGAGAGAATAATGGAGGATATACGAATTCTGTAGAATTCGCCCCAATCAGCATGCTGACTTCCGACTTCATCCATTTCGGGGATGAACAGATCAACCCGACCGGCAATTTCGCGAGAACCTATACTGACCTGGAGTACACAACCCCAGGATTCAACATGGTGTTTTCAAGGACATATAACTCGGGGGATGACAGGGCAAGTAATATAAGTAAAGGCTGGACATTCGGCTTTGAATCAAAGCTCACGGAAAGCGGAAACAACCTCGTGGCAAGGCTCCCGAACGGCAGCGGAATCACCTTTGGCATCAACGCGGCAACCGGAACGTATACTGCGAAAGACTCAAGAAGCACGCTTGTAAAAGAGCCGAACGGAACGAGGGTCCTGACAACCGCCGACCAGTATTCGTATGGGTATAATTCGGCCGGATACATGACCTGGATGAAAGACCGAAACGGGAATACAATTAATATCACAGTGAACGCGAGTGGCCAGGTTACAGCGGTGACAGACCCTGTTGGCAGGACAAGCACTGTTGCGTATACGAGCAACAGAATCAGCCAGATCAATGGCCCGGCCGGAATAGTGGTAAAATACGCTTATGACGCATCCGGCAGGCTCCAGACTGTTACAAACCCAAGGAATTTCACGACGGGCTATGAGTACGATGCTAACGGTAATTTATCAAAGATTAAGGACGCATATAACGTCGCGGTTGAAACCATCACATACCTGCCGAAAAACGTGGATGAAACATTCCAGAAGGTAAGTACAATCACAAACGCCTACGGAAACGTAGAAACCTATTTATATGACAAGGTTGAAGGAAAGGTATCGGTTAAAGACAGCAATAACAGGGAGCGGGTTACATGGTTTGACAAAATGCTCTATCCGATTCGGGAAAGGGACGCTGAAAACAAAGAAACAAGGACAACCTACTTTGATGAAGGCGGCATAAACAAATACGGCGAGATCAAATCGTTTACAGACCGAAACGGCAATACCACCTATTATGACAGGGATGTAAACGGTAATATTACAAAGACCGTCAATCCCGACGGAGGTATAAAGGAATTTACTTATGACGCAAAGAACAACCTTCTTTCCGAGAAGGATCAGCTGGGCAAGTACACTTTCTATGAGTATGATGCAAATTCGATTAATTTGCTTAAGACAGCCCGGCCGCTAAACGGGACGGATGTTTATTCTTCCGGAGCGGTACAAAGCAATTTTTCGATCACAGAAAACAGTTACTACACAGCAACGGAAGCACAGGGCATGTGCGGAAAAAGCATTTCCGGCCTTTTAAAGAGCGTAAAGGATCCGGAAGGGCGCATTACTGCTTACACGTATGATGCTAACGCAAACATCGCCACGATCAAAGACGCCCTGAACCAAACTGCAAGCTATCAGTTTAATACCTTAGGCTGGCTAAAACAGGAAACAAGCGTAAAAGGGTATACAACCAAATACTATTATGATAAAGCGGGCAATGTGCTGAAAAAAGTTCTGCATGGCGGCGAGACGGAAAGAATCAGGCACGACAGCAACGGAAACGTTGTTCAAAGGGTCACGCCAAAGCAATACACAGCCGGCAGCGACACAGCGGCGACGTTTGACGCGCAAAACATCTTATCAG
>Ga0123353_10001070_pt1 | contig 33391 bp, 26 predicted proteins | sample TergutLab28metaG_3_FD_92763 | JGI IMG/M metagenome (GOLD analysis project Ga0123353, IMG submission 92763) | Labiotermes labralis P3 segment gut microbial communities from Petit-Saut dam, French Guiana - Lab288 P3 | ecosystem: Host-associated > Arthropoda: Insects > Digestive system > Gut ... | reverse complement strand
ATGCAGCATTGCCTCCATGCCAAATTTAGACTGACTTATTTTCCATTTTAAAAGTGACCAAAATTTGGGATCAGCCTTTTGGTAGCATTTTTCCAAAATGAGAAGGGCTTTTTCGTATTTATGCTGAGCCATTTCTACTTCAGCCTTATCCACAGCCTTTTGAATATTTTTGGGAAGTTGCGCAAGAAGTGAAAGATGTAGAAAAATGACCAAAAAAAAGAATACTGTTTTTTGAAACATCACTTGTAGTAATTTTGTGCAAAAATATAAAAACAATTATACTGAAAAATCGTTAAATCTAAAATCGTAAATCTAAAATCTAAAATATATTTTCGCCGCTCAAAATAAAATATTGTGCAGACCTCTAATATTAAATCGGTTTTCAGCATCAAACGTGTTTTAATTCCTATCGCAATTGGAATTCTGTTTTCTATTTACTCGTTGGTTGCTTCAAAGTTTGATCTCACTGTATTAAAAGGCATTGAGATCAGTTTGTGGTATATCTTTTGGGCAACCGTTTGTATGGTAATGCGTGATTTGATGTATATTATTCGTATTAGAATTTTAACTGAAAAACAGTTGAGTTGGAGAGACAGTTGGCATGTGGTCATGCTTTGGGAGTTTGCCTCTTCGGTTACACCGTTCGTTGTTGGCGGATCGGTGTTTGCTATCTATTTTGTAAACCAGGAAGGAGTGTCGCTGGGAAAAAGTACTGCCATTGTGCTCACTACAGCAATGTTAGATGAGATTTTTTATATCCTCTCTATTGCCATTTTACTTTTAGTACTGGGCACCGATTTAGTGCATTTTGGTGATACGCTTCCATTTAATCCAATGGTTTTCTTCTTTTTGGGATATGGGGTTATTATTGCTATGACAACAATGATTACTATGGGCATTTTTGTTGCACCAAAAACCATAAAAAAACTATTAGTTAAACTTTTCTCTTTCTCTTTTTTAAAAAAATGGCAACATAAAATGGAGAAAACCGGAGATGATTTAATAGCTTCTTCTAAAGAATTGAAAGGCAAGCCTATTAGCTATTGGTCGAAAGCATTTATTGCTACTGCCTTAACTTGGACAGCACGGTACATGGTGCTCAACTTTCTAATATTAGCCCTCAATCCGGAATTAGGGTTTAATCTTATGCAACAGCTATTGTTTTTTGCCAAACAACTGGTAATGTGGGTAATTTTATTAATTAGCCCCACTCCCGGTGCCAGTGGCATTGCAGAAATCAGTGTTTCGGCTTTTTTCAGGCACGATTTTCCTGAGAACACTCAAGCGGCAGTTGCCATACTTTGGAGAGCGATCTCGTATTATCCATACTTGGCATTAGGATTAATAATTTTACCGGTTTGGCTGAGGAAAATACAGAAAAGGTGAAATAAGTAATTATGAATACATCAAGCAAGAGCTATTACAACAAAAATCTGAAAAATGAAAAAAAGGTTTGAGATATGTGATGGAGTGATAAACTCTATCCTCTTTTTTAATTCCTCATACTTAAACGGATAGATAACTGTATCTTTAAAATATTTTTCAAAAGATTCAGGAGATAAGGTCTCCGGAATTTTATTATTATTATCAAAAACTGAAACACGCATGGCAACCGCTTCTCTATTTACCGGAGCTTTAAAGTTATTGGGGCAAAGTATCTGGCAAGCATCACAACCAACAAGCCATCCATATTTGGCAATGCGCTTAAAATCAGTATCTTTTCTATTGAGATTAATATTAGAAATACAGAGATTACTATCCACAAGAAAAGGAGATACAATAGCTTGAGTAGGGCATCCCCTTATACACTTGTTACAAAAGCTACAAGAATTTCTATTAGGGTTGTCGTATATATCAATTTCTCTGTCAATCAACAGAGTGCCCAAAAAAACATAAGATCCGTATGCAGTTTGAATGAGCCCGTTTTTACCGTAGTAGCCAATTCCTGCTTTCACTGCCCACGCTTTTTCGGAAATTGTTGAAGAATCAATAGTGGTTTTAGAATTGAAGACTCCAAATATATCTTGCAAATCATGTGCCAATTTTTCTAGTTTTTCTTTCATAAATACATGATAATCTTTAATCTGCGCATATTTTGAAACCTTGATTTCTTGTTGGGTACAAGGTGTTTGAGAGTTGTAATACGTTATGCTCCTACAACCCTCTCCTTTCTCCTCCATATTATAATTAAACCCGCAGACAATCACCGATTTACAATGAGTCAACAATAACGACGGATTGAATCTCTTTTCAATATCGCGTTCCAAATACTCTTTTTTCGCATGAAAATTTTGAGACAACGCTTTTTCAAAACGTTCTTTTTCTTTTACTAATGGTTCTGCCTTAGCAATGCCGCACAAAGCGAAACCACAATTAGTTGCTATTTGTTTAATAATTTGTGAAGAAAGGAGCATTTGATTAATGATTAGATGATTAGATGATAAATCTAAAACATTAAATTTTAAATTTTAAATTCCAAACCATTTCCAAAATATCCTCTGCTACTTCTGTTTTGAGTTTGCAATTTCCTTCAAAAATAGCACCCTCTTTGGCAAAAATGGTTACTTTATTAGTGACATTTTTAAATCCTGCACCGCTATCTTTCAAAGAATTAAGCACAATAAAGTCAGCATTTTTTTGTTGCATTTTTTGCTTGGCATTTTCTATTTCATTTTCTGTTTCTAAAGCAAATCCAACTAAACATTGATTTTTAAGTTTTCTTTTTCCTAATTCTGACAAAATATCGGTAGTTTTTTGCAAGGAGAGTTCCCAATCATCACATTTCTTCTTAAATTTTTCAGCAAGAACTGTTTTTGGGGTATAGTCAGCAACCGCAGCTGCCATAATGATAAGGTCTACATTTTCTGTGTTTTGCAATGTTTGTTTCAACATCTCATTAGCGGTAATCACATTAATACGTTGAATGGCTTTGTTTGTGGTTTGCAAAGCAGTGGGACCGGTAATTAGAGTAACCTCTGCACCTTGTTCTGCCAATTTTTCTGCGAGGGAAAATCCCATCAATCCTGTAGAATGGTTTCCGATAAAGCGAACGGGGTCAATAGGTTCGTAAGTTGGTCCTGCGGTTACAACCGTTTTCTTACCCATCCATTTTTGCTTTTGAGTAAAAAATTGGGTAATGAGATCAAAGATTTTTTCCGGTTCTTCCATTCTTCCTTTTGCTGATATACCACAGGCTAAATCTCCTTCTTGCGGCTCAATGATAAAACAGCCTTGTTTTTTAAGTTGAGCAATATTGCGTTTTACAGCTTCATTTTCATACATATTCACATTCATGGCGGGTGCAATAAAAACGGGCTTTTTAATGGCTAACAGCAAAGTAGAGAGAGCATCATCGGCAATGCCATGGGCAAATTTTCCTATAATATTTGCGGTTGCAGGTGCTACTACTACCACATCAGCCCAGTCTGCATGAGAAATATGTTCTACCGAGTAAGATTCATTCCGGATAAAACAATCTGAATAAATCGGATTTTGAGATAAGGTTTCCAGCGATAAAGGAGTTACAAACTGCAATCCATTTTTGGTGATTACTACCTTCACCTCATGTCCGCATTTCTTAAACAAACGTATTAAAGATAGTGACTTATAAGCCGCTATACCTCCTGTAATTCCTATGATAATTTTTTTTGAAGCCGATATCGGCATTTCAATATTATTTTTCAAGTGATTTGTAATAAATCTCATTTCTCTCGAATTCTTGAATTGCTATGATTGCCGGCTTAGGCATCTGCTCAAAAAAACGAGCTAATTCAACCTGTTCAACATTTTCCTGACTTTCTTCGAAAACATCCTGGTTGTTATTGTGCGTAGCAAAGTCTTTAGCACGTTCGTGAAAGTCTTCCTTTAATTCTGTAGCTATTTGGTTTGCTCTTTTAGATAAAATTGCTACTGTTTTGTAAATGTTACCTGTTTCTTTGTCAAATTCACGCAAATCGTGTGTAATAGCAAAAGGGTTTTTTTTAGCTTTGGTGTACTCGTTTAGTTTCATTCTATTAAAATTATTTATTTTGTTCGTCAAACTTCTTAATTTGATTTTCAGCTTCGTTAGCAATTTTTTTGCTATTTGCGAAAAAACTATTTTCAGGATATTGTAATAGCATTGTCGTAAAAACTTCCAGGCAATCTTTATATCTGTTATATCTTTTGTATTCTATACTTTTTTTCGCAAATTCATAATTGTTTCTAATTAGTATGAAAAGTACTTCCGGTGCATATTTCGATGAAGAATAATTTTTCATAAAATTTCTTGCCATAATTTGAGTGGCTTCATAATACCCTAATTCATAGTACATTTTTACAGTTTCCATCTCTTTTTTAGCCAACTTATTGCGCATTTCATCTAAAATTTCATTACATTCTTCAATATACTTGCTATAAGGATATTGCTGAATAAACAAATTGATTTCATCAATAGCGAGGATTGTAACAAACTGATCTAAATTATAGGCAGGAGAATTGTAATACATAGCTTTTACAGCATTAAATGCTGCCAATTCTGTTCTATCTGTTCCGGGATACCTTCTTGTATATTCTTTATAATGAAGTGCTGCCATTTGATAATCACGGTTTTGAAAATAGGAATCGGCAAACAGAAAAAGAATAGTATCTCCAATTGGGGTTCCAATTGATAACGGATAAAGTTCTTCAAAAATACGTGCTGCAGACAACCATGCTTTATTGTCATAGTGTTTTAGTGCTTTATCATAATATTGTCGAAAACTTTCAAAGTTTACCTTCCCCTTGCTTTTACTTCTTTGGGCTTTCGGTTTCTTTTTCTTGTTTTTAATATCTACCGATGCTACGTATATTTCAACTGCTTCATTAAATTCAAAACAGCGGAGCGTTGTGTTTTTTGGAAAAAAATTGTCTTTTGTAGCCGCAGATACATCCCCAAACAACATATATAAAACCAAGAAAATCAATAGATTAAAATCTATCTTGCGGATTTTTTTCATAAATGCAAATATATATTTTTTTTGGTGGAGAGTTGCAAAATTATTATACCTTTGCGGGCAATTTTTTTTATATGAAATATACCCCTTTACACCCAGATTTTTACAAAACTAACCGGCAAAATGTGGTGGGCGAAATGGAGCAAAACTCCATTGCCATTCTTACTTCTCATGATGAATATCCACGCTCGGGTGACACAACGTTCCCTTTTAAACAAAATGCCGAACTGCTCTACTTGTGTGGCATTGACCAAGAAGATACCACGTTAATACTCGCACCATGGCACCATAATTTCGAATATCGTGAAATTCTATTTATCAAAAATCCATCTCCCGATATGGTTGTATGGTATGGACATCGCCTAACCAAAGAGCAAGCCAAAGAAGTTTCAGGAATAGAAAATATAATGTTTGCAGAGGATTTGGAAAAAACGCTTCACGATATTATCCTCAACTCGCAAAACATTTATCTGCATTTTCCGGAAAATGTGCGCATGAAAGTTACCCACCTCACTCACGAATCCCGGCTTATTAAAAAACTGAGAGAAGAATATCCGTTGCACAGTTACAAAAGATTGGCACCTATTCTGTACCCTTTGCGTATGATAAAACAATCTGAGGAACTTAAGGCACTCTGCAGGGCATGTGAAATTACGCGCCATGCTTTTCTACGTGCCGTAAAAGTTATTAAACCGGATATTTACGAATATGAAATTGAAGCCGAATTAATTTATGAAATGACAAAAAGGGGTGCTACCGGACACTCTTTTGCTCCTATCGTGGCAGCAGGTGCAGACACCTGTATTTTGCATTACATTAAAAACGACAAGAGGATGCAAGCCGGAGACCTATTACTTATGGATTTTGGTACTGAATATGCCAACTACGCCGCAGATATTACCCGTACTGTACCGGTAAATGGCACATTTACTCCACGACAAAAACAAGTATATCAAGCTGTTTTAGATATTTACAAAGAGACTATCCCGCTTTTTAAACCAGGAATGACTATCCATAAAATTAACGATTATGTTTTTAAACGTATGGATGAAGAACTTATTAAGTTGGGGCTTTATACGGAAGAAGAGGTAAAAAACCAACCTAAAGATAAACCTTTGTTTAAGAAATATTTCATGCACAATACCAGTCATTTTATAGGTTTGGATGTGCACGATGTAGGGCAGCGTGAGATCGTTTTTCAAGCAGGTATGGTTTTGAGTTGTGAACCGGGAATATATATCGCCGAAGAAGAAATTGGTATACGCTTGGAAACTGATGTGGTGGTTGGGGAAAATCCCGTAGATCTGTTTTTAGAAGTACCGATAGAGGCTGAAGAAATAGAAAAACTGATATTAGAATGTTAATAAGTTATTTTAATTATAGATATTCCTATAATAAACTTACACTTAATATTCTTATCCATCATGTATATTAAAATTGCGATAGAAATCGTAAATCATTCTCAAAATAAAGCCTTATGTCGTTGATTTTAAATTTAAGCATTGCCATGCGTTCAATTCCCAGACCGAATGCATAGCCGCTGTATTCTTTCGAATTAATACCGCAATTGTCTAACACATTAGGGTCAACCATACCACAACCTAGTATTTCTACCCAACCGGAATGCTTGCACACATTGCACCCTTTTCCTCTACAAATTTTACATTCGATGTCCATTTCGGCAGAAGGCTCTGTAAAGGGGAAATAAGAAGGGCGCAGGCGAGTCTTGGTTTCCAATCCGAACATCTCTTTGGCAAAAAACAATAATACTTGTTTCATGTCGGCAAAGGAGACCTCTTGCGAAATATAAAGCCCTTCTACTTGATGAAAAATACAATGAGAACGTGCTGTAATTGTTTCGTTGCGATAGACTCTTCCCGGACAAATTACACGAATGGGCGGCAGACAGTTTTCCATGGTTCGTACTTGCAATGACGAAGTGTGAGTGCGGAGCAAGAACTCGGGATTAACATTCACAAAAAAAGTATCCTGCATGTCACGGGCAGGGTGTTCCTGAGGAAAATTTAAAGCCGAGAAAACATGCCAGTCATCTTCAATATCAGAACCTTGAACAATAGAAAAACCGATTTTTTCAAATATATCGTAAACTTCGTTCATAATTAGCGAAACTGGATGCAAAGAACCTGTGTTAAAAAGGGTTGAAGGGCGGGTTACGTCAATATCAGAGATGTGAGGCATAGCATACTCTTCCAACCTCTTCTTGTACGCATCAAATAATTGTTGTGCATACTGTTTCAACTCGTTTACTTCTTGTCCGAATTCTTTACGAAATTCGGGCAAAACACTCTTTATTTCACCGAGCAATTGTTGTAAATCGCTCTTTTTACTTAAAAATTGCAAGCGAAATTCTTCTAAATGTGTACCTGTTTCTACTAAAAATCGGTCAATTTGTCGCTTGACATCCTCTACTTTTTGGTTCATAGTATTGAGTTAATATTTTAAGAATAAAGATTTTTGTATCATAATTTTCTTATCTAAAGAAGTGTACAAAAATACATTTAATTCAACAATGAAACAAGAAACAATAAATTAATGCATTTTACAGATTTTAAAATAGAGAAGATAAAGTGCAGGACACCACCACCTAATTCTTTACATTCCATAATACAACAAAACATCTGGACCTAAAGGCAACCCAAGTAAAATCCATACTATCAGTAATGCTACCCAACCAATAAAAAATGCTATCGTAAAAGGCAACATCGTTGCAATAATAGTACCAATACCGGTTTTTTTATCATATTTCTGAAAATAGACAATAATCAGTGCAAAGAAACTCATCATGGGAGAGATGATAACCATGCAATTTTTTGCACTTTTTTTCTAATGTATAATCCCCAAAACAAATCATCCTCTTATAAGAAAAGAAAGTTTTATCAAAAGTTTTTCTCTATGCTAAGGTGGCGATAAGAGGTTTTTATGATGAGATTAAAATGTACATTTTGTTTTAGAGATTATGCTTTTTAGAAATAATAACACTCTGAAAAACTAATACTCTGAATTTCACGAAGTTTAATCATAAACATCAAGTCAGCTTCACAATCGTGATCCCTGCTCCGCCGCGCTCTATTGCATCGTCGTAAAATTGTGAAACTTCTTTACGTTTTGAAAGAAACTGACGAATAATGTGGCGCAAAATTCCATTTCCCTTGCCGTGCAAAATAGCAACTTGTTGTATGCCAAGCAGTACCGCATCGTCAATGTATGTTTCCAACGTTTGCAGTGCTTCCTCCGCACGAAATCCACGCACATCTATTTTTGGAGAAAACTTCGCTACTTTTTCGTTCAACATATCCCCGATACGTGTACCATCTAATTTTGATGAACCTCGCTTTACGCTACGCGCCTCTTTTTTGCTGATTTTCGTCACCTTGTCCAGTTGTGTTTTAAAAGAAATAGAATTGAAAGAAACGGTAATATCTTCATCATGGAGTTGCATAACCTCTCCAATAGTTTGAATATCATTAATAAACACCGCATCTCCAACCCGAATTTTAGGGTCTATTGGCTCAAATTGCGATTTAGCAACCTCTAACTTTAAAGGCACAACGGGGTTTACAACTTCCTCTTTTTCAATTTTATGAATCTCTTTTTCAATTTTCTCTTTGTGTTGATGAACCACCTTACGAATGGCTTTGGTTTTTTCTGTATCCGCTTTGGCTTCCTTAATCTCACGAATCGTTTTCTCTATCGCTTGATTCGCACCTTCAATAATAGTAATAGCTTGATTTTTTGCTTTTTGTAAAATCTCTTTCCGCTGTTTTTCAAATTCTGAAAATTTGGCACGATATTGGATAATCATCTCTGCCAATTTATCATCGGTTTGGGTAACGCGTTTCAACATATTGTCAATTTCAAGCTTTTCTATTTCAATTTCATCTAATTTTCGTTCATAGTCAATTTGTGAAGTTCCAGATTTTGAGGTAGCGTTTTCAATAATAATTTCGGGTAGTCCTATTTGTCGGGCAATTTCGTAGGTGAAAGAGCTACCCGGTTTTCCCTGCCGCAACTTAAAAAGAGGTTTCATTTGTGTGGTATCGAACAACATAGCTCCGTTTTCTGCTTTGGGATGACGGTCGCAAAACATTTTCAAATTTCCGTAGTGAGTAGTAATGATTCCGAAAGCCTCTTTTTGATATAACTCTTCCAAAATTGCCTCCGCCATAGCACCGCCCATTGTTGGCTCTGTTCCAGACCCAAATTCATCAATCAAAAACAAGGAAGAACCGTTTAAATATTGCAACATTACATTCAGATTTTTCAGATGTGAACTGTAGGTACTCAAATCATTTTCAATAGATTGCTCATCGCCCATAGCAATAAAAAAGGAGGTGAAAATGCCCATATCTGAAGTGCTGTCAAGCGGTACCAACAAGCCGCATTGCAGCATGTATTGCAGCAGTCCTACAGTTTTCAGACACACTGACTTTCCGCCTGCATTAGGTCCGGAAATAATCAGGATACGTTTTTCCTTATTCAAATGAATATCTAACGGCACCACTTGTTTATGGTCGGCGTGTTCTTTTTGAAAGGTTAAAAACAAAATCGGATGGATAGCTTTTTCCCAATCCATAATTGGTGCATCAAACAGATGGGGTAATGTAGCGTTTATTTTGATGGCGAATTGCGCTTTAGCACGGATAAAATCTATGGTTCCCAAAAAATCAACACCTATCAAAATATTGGGAATAGAAACTCTTATCTCGTTAGCTATTTCAGTGAGAATGCGGATAATTTCCCTTCGCTCTGCATTTAGCAGATCTTTTAGCTCGTTGTTGGCATTGAACACTTCGGCAGGTTCAATGAATACGGTTTGTCCCGTTGCCGACGCGTCGTGTATGAAACCTTGTAATCGGCGTTTGAACTGAGCAGGAACAGGGATACAGAGACGCCCGTTACGAATGGTCATCTCTGCATCCTCTTTTACTAAACCATCTTGTTTGGCAGCCGACAGCAACTTTCTAATTCTCTTGTCTGCCTCACCCGAAATCTTGATAATTTCCCGTTTAATACGGCGCAACTCTTCCGAAGCGCCGTCGCGAAGCTGTCCTTTCGGGTCAATAACTTTATTAATAGATTCCAACAAAGTCTTTTCCAACAAAATATCTTTACACAAATGCCACAGTCGCGGATATTTTTCCTCCTCATTTTTCACTCTAAAATAGACCACCGTTTGCACAATTGCCTGTAACATCCCACGCACTTGTGCCAGTTCATCTGTTTCCAAGAAAGTTCCTTCCAAGCGAATAGTTTTCAGCATCGGACGCACATCGTGAAAATCCTGTGCCGAAAATACCGTATCAAAAAGTAGCAATTGTTGAAACTGAAAAACCTCTTCTAATGCCACCGTGAGTTCTTCATAATTGATAGAATATTGGCTGCTTTCCATGTATTCTTTCCCCATATCACTTATACACAAACTCTTAATTTGTTCGCGAATAATATCGAACCCAATTTTCGCTTCAAAATTTTGCGGATAAATCATAGGAGCAAAAATATATGAAATCTTAAATCTTCAAGTACTCGCCACCTATCGTCTTACCTTGCCACATATTTAAACAGGTTTGTTTATCAATGCTCGCATCATTAAAGATAAACGAATTCGCTACTTTTCCTAAATAAACAGCATGCTCAAACTGTAATTCCTGCTCGGTTTCTACTACAAAACTTCCATAGTTATAGCAGAAGATATCTTCTTGTGTGTGAATGTTAAAGCCGAGGTCATTTCCAAAACTCATTTTGCACAATGCTTCAATAATACCACCAAACTGACAGGTAAATGCTGAGACAATCTCCTTATTACAAATCTTTTCAACCATAAAATCAAAAACCTGTTTTAATTGTTCAAGATTGGGGTTTCCAACTTCATCAGGTTGGTGTTTAATGAGATAAATATGGTTTTCAGTTTTTTTAAATTCGGGGGAAATGATGTTAGATGCTTTTTCGGTGGCAATTGCAAATGAAACTAAAGTGGGCGGCACATTCAACTCTTTGAAAGTTCCGCTCATTGAATCTTTTCCTCCAATGGCAGGCAGGTGAAAGAAGTTCTGTACGATAAGCGCACCGAGTAGCGCGGCAAACGGCTTGCCCCACTTCTCTTCATCTATTCCCAATTTCTCGAAATATTCTTGAAAAGTGAACCTTATTTTGCGATAATCTCCTCCCACTGCTACTAATTTTGCCATAGACTCAATAATGGCGTACTGCGCTCCGTGAAACGGAGACTGTTCTGAAATAAAAGGGTTATATCCAAACGACAAAATGCTACAAGTATCCGTATATCCGTGTTGTACCGGAAATTTTTGTACACCAGCCTGTGTTTCAGTGAGTTGATACTTCCCGCCGAAAGGCATTAACACAGTAGATGCCCCGATGGTGGAATCGAACATTTCGATCATGTTCTGTTGAGAAGCAACATTGAGATTTGAGATATGTGATATGAGATATGAGACGTGAGAAGAAGAGTTTTCTTTGTCACTCGTCACTTGTAACCTGTCACTAATTTTTTCGCACACAGGAGTAACCACTACATTGGTTTTTTGGCGGATGCCGGAGGTGTTGATGAAAGTGCGGCTGATGTTTACGATAGCCTGTCCGTTCCATGTAATTTTCAGACGGTTATCGTTGGTAATACGGGCAATAACAGCAGCTTCAATATTCTCTTTTCTGCAATGTTCAAAGAAAGATTCCACATCTTCGGGTGCAACCACTACGCTCATGCGCTCCTGCGATTCGCTGATTGCCAATTCGGTGCCGTTCAGTCCTTTGTATTTTGTTTTCACTGCGTTTAAGTCAATCTCCAATCCGTCTGCCAATTCTCCGATAGCGACACAAACACCGCCTGCGCCAAAGTCGTTCGATTTTTTAATGAGTCGTGTTACTTCGGGATTTCGGAAGAGTCGTTGTATTTTGCGTTCTTCCGGGGCGTTTCCTTTTTGTACTTCGGCGGCGCACAGTTCTAACGAGGTTTCCGTATGTTCTTTAGAGGAACCTGTTGCTCCGCCAATGCCGTCGCGTCCGGTTCTACCTCCAAACATGATGACGATATCTTCAGGTTGAGGTTTTTCGCGGCGCACATATTCAGCGGGAACAGCACCAACAACCGCTCCAATCTCCATTCGTTTGGCTTTGAATCCATCATGATAGATCTCTCGAACGTGGGTACATGCCAGCCCGATTTGGTTTCCATAAGAGGAGTAACCATGCGCAGCAGTCTTAGAGATAACACGTTGAGGTAATTTTCCTTCTATCGTATTTTCCACTGGCTCATTGATATTGCCTGCACCGGTAACACGCATAGCTTGATATACATAACTTCTTCCACTCAATGGGTCGCGAATAGCGCCGCCCACGCAAGTAGATGCCCCTCCAAAAGGTTCAATCTCAGTAGGATGGTTGTGTGTCTCATTCTTAAACATTAACAACCATTTTTCTGTTTTCCCATCCACATCCACATCTACATACACACTACACGCGTTAATCTCGTCAGAGATTTCCATATCATCTAAATTTCCGGATTTGCGCTCATATTTGCTGCAAATAGTAGCCAAATCCATCAGTGTCATCGGTTTTTTTCCACCGTGCACTTTTACTCTCAATTCTAAGTATTGATTAAAAGCATTTTGCAACTGTTCATAAAAAAGAGAGGGTGCGATTGTAACATTTTCTATTTCAGTTTCAAAAGTAGTATGTCTGCAATGGTCGCTCCAATAAGTATCTAAAACTTTTATTTCGGTTTCGGTAGGGTTTCGTTTCTCCTCGTCTCTAAAATATTGCTGCACAAACAAAATATCCTCTAACGACATTGCTAATCCGTGTGTCTTTCTAAAATCTTCAATCTCTTCTTCAGAAAACGTAATAAAATTTTCAAAGATTGGGATTTCTGCAATCTCAACATTTTCAGAAAAATCTAAAACGTTCATATCTTTCTCGCGTGCTTCAACTTCGTTAATACAGTATTTTTTAATGCGCTGTAAATCTTCTTCCGATACCGAATCGTCCAACAAGAGTAGCTTTGCGCTTTTGATGATAGCTTCACTTGCAGGGTCAATCAGTTTTAGACATTGCATAGCACTGTCGGCACGTTGGTCGAATTGCCCCGGAAGGTATTCAATGGCAAACATCCGCAAAGATGTTGTGAGCACCCCCTCTACAATGATATTATCGGTTACCGGTTCGGAAAATACAGTTCTCATGGCATTTTCCAATAGTTTTTCATCCACATTAAAAACGTCATACACAACAATATGACGTAGTTCTTTAATATGCAGATGCAGATTGTTGTTCAGTTCATTTTTCAATGATTCGGCTTCAACCTGAAATCCTTTTTTCTTTTCGACGAAAAGGCGTGTTTTAGGAATGATTTGCATTTATTTATAATAGATATTAATAACTTAAATAGTCTTAACTGTCTTCCTGTAACTTTCTGTTCACTTTCAATAAGTTAATAGTGTAAGAAACAATATCCTGTATCTTCTGTACAATGCTGATATAAACTATACCAACTTTGGTACTTGCCTGATTGATTTGGATTCGCTTTAATTGGCGGCGTTTCAATTCGGAAAACTGTTTTACTAATTCTTTATTGCTGGTAAACAGATTTTTTCGTGCTTCGTAGTCTCCTGTTTCAAAAATTTTAATGGCATCATGCAAGAAAAGGGTAACGCTATTACTATTAAAGGTTTTCACATCCTCATTATTACCCAAAGCAAGACTTAAAAAATTTACAACATCATTAGCAACCCCAACTGTTAAATCGAAAATAGCCAAACAAAATAGAAAGACGATTAATAACAGATAAAAGGGTTCAGTATTCATGCAGAGAATAAAAATTGAGCGGCAAATATAGAAAAAGTAGTGGTTGAATATACTAAGATGCAATTTAAGGATTTATTTTTTTATACAACTTAATCGCAAAAAAAGATGTAAATTATTTGCCCTTAGACATAGATTAAGAAAATAATGAGAAACTCTATAATAAAAGTTTTCCCACTTTTTTATATTTTTGCGCTTAATTTTTTAACCCTATCAAATTATCTTATAATTAAATAATAATCAGCATGATAAAAGACGATTTTACTGTTAGACACTGTGGGCCGCAAGGCGCAGAAATTGAAAAAATGTTGCACACCTGCGGTGTGAAAAATTTAGAAGAACTCATTGAAAAAACAATTCCAACTGCCATACGCCTCCCCGAAAAACTTTCTTTACCAGATGGCTTAACCGAAGGAGAATATCTGCAAGTTGTAAAATTGCTTTTATCAAAAAACAAACTGTATAAATCCTATATCGGTATGGGATACTACAATACGTTTACGCCTGCTGTAATTTTACGCAATATTTTTGAAAATCCGGGTTGGTACACTTCCTATACTCCCTATCAAGCCGAAATCTCGCAAGGTCGTTTGGAGGCGCTGCTCAATTATCAAACTATGATAATGGAACTTACGGCAATGCCGTTGGCAAATGCCTCCCTGTTAGACGAAGCTACAGCAGCCGCAGAAATGATGCTGATGTTCTTCAACAGCCGTAGCCGCGATGCCGTGAAAAACAACGTGCATAAATTCTTCGTTTCGGAAGATGTTTTCCCGCAAACGTTGGGTGTACTCAAAACCACCGCCGCACCGCAAGGGATTGAAATCGTAATCGGCGAGCCGGACAAAATAGAACTTGACAATACCTTTTTCGGAGTGCTATTGCAATATCCAAACAGTTGGGGCGAAATTCACAACTATAAACAGTTTACCGCCGATGCACAAGCAAAAGGAATTTTTGTGGGCATTGCTGCCGACATTCTGGCTCTTACGGTTCTAACTCCTCCGGGAGAATGGGGTGCCGATTGTGTAGTTGGGTCTACCCAACGTTTTGGACTTCCCATGGGATTTGGAGGTCCATCCGCAGGTTATTTTGCCTGTAAAGAAGATTTTAAACGACTGCTCCCTGGGCGTATCATCGGGGTAACGATGGATGCGCAAGGAAACCGAGCCGTGCGTATGGCACTGCAAACCCGCGAACAACACATTAAACGGGAACGCGCTACCTCAAATATCTGCACAGCCTCTGCATTAGTAGCCATTATGTCGGGATTTTACGGGATGTGGCATGGTGCTGACAGGTTGTGCAAAAAAGCTCTCAAAATTAATGTGCTTGCCGGCGTGTTAGCCACCGAAGCTGAAAAATATGGATACAAACAACACAACAAAACATTTTTCGATACGCTGTGCTTTGAAGCGCCGCAGGGAATAACCACCGAAGATGTGAAGAAAGTAGCAATAGCACACGAAGTTAACTTTTATTATTGGTGCGAAACCTGTTTCTCTTTATCGTTAGACGAAACCGTAAAATTGGAAGATGTAAATTTTATTTTGTCCATATTGGCAAAAGCGGCAGGAAAAACATTTACCCCATATATTTGCCAACCTTGTACCCCAACATTGAATATTCCGACAGAACTACAACGTACCTCAACTTTTATGCAACAGGAGATTTTCACCAAATATCAATCTGAAACAGAACTGATGCGCTACATGAAGAAGTTGGAAGTAAAAGACCTGTCGCTTAATCGTGCGATGATTCCGCTCGGTTCCTGCACGATGAAATTGAATGCCGCCTCAGAGATGATGCCGTTAAGTTGGACGGAAGCGGGCGCGCTGCATCCATTTGTACCGGAAGATCAAGCGCAGGGCTATTTGGAGATGATTACTGAGATGGATGAGTGGTTACAAAAGATTACCGGCCTCAAAGCGATCTCGTTCCAGCCCAATTCCGGTGCAGCCGGTGAGTATGCCGGCTTGATGGTAATACGCAACTATCATATTGACAAAGGAGAAGATCATCGCAATATCTGTTTAATTCCCGCATCAGCGCATGGTACTAATCCGGCATCGGCGGCAAAAGCAGGATTAGATATTGTGGTAGTAAAATCAACCGCCGAAGGAGAAATTGATGTGGAAGATTTATGCGCCAAAGCAGAACAGTACAAAGATAACTTGTCGTGCATTATGATTACCTACCCTTCCACACACGGTGTATTTGAAGAAGCAATATTGGATATTATCAAAATAGTTCATGATAACGGCGGTTTGGTGTATATGGATGGCGCCAATATGAATGCGCAGGTGGGCTTAACCTCTCCGGGTGCTATGGGAGCAGATGTGTGCCACCTAAACCTGCACAAAACTTTTGCCATGCCGCACGGTGGTGGCGGTCCGGGAGTTGGTCCTATCGGTGTTGCCGAACATTTGGTGGAGTTTTTGCCAAACCACGAACTTTACAAAGTGGGTGGCACAAAAGGAAGTCAAATTGCAGCCTCTCCTTACGGCAGTGCGTTCTTATTACCCATCACTTATGGTTATCTCAAAATGTTGGGTGGCAATGGATTAACAGAGGCTACGAAGATGGCAATACTCAACGCCAACTACATGGTAGCACGTTTGAAAGAGCACTACAAAATCATGTATTTGGGCACACAGGGCTGTTGTGCACACGAGTTTATTATTGATTGCAATGAATTTGACCGCTCAGCCGGTATACAAGTTATTGATATTGCAAAACGTTTGATGGACTACGGGTTTCACGCGCCCACCGTGGCCTTCCCCATTCATGGCACATTGATGGTAGAACCCACCGAGAGTGAACCGTTAAGCGAAATTGACAGATTGTGTGATGCTTTTATCGCCATTCGTGAAGAGATTCGTGAAATTGAAGAGGGTAAAGCCGACAAACTAAACAACGTTATTAAAAACGCACCCCATACTGCAAAAGTGGTTTGCGCAGACAACTGGGATAAACCATACTCTCGCGAAAAAGCCGCATATCCAATGCCTTACGATGATAAATATTGGCCTACCGTGGGCAAAGTAAACGATGCTCATGGAGACAGAAATTTGGTATGCTGCGTGGGGTAGTTTGGTAAATTAATTATCAATTGAGAATTGAGAATTGAGAATTAAGAATTAAGAATTAAGAGAATTTTAAATTTAAATTTCGACTACGCTCAATTACCAAATCTAAAATCGTAAATCATCTCATCAGAAGTTGAAAAACATCTAATAGCAACTTATTCTAAAATCATCTCCTTTTAGAAACATACTTTCTAATAATTTTGCAGATTCATCATTATTAATTTCAAAAATAAATCTATTTGAAATAGAAGTGCTTTTTAATGAAACAACTTGGGTTGTTGTTTTCAAATGTTTGCTTGCGTCAACAAAAAATGCATGAAGAGAACAACTGATACTTCTTCCTTTTTTTAAAGATTGACGTCCCTTTTGCGTTAATGAAATTCCGACACTGATAGCTTTAGTGGAGTCGTTTAAATTAATAATACTTACCGCTCCCACTTTTGCAAGATTGCAATCATTTTGGGCATCCGCAGAAATTGCGTAAAAAATAAATGCCAATAGAATAACAAGAATTTTTTTCATATTTTTTTAAGTTTTACATCCGCTCCTTTTGCAGATAAAATGAGGTTAATATTTATTAGAGAACAAGACGAAAACCGGCAGTGTGATGTCTGAAGGTAGGAGGCGAGCCATCTCGCCTTGCCACTCTGCAAGCAGCAGGGCTGCCATTCCCCCAGCTACCACCCCTAACCACACGTAAGGTGCCACTTTCCGGACCAAGAGGATTGGTTTGGGTGCCATCAGTATATCCACCCAACCAATCACTGCAGAACTCCCAAACATTCCCACTTAAATCATAAATTCCCAACTCATTAGGAGCAAGAGCACCGGCCTGTTGAGTAGCACTCTTACCATGCCAAGCCACAGCATGAACATCATCACTACCACTGTACTTGAATCCTTCACTTTTCTTGCCTCCACGCGCCGCATATTCCCACTCTGCTTCAGTAGGCAAACGGTAGTTTTTTTTAGTAAGCTCATTTAATTTCTTAATATATGTTTGTACGTCATTCCAACTTACTTGTTCTACGGGTAAATTATCTCCTTTAAAAAAACTGGGATTATTGTCCATAATAGCTACCCACTCTTTTTGGGTTACTTCATATTTTCCCATATAAAAACTATTTAGCATTACTTGGTGGCTTGGATTTTCGTTATCAAAACATTCATCATCAGTGCACCCCATCGTAAAAGTTCCACCCTCAACCAATACCATTGTAGGTTCAATTGGTTGCACAACCGTTACGTAGCACTTGGCAGTTCTTCCACCATCTTGCGTTTTAACGGTAATTATAGCTTTTCCCACTGTTTTTCCAGTTATTTTACCGTTATCTACCGTAGCTACTTTTAGATCACTACTTTCCCAAGCTACATTTTGGTTGTTTGCATCAGGGGGGACAAAAGTGGGGGTTAAAGTTTTTGTTTGCCCAACGGCAAGCAATAATTCTTTATCAATATTTACGCCATCTACAGGCGATTTACAGGCAGTAATTGCGACTAACAATAGTAGTGTAATTGAAAATAAATTGATTATTTGTCTTTTCATAATAAATAATGTTTTGGTGTTAAATTCGCTGCAAAACTATCATAATATTTTACATAATCTATCTATCTATCTATCTATCTGCTACTTATAATTTATTGACAGATAAAAGTTTTAGTAGCACAATTTACATGTATGAGAAACACTCGTTTTGCTTTTAATCTAATTGAGTAACAATAATATACAATCACATTCTTGGAGATTTTGGTAATCGGATTTTTAAGCAGTTGATTTATAGGCGTTTTGTACAGTAGGGCTGTGCGTGAAATCTGTAGAATTTTGCACTCGTAGAGTGCTCACATAACTAAGCAGTACGCTCAGCGTACTGTAAAAAGATACCACCAGGCGCTCACAGCCCCGCTTCGCGGGGCAACATAAAGACTACAAAAGCAAGTGGTTAGCCCCGCAAACGGGGCGTTGGTATCAACGTATATTTTTGTACAGTAGCCTGAGGCTACTCTTATGTAACTAAAACATAATATACACGATATTAACAATTTACGAAAACCAGGATTCACCGCACAATGTCGTTTTTTTTACGACAATTGTGCGAATGCCAAATTCCTTCTCCTTTCTAAGGAGAAGGTGGCAGACGGCGGCGTTTTGACTTCATTTAATGCCCATTACGATGCGCCACCGGATGACGGATAAGGTTTTGTGCCTATGCGACAAAATTTTTTATAAGTAATTATATTTAACTCACCTTATCCGTCTTTTGATGGCGCTCCATAATGGGCGTTGAGCGAAGTCGAAACGCCATCAAAATCCACCTTCTCCTCAAAGAGGAGAAGGAATTTTCGGACTTTCAAAGTGCGCATGCATTTTATAGAGCACACACTATGACTTCTATCTCTTCAAAACCAATCTCCTGTTACTTTCTTGTGGATGTGAATACCTACACTCCCGGACTGCTTAGTTAGATTTGCTCTCTACGAGAGCAGGATGATAAATTTCATTTACAATTTCAAATCAGATAAATTAAAAAAACCGCTATAACAATCTGATATCCAAAAACTTCAAAGAACTTTATTTATAAACAACGCAACACTACTGATTGAAAATTATCAATTGAGAATTGAGAATTGAGAATTAAGAGAATTTTAAATTTAAATTTCGACTACGCTCAATTATCAAATCGTAAATCTAAAATCTAAAAAAACCTATTTTCACCGTTCAATTAAAGAAAGTCTCTTTTAATTCAACTTTATAATCTATGAATAACATCACAGGTATCATCATCACACTTATTTAGTGGTGTTGATGGACTAACGCTCTCTATTGCTATTGCCTGTAATTCTTACTTGAAATATGCAAAATTATTTGAATACCAGCGAGATAGTAGCGTTAGAGATAAAGAAGATTTTGAGAAAATTTGGTAATTTCTGAATTTTTGAAAATTTAGTGCCGCAACTCCTTCAAATACCTCCGGAGCGTTTCTTCCAACCCTAAATACAGCGCATCGCAAATTAGCGCATGACCGATAGAAACTTCCAATAATTGAGGAATATTTTTCATGAAATAATTAAGATTATGCAAGTTAAGGTCATGTCCGGCATTTATTCCCAATCTTTGTTTTACAGCCTCTTCAGCTGCATAACAATAGTCTTCAATAGCAGCTTTAGGATTGTTAGGATAATTTACAGCATAACTTTCTGTATAAAGTTCAATTCTGTCTGTTCCGCAAAGTTTGGCATTTCGAACCATAATCGTATCAGGGTTTACAAAAATAGAAGTTCTAATCCCTTCGTTTTTAAAGTTTTTACAAATGCCAAATAGCAGTTCCTGGTTTTTAATGGTATCCCAGCCGTTGTTTGAGGTGATGGCATCGGGAGCATCGGGAACCAATGTTACCTGGTGCGGTTTTATCTCCATAACCAAATCAATAAAATCTTGAGATGGGTAACCTTCAATGTTAAATTCGGTGGTAACAATCTGTTTTAAATTTCGTACATCTTCGTAGCGAATATGTCGCCCATCGGGGCGTGGATGTACTGTAATTCCCTGTGCACCAAACTTTTCACAATCTTTGGCTACCTGAATAAGGTCGGGCAGATTTCCGCCGCGTGCATTGCGAAGTGTGGCAATTTTGTTGATATTTACGCTTAGTTTGGTCATATTGCAGAACTTTTAATTTTGAGTTTTTCGTACTTATCTTTTTGTTGGGATTGGGCAATAGAGATACTCACATTGAGGTCGAAACCGATGAGGATTGCCATACAGCTCCAGTAGAGCCACAACATAATGAGAAGTAACGCCCCGATTGAACCATAGACTAAATTATAAGATGAAAAGTTTGAAAAATAGAAATTCAAAACATATAATAATAAGACTAACAAAATAGTTGAGAATAAAGCACCCGGCGAGAAGAATTTAAAGTACCTTTTGTTATATGGTGCGAAATAAAAGAGTGCCGCCAAAAACATATAAAGCAAAACAAACAACATTGTCCATTTTGTAAAAGCAATAGCGTATTGATAAAAGACAGTAGAGTCGAAAAAGTTAGTTAAATAATACACTAATAAAGAGGCTCCGATAAAGATACAGCAGGCGATAATAATAACTGCCAAAAAAACTACCACCATTGTAAAACTGATGGGAAGTTGTTTAATCGCTTTGCGCTGCTCAATTTCAAAATAGCTTATGTTTAGAGTGGTTACAATAGCATTAACACTTAAAAAAGTAAGATAAGTACCCAGCGAAAGGGAGAGATATAAAACAGCTCCACTTTGGCGCTGAATTAAACTGTTCACAATTTTGGAAACTGCGGGCCACAAATATTCGGGAACCCCCATCTGTATAAATTCCAAGAGGTTGGCTTGCAGTTGCGGACCTAAAAACGATAACAGGGCTACAAGTGCCATAAATAAGGGAATAAGTGCGGTGAAAATGTAGTAGGTCATGGCAGCAGCCCGCTGAAAAAAAATGCCTTGCACCAACGATTCCACAAAAAACTTCATCACATCCCAAATGGGAATCTTTTGAAAACCGGGAAGCACCAACCGTTTCATAATCATTATTATTCTATGAATGAAAGGGCGGTGGGTAAAATTTACCAACTTTCTTCGGGCTTTAAAAGACATTTGAGTGTGCGGCATTACAAGGCGATAAATTTTAAACTTAAATCTAAACTTTTAATATGGTGTGTTAATGCGCCTATAGAGATAAAATCAACTCCCGTTTGGGCATATTCTTTAATATTTTGTAATGTAATTCCTCCCGAAGCTTCTGTTTCATACTTTCCATCAATGAGTTTCAATGCTTCTTTGATGTTTTCCGGTGCGAAATTATCTAACATTATCCGGTCTATTTTTCCATGTTTTACCACACGTTTTACTTCCTCAAGGGTGCGTGTTTCAATCTCAGTTTTTAAATCTAAACCGTTCTTTTTCAAATACTCGTGTGTAGCATCGATCGCTTTTTCAATGCCGCCGGCAAAATCAATGTGGTTGTCTTTCAGCATAATCATGTCGTACAAACCAAAGCGGTGGTTTTCAGAGCCTCCTATTTTTACGGCATATTTTTCAAGTTCGCGCATATTGGGCGTGGTTTTTCGCGTATCCAAGATTTTTGTTTTGGTATCTTTCACTGCATCTGCATATTGCTTGGAAACGGTGGCAATTCCGCTCAAGCGTTGCATAAAGTTCAGTAAAGTTCTTTCGGCGGTGAGCATACTTCGTGCAGAGCCTTCCAACTCGAACACAATATCTCCTACTACAATCTCATCGCCATCTTTTTTAAAACAGTTTATTGAAATAGAAGGATCTATTTGCCGAAGTACCTCCTTTGCCACTTCAATACCGGCAAGAATACCGTTTTCTTTAACAAGTAATCTCATTTTTCCTTTGGCATTTTCCGGAATAGCAGCCAACGAGGAGTGGTCGCCACTGCCAATATCTTCTATAAGAGTACTTTTTACTAATTCTCGTAAAGTCATATTAATTTCAGTTATCAGTTTTCATCTGATCATCTAATCACCTTATCATCTCATCATCTAATCACCACAACTTCTTCCACATTACTATGATTTAACTTTCTATCCACAATATGGAATTTCAATTTTATAGTATCGTAAGGAGTTTCATCTCGATAAGGAACCATTTTTAAGAAAATCTCTCCATTAATTGACTCTTCGGGCAAATTTGACAGCCTTGGGAAGCGTGCGTTAAGGATAAAGGGTTCAATACCGATGTTAGTTTCAACGGAATCAATTTTTATAAAAAACCCGTTTTGTTTTTCGTAATAATCGCAAAAAAAATTGTAATAATAGATAGATGAAGTATCAAACGGAGGATACATATCATAATCATTTAATCCGATATCTCCGTCTCCATCTTGAAAATAGAAGGCAAGTATTCCTTCGTTTTGCGTAATTTTTTCAAAGCTAATGAATTTAATTTCAGGAATAACGGAATACTGGATGGGTTTTCTGCATGTACAGAATAACACACAGAGAATTGTTGCAAGGCAGATTATTTTTTTCATGCGGCAAAGATACAAAAAACCAAAGGGCGAGGTAACCTGTAATTTTCATCTTAAAAACGGATGATAATCCCCTTTTAGTCCTTCGGGCTGGCGTGAGCGAATGTCATGACACAGCGCTACATAAGGATAGGCATCCTGAATGCGAAAACCATCTCCCGTAAGAATGTTTTCATAAGACACTGTATGTAAATCGGTAAACCCGTCTGAAAAATCAAACTCTTGGTTGTTAATAGTTAATGAGCGATACACTGTTTCTCCCTGTTTCACCATCTCTTTTGGAAGCAGTTGGCTGTCAATGCTTAACAACCAACGTAACCGTGCTTTTTTCAACTGCAAAAAACCGGCAACAGTAATCGGCGTAGCGTGATGTATCTTAATATCTTGCACTTCGCCAAAAATACAGGTCAGCATATCAAAAAAATGAGACCCGATATTGGTAGTAATCCCGCCCGATTTTTCCATATCGCCTTTCCAAGAATAGAGATACCATTTTCCACGACCGGTAATATAGGTAAGGTCAATATCATGAATTTTATCATAAGACTGATTGTCAATCAGAGACTTCAATTCAATAATGGCAGGGTGTAGCCGAAGTTGAAGAATGTGGAAAACATTTTTCCCGGTATCTTCTTCAATTTTTTCCAATCCTTCTAAGTTCCAAGGGTTTAACACTAACGGTTTTTCGCAAATGGCGTGAGCACCGTTGCGCAATGCCATACGGATATGGGCATCGTGCAAATAATTGGGAGAACAGATTGACACATAGTCAATTTTCGAGCCTGAGTGTTCTCTGAGGCAGCGATACAGGTGCCGGTCAAAGCGTTCCGACTCGGTGAAAAAAGCCGCATCGGGGAAATAACTGTCAATAATTCCCACGCTGTCCGATTTATCCAAAATAGCGGTCAGTTGGTTACCGGTTTGTTTAATTGCCTTAAAATGGCGTTGGGCAATATATCCGGCTGCTCCGATAAGGGCAAATTTATGAACACTCATGCCGTTCTATTTTACAGTCATTTTTAAAATATTGATTTCGGCTTCCGTTAAGAACCGGTATTTTCCTCTCGGCACATCTTTTTTAGTCAACCCGGCAAACACCACCCTGTCTAATTTCACGATTTCATATCCAAGTTGTTCAAAAATCCGGCGTACAATTCTATTCTTTCCTGAGTGCAAAGTAATTCCAATTTCCCGTTTTGTTTCGCCGGCGTAGGCAATTTCATCTACTTTTATCTCGCCGTCAGAAAGTTCAATGCCGTTTGCAATCTTCTCAAAATCGGCAGTTGCCAGATTTTTATTCAGTTCCACGTAATAAACTTTGCGGATGCCATGTTTGGGGTGGGTCAGTTTTTTGGTCATTTCTCCATCGTTGGTAAACAGCAGCAAGCCGGTAGTATTTTTGTCCAACCTTCCCACAGGGTAAATACGTTCTTTGCAAGCTCCTTTTACTAATTCCATCACATGTTTTCTGTCGCGCTCATCTTCCATGGTAGTAATGTAGTCTTTGGGCTTATTGAGCAATAGATATACCGGTTTTTCACGTTGCAAAATACGGTCTCCGTAGCGTACCTCATCTGTAGGCATCACTTTGGTTCCCAGTTCAGTAACAATTTGTCCATTCACTTGAATAGCTCCGGTTTGAATCAGCATATCGGCATCCCTTCTTGAGCAAATTCCGGAATTAGAGATATACTTGTTTAATCTTATCGGACCATATTTTTCTTCGTGTTCTAAAGAGAGAATTTTTTGTTTTCTTGGAGATGAACGTCCTTCTCTGCGTCTTAGTTCTACTATTTCGGATAATATTTCCGATTCGGCGGTAACATCGCGGCGTTTGCGAGGAGGGCGGTCTTCGTTACGCGGTGCCCTGCTCATGGTGCGCGGTTTGCGGTCTTCTGTTCGGTCGTCGGTTCGCGGTGCACGATTGTAAGAGTGCGGTTTACGGTCTTCTGTTCGGTCGTCGGTTCGCGGTGCGCGATTGTAAGTGCGTGGTTTACGGTCTTCAGTTCGGTCGTCGGTTCGCGGTGCGCGATTGTAAGAGCGCGGTTTACGGTCTTCTGTTCGGTTATCGGTTCGCGGTTCGCGATTGTAAGTGCGTGGTTTACGGTCTTCAGTTCGGTCATCGGTTCGCGGTGCGCGATTGTAAGAGCGCGGTTTACGGTCTTCTGTTCGGTTATCGGTGCGCGGTGCGCGATTGTAAGTGCGTGGTTTACGGTCTTCAGTTCGGTCATCGGTTCGCGGTGCGCGATTGTAAGTGCGCGGTTTACGGTCGGCATAAGCACCCCGTTCTCCTTTCTCCCTTCTCCCTTCTCCTTTTCTCCCTTCTCCCTTCTCCTCACCCCGTACCCCGTACCTCATACCTCGCACCTCCTTACTATTAAAACTTCTTGATTTTCTTCTTTCTTCCATAATTATTGGATATTAAATATTAGGCTGCAAAGAAACACGTTTTTTGATTATGATGAAAAATTTCTCAAAAGTTTTAATGTAGAAAGTCAAAAAGCATTTATGATTTTTGAAGCGAAGATAGTCATTGCCAAATATGATTCATTTTCTCCTGAGCCACTTTGCGCAAATCATCACCATCGTAATTATCAATAATGCTTTGATAGGTGTTTCTTGCTTGAAAATATTTGCCGTTAGCAGCATACCAGTCGCCATATAAAATATAGGTTGATGCAATCCAGTATTCACCGAAATAGTCGCCATTAATTATTTTCAAGATTGCAGTTTCTGCTTCAGCCAAATTGTTTTGCTTCAATTCAATAAGTGCCATATTATAAGCGGCTTCTGTACTATTTTCGTTCACAGGTGTTTCCGACAAAGCGGCAAAATATTTTTTGGCTTCGGGAAGATCGTTTAGTGCCATAGCCGCACGGCCGGCATAAAGATAAGCATCGTTTTTAATTTCGCGCTGTGCCTGTGAAGAGGTAATAATATATTCTGCGCTTTTTCTAACATCGTTATACTTCTGTAATTCATATCCTGCGCGCATTACTCCGTTATTAGCTAAAATCCTGTTGTTTTCGTTAGATGCAATTTCCAATAAGTGCGAAAAATGGTTAAATGCTTTTTGATTATTCTTTTTATTAAATTGAATCAGCCCCGCTTTTCGCAACGCTGTTTCATGATTTTCTGTCAAATAATTGGCTATCAATTGTTCATAGGCTGATAGCGCATCATCTAAACGATTTTTGTTGTAGTCAAATTCTGCTTTGTGAAACAACGCATTAGAAACAAACATCCCCTGAGGAAACTGTTTTATATAATCTGAAAAACCTTTATATGCCGACTCAAGTTCACCTCTTATCAATTTATTTTCGGCAGATTTATAACTGATAGAGTCTTGTCGGGAAGTAGTAAAAATAAGATTTTTGGTTTGAGCATATTCGTAAAATTCGGCAGGGTTTCCCAGTTCGGCGTAGATAGTTTCAAGATTTACTGTAGCATCTTTTGCTTCTTGCGATCCCGTGTAGTTTTCCAGCACATATTTGAAACGACTTATGGCTTGTTCTACCTCATTATTATTCCAATGTGCTTGTGCTAACTTGTTGCAGGCTTGCCGAACCAATGTATTTTTTGGGTAGCTCTTAATAAAATCCTGATATGCATCAATCGCTTTTGTATATTGATTGAGCGCATGATATGTGGATGCCAATTCAAATTCGGCTTCCGCTTTGTAGCCGGTACCCGGATACTTTTTAAGCAGATTGTCTAATGTAGCTACTTTTTTGTTCAGATCCTTTTGATAGCCGTGCAGCAGTGCCATTTGAAACAGAGCATAATCGCTTCCGGGTTGTTCCATTTTGGCACATTTATCATAATTGGCAATCGCTTGCTGCACTTTCTTCTGCATAAACTGGCAATCTGCTAAACGTAAATAGGTATCTGAAATAGATTCGTTGTCGTTTTGTTTAAAATCAAGAAAATCTGTAAACGCTTTTTCTGCTTCTCCATATTTTTGGTTTCGCATCAAGGCATATCCCAATCCGTAAAAAGAAAGTTGGTAGTTTTCATCTTTTTTGGCTTCACTGTTTTTTTGATAAAACCGGTATGCTTGCACAGCATCGGCATATTGCAGGTTTCTATAAAGTGCCTCTGCTTTCCAATACAAAGCCGAAGTTTCGATGTTCTTATCTAACGGGTAGGTTAAAGATTTCTCTAAATTTTTAACAGCAGATACATATTCTTTGTTATTTACCAGTTCAAGTCCGCGAAAATAAGTGCAACGCTGATAAGATTTCAATAGTGCAGGACTTTTTTGCTGTATCTTCTCCAACGAATTAATAGCCCCTTGGTAGTTCTTTGTTGATAGATAGATTTTTGAAAGATACCCTTCTACCTCATCACTATGTAACGAGTTTGGATATTCGTTGAGATACTGCTCTAATGCTTTAATTGCCTGATTAAAAGAAGAGTGAGATTTTTCATATTGTAATTTGGCGTAGTTAAAAAGTGCATCTTCTTTAATATTTGGTAAAAAATCCATTTTATATGCTTCATACAGCGCCTGTGAAGCCAAGTTCCATTCTTCCAATTTAATATAGCAATCTCCAATAGTATAGTAAGCATTTTGTGCTATATTGTCTTTAACATGAGTAGTTTTTGAAAGAAAATCAATAGCATTTCTATAATTTTCAATCATAAAATTCGCCATCCCTGCGGAATAATAATCGGAACGGTCAATTTTATCTTTGGTTTTAGTAAAATAATATTGAAAACATTGCTCGGCTCTTTCATACATTTTTTTCTCATAATATGCTATCGCTAAACAGCGTGCGATGTCAATTTTACCTTTATCGTTCGCTTTTTCATACAGCGGTAATCCTTTTACAATTACTTCATCATATTTTTTTTGCAACAAATAAATTTGCACCACATAAAAGGGGACAACGTCCTTAAATTCAGGGTCATTTTGCACTAATATAAAACCCTCTAACGCTGCTTGGTAATGTTTTTCCTGATAAGCTATGAACGCCAAATAGTAGGTAGCTCTGTTTTGATAGATACCTTCCATTTCGCTTGCCGTTTTCAGGAATGGTCGCGCATCAGAAAATTTATTGAGTTCAAAAAAGGAATATCCTTTTTTATACGCATATTCTGCCCGAATTTCTCTGTTAATGTTCTTTTCTCCTACTAAATCGAAACTTTCTATTGTTTTTTTGTAATTTTTTTTGTTAAAATAGAATTTCCCGAGTGCAAAATAAACTTGAGGAATTTGAGCGCTTACCGGGTATTGGTCAATAAAATTATGTAGCAGAAAAATGGCATCTTCATTAAAAAGATTTGCGGCACATAAAGCCATATAAAAATAGGAATCGGTTTTTAAATCTTGCTGTTTGTCGGTAGTATTTTCATACACCCATTTAAAATATTGCTGTGCAGAGCCATACTTTTCTTTCTGAAAGAGTTCCATGGCATTATCAAACTCATATTTGGGTGAATCGAACACCAGCGGTTTTTGTGCAACTAACTGTGTGTTAAACAATGATATAATTAAGCATATCAAAATCATCTTATGAAAAGAAACTATTTTCATTTTTTTAAAAATTTATGATATAGATAACGAAGAAAAAAGGGTTTTTCGTGTATAAATTCAAAGATTTATCACGGCAATGTTAAGGAAAACTCCTTTCTGCTTCTTTACCACTGCACCATCATTTTTTGCGTAAGCAGTCTTCCATCTTTAAGAGTGATTACCACAAAATATACTCCTGCTGTAGAAGTTTGAAATCGGATGCTGTTTGAAGTAAGGTTTTGAGTTTCATAGACGGTAGTTCCCAGCATATTGGTAATTTTGAGGTTGACAATATTGGATAGTGGAAAATTACTTTCAATTTGAAAAGCACCGGAGTTGGGATTGGGAATTATATTGATTGGGGGTTGAATATGAAGTTGAGGTGAGGGAAAACCGGGTACCTCAGTAGCAATATCCTCATACTCTTCATCTTCTTGAGGTGAATATGAAATGGATTTACCGCCGCCACAATCCAATTCTTCAATAATGGCACTAAAGCTAAAACTTTTATCCGGTTTTATATGAAACCCTTTTTCGTTTTCGCACATTAACACTATTTCTGTTCCTGCTTTTATAAGAAACATTAAAACGCTTTGGAATCTCCTGCTTGGAGATAATGATTTGCACGGCATGATAATCATCTCTTCTTAATGTACCAAAATAAATTTCATTTTCATTATACAATTGTATAAGATTTAGATTTCATTTATCTTGGTGAATAATAAATATTTATATATTTATTTCGGTGAGAAATTGACATTTTCAAATGAAATTCTTTGGGAATACCAACTCGTAAAATTATAAAGAGGTAGCCTGTTTATCATCCATTCGCTGAAAAGTTGGTGTACTTTTAAAAAAACGTTAAAAACGTTGAGGAAAAAATCATTAAAATTTTTATCTCATTATTTCACTGATTGGCAAGCTGTTATTGCCACAAGGCTTACAATATCTTCTACGGAGCAGCCGCGCGACAAGTCGTTTATGGGTGCTGCCATTCCCTGCATGATAGGTCCAATAGCTTCAGCACCGGCAATGCGTTGCACCAACTTGTAAGCAATATTTCCTACTTCTAACGTTGGAAATACCAACACATTAGCTTTTCCTGCTATGTCGCTGTCGGGGGCTTTTGATTTACCTACACTTGGTACGATAGCAGCATCTGCTTGCAATTCGCCGTCAATTTTGAAGTGGGGTGCCATTTCTTGGGCAATTTTGGTAGCGTTCACTACTTTGTTCACCATTTCGTGCTTTGCTGAACCTTTTGTTGAGAAACTCAATAACGCCACGCGCGGCTCTAACTGTGCTATAGATTTTGCAGTTTGCGCAGTAACGACTGCAATTTCAGCAAGTTCTCGTTCATTTGGGTTGGGATGTGCTGCGCAATCTGCCCATACCATCACGCCATTGTCGCCCCACTTCGGGTCTTTCATTACCATAATAAAAGCACCGGAAACAACAGACACGCAGGGCAATGTTTTCACTACCTGAAAAGCTGGACGAAGTACATCACCGGTAGCATTTTGCGCACCGGCAACCTCGCCATCAACCTCTTTATTCTTAATCAACAACGTTGCCAAATACAACGGGTCTTCCACTAAGCGCAACGCTTCTTCTATTTGCATCCCTTTGCTCTTGCGGATTTCGCATAACATTTTAGCATAAAACTCTTTCTTCGGATTGCTTCTAGGGTCAATAATCTGTGCCTCCTGAATATGCATCAAGTCCCATTCTTTTGCCTTGGTTTCAATATTTTCTTTATTGCCCAGCAATACAATTTTTGCAAAGCCCTCATTGATTACAATATCGGCGGCTTTTAATGTTCTTTCTTCTTCTCCTTCAGGAAGTACAATGGTTTTGTTTGCCAATTTGGCAGTAGCTTTAATTTGAGCGATTAAATTCATAAAGTTATCGGTTTTATTTAAATTAGAATTTTTATTTTGGTGGCAAAAATAGCAATTGTTTTTAAGTGCTTGGCGTATCCGATTTTTTTTACTTTCGCGACCGATTTTAATTACTTAAAATAAAGAGTTATGTACAAACTAGTTTTAATTCGTCATGGGCAAAGTACCTGGAACGAAAAGAATTTATTCACTGGCTGGAACGATGTGGATTTAACAGAGCGAGGGATAAAAGAAGGAATTGATGCCGGAAAGCGGCTAAAAGAAGCAGGCTTTTATTTTAAATTCGCCTATACTTCTTTTTTGAAACGAGCTATCAAAACATTAAACTATGTGTTGGAAGAGATGGATTTAATGTGGATTCCTGTTGAGAAAACATGGCGTTTAAATGAAAAACACTACGGCAGTCTTCAGGGCATGAACAAGGTTGAAATGGTGGAGCGTTTTGGTGCTGATCAGGTGTTATTGTGGAGAAGAAGTTATGATGTGCGTCCGCCGGCAATTACGTTAGACGATTTTCGACACCCTTCACATGACCCTCGTTATCAATATCTTACGGATAAATATGCCCAACCTGGTACAGAAGCTCTCATTGATACGGTTGAACGTATAGTGCCATACTGGGAAAGCGATATAAAAGAGAAACTGAAAGTTTGTGAAGAAGTATTGGTTGCCGCACATGGAAATAGTTTGCGTGGAATTATCAAGCACTTGAAAAATATTTCTGATGAAGATATTGTAAGTTTGAACCTGCCCACAGGAATCCCATATATCTTTGAATTTGACGCAGATTTCAATCTTTTAAATGATTATTTTTTAGCCGATGAGGAAACTTTAAAACAAATGATGGAGGAAGTGGCGAACCAAACAAAGAAATAGAAATGACTTATCTTGTTTTTTTATGCTTAATGAAATAAAATGTAGTTTTCTCAACACTAATATACCGGGTTAGATAGTAATAATTTACTTGCTTTTAAATAAAAATCGGTAAATATCAGCGTGGAGTTTCCATTTCTTTCAATATGATATTTTGCTTCATTACATTCATTAAGAATAGATTGCGCGTTTTTTAATGTAATCATTTTGGTAAATAGATTCAGCGTTTTCTTCTCTTCGGTGGTGGCTCTTACTATGCTTTCGTTTTTTGAGCCCAACATCAATATATTACGTATCATTCTGGATATAAATCTCAGGAAATTTTTCTGTTCTTCTCTTCCCTGTTCCACAATTGAAGCAATGGTATCTTGCACAGCCAAGTAGTTTTTTTGTTGTGCGGTCGCATTATTTTTTAAGGCAGACATGCTGGAAAAAATAGTTTCAAACTTTTTTAACATTTCGCTCAACTCACTGCTGCTTTCGTGCTGCTTGATTGCTTTTACATAACTGCCTTCACTAATTTCGGCAATATCTGCTGCTTTTAGTGGTGTCATACCAAAATCTGCAATCAATTGTTGTGCAATAATATCGTTTTTTAGTGGAGGAATGTTTACCAATTGAGTACGCGATAAAATGGTGGATAATATTCTATCTTGATTTTCGGTGAGCAAAATGAACAGCGTATTTTTTTCCGGCTCCTCCAATGTTTTAAGCAGTTTTGGGGCAGCCGCATGATATAGTTTATCTAAGCCCCAAAAAATGAAAATTTTATATCCGCCTTCATATGACTGAATGCTGTTTTGCTGAATCACATTGGAACAATCGCGAATGTTAATAGTAGCTTGTTTGTTTTCTCCTCCAAGTTCCGACAGCCAGTCTTCCATATCAATATGGTAATTTTTTGCCAACACAAAATCCCGAAACTCTTGAGCAAACTGTCGAGAGTCGGGGTCTTTTTTTATTTTTTTAGTTATACAGTTAGGAAAAATGAAGTGCAGGTCGGGGTGTGCCAATTTTTCAAATTTTGTACACGAAGGACAAATGCCGCAAGAGTCATCCTCTTTCCTATCTTGGCAACAAATATATTGTGCATAAGCAACCGCCAACGCAAAACTAGGCGTTCCAGTATGAGAAAGAAAAAGTTGGGCATGGCTGATGCGATTTTCTTTTACCAAAGAGATAAGGCGGGCTTTAAGGGTAGAGGAAACCAAGAGGTTTTTGAAGAGCATACGGAGGAGGGGGGTTAAAAGGGAGACATATTACATTTCATTTCAAAGTATGCTTTATAATATCTGTATTACACCGCAAACCCCATATTTTTATACTCTTCCACAATGCTTTTCACATCGTCGGAAGCAAGGCGCCCATATACTTTTTCGCCTACAAGCACTACGGGGGCTAATCCGCAAGCGCCCACACAGCGCAACGAGGCTAACGAGAACAAGCCGTCAATGCCGGTTTCTCCCACATTAAGTCCTAACAAGTGTTTAAACTCGTCTAAAATTCGCTCTGCTCCCCGTACATAGCAGGCAGTTCCCATACAGATAGATACAGGATAACGCCCCTTGGGAATCATAGTGAAGAAGGAGTAGAATGAGACTACGCCATATACTTTTGCCGTAGGAATCCCTAATTCCTGTGCAATTACTTCCTGTGCTTCTGCCGGAAGGTATCCCAAATAGTCTTGCGTTTTATGCAATACATTAATCAACTCCCCCGGGTTATTTTCGAACGACTTGCAAATCTCTTCAATTTTCGTTCTTGTTTTTTGACTGATTTGTATTTTAACTGACATAATTTTTTGGTTATAGATATTAAATTTAAGATATAACAAAATTACATGGTTTTTATTGTTTCACCACTCTTTTCACCACTATTCCTGCCTCGGTGGTTATTTTTACAAAATAGATACCGGAATGTAAATGTGAGATGTTGATGAGGTGATTAGATGATGAGGTGATGAGATGATTAGATAATAGTTTTCTACCATAAATATCAAATACTTCTACATTTTCAATTTTCAATTCTACATCGGTTGCTGAGCGTAGTCGAAGTAACAATGCTCCGGTGGTGGGGTTAGGGGTTAAAGTGATTTTTTCATATAAAATATCCCGTCCGACTTCGTCGTCCACCCCTTCAATATTTGAAGGGGATTTTTTCATCATCTCATCATCTAATCT
>Ga0123353_10001069_pt1 | contig 33407 bp, 26 predicted proteins | sample TergutLab28metaG_3_FD_92763 | JGI IMG/M metagenome (GOLD analysis project Ga0123353, IMG submission 92763) | Labiotermes labralis P3 segment gut microbial communities from Petit-Saut dam, French Guiana - Lab288 P3 | ecosystem: Host-associated > Arthropoda: Insects > Digestive system > Gut ... | reverse complement strand
AGTGATTGATTTTGAAATGTTTCGACCTGAGTTAGAAGAAAATATGCTCAATCAGGAGAAAAAAAGTTCTGTGGGTTGCAAACCATATGATGTAGTAATGATGTTTAAAATAATCTTACTCAAGCGTTTCTATAATTTAAGTGATGAACAGGCAGAATATCAAATCAATGACCGTTTGAGTTTTAGAGAGTTTTTTAGGTTTGACAATGGGCGATCGTGTTCCTGATACTCGCACTATATGGCTTTTTCAAGAGAATTTAGAGGAAATCCTCTCACAGATGAGCAAAAAGAGACCAATCGCATAAAATCCCAAACACGCTGTCGGATTGAACATGTTTTTGGGTTTGTAAGTAACAGCATGAATGACTTTTTTATACAATCTATTGGATTTCAACGTGCAAAAGGAATAGTCGGGTTAATAAATTTAGTTTACAATATGTGTCGTTATGAACAAATTGTGCGGCTAAAACTTTTACCTATTAACAAATTATAAACAGCAGATAGATAGATAGATAGATAGATAGATAGATAAATAAAAATTCAAAAATAATTTATGAATAAAATATTTTTATTTATTTTGCAGCAAATTTTAAAACATGAATATGCGAAAATGGTTCTTTCTACTTCTTGTAATTGCGCTGTTTTTTTTCAAAAAAGGTTACGGACAGGATAATCTCACTTTCACTGTTAACGATGTGAGTTTTAACATGATTTTTGTAGAGGGCGGTTCTTTTATTATGGGATGTACACCCGAACAGGGAAATTGCTTCAACGAAGAGAGACCTACCCATAAAGTAACCCTGTCAGATTTTTTTATCGGTGAGTTACAGGTAACTCAAAAACTTTGGCAAGCAGTTATGGGAACTAATGTACAACAACAATGGCTGATGCAACAAATTACAGAAAGGATACGTATAGGGCAGTTGAAAAAAATTCGTGGTCGTTCTATACCTGTTGAGGGTTTTGATATACCTGTTGAGGGTCTTGATATATTTGATAATGTACCGACAGGAGGCACCCCGTTTTATGCTGAAGATTTTGCAAAAGTGATTCCACTTAATGGTGTGGGAGATAACTGCCCTATCTATTTTATTAGTTACAATAATTGTGAACAATTTTGCAACAGATTGAATCATTTATTGTCAGATCAGTTGCCGGAAGGGTATAAATTTCGAATTCCTACCGAGGCGCAATGGGAATATGCCGCACGCGGCGGAAAAAAGAGCAAGGGATATACCTTCAGCGGAAGTGATTATATTCATGAAGTAGCATGGTACTCAGCAAATAGCGAAGGAAAAATTTCTGAAACAGGGATGAAATTCAAAAATGAACTTGGTGTTTACGACATGAGCGGCAATGTATGGGAATGGTGCAGAGATAGATATGACGAAACTTATTATAGAAACAGTCCATCTGTAAATCCCAAAGGACCCGATAAAGGAACAGAATATGTATTGCGCGGAGGTAGTTGGGAACAGGATATGTGGAGATGCCGAACGGCAACCCGCCATAAAGATGACCCTATTGCCTACACTACAAATTATGGCTTTCGTCTTGCTTTAGAGCCACCTCCGAAATTGTCAGGCAGCGGATTTTTTGGATACACCGGAAACTTCACGGCTTCACGGCTCGCATCAGGAAAAAATCTTGCTTTTAAAGCAAACGACGTGAAATTTGAAATGGTTTTTGTGGAGGGAGGAGCATTTGCAATGGGCTGCTTCTCAGAAGATAACACCTGCGACAGCATCGAAAAACCATCTCATAATGTAAACCTTGCCAATTATTATTTAGGCAAATTTGAAGTTACTCAAAAGCTGTGGAATACCGTAATGGGATCAAATATTCATCAACAGCGCGATTTGGCGAATACTAGCTGGGAGATTTATGGAGAAGGTGATAAAATACCTATGTATTATATTAGTTATGAAGAGTGTGAAACATTTTGCGAAAAACTTAACCGGTTATTGTATGCGCAGTTACCGGAAGGTTACAAATTTTGTATTCCTACCGAGGCGCAGTGGGAATATGCCGCCCGTGGGGGAAGTAAAAGAAAAGGATTGACATATAGTGGTAATAATAAGATAAGTAAAGTGGCATGGTGGGAAGGAAATAGCGGACAAAGAACCCGTGAGGTAGGGCTAAAACTAAAAAATGAACTCGGCATTTATGATATGAGCGGCAATGTTTGGGAATGGTGTAGAGATTGGTTTGAAGCAGATTACTACAGTTATAGCTCTAATACCAATCCGCAGGGACCGCTATCTGGAGATCACCGCGTATTGCGTGGAGGAAGTTGGAACCTCAAACCATGGCACAGCCGTGTAACAACTCGCCACTATTACGAACCTAATGCGCGCTCCGCAAACGTGGGATTTCGAATTGCGCTACAACCAGCAAAAGATATTTTTGATCTAAAAAACTTAAAAAATGCTGTTAAAAATTTCTCCACTCAATTACCCTCTGCAAATAACCGGAATTTTAGAATTGATGATATCTATTTTGAGATGATTTTTGTGACAGGCGGAACATTTACGATGGGCTGTACCTCAGATCCAAATGATTGCTTTGAAAATGAAGAACCTATCCATAATGTAACGCTATCAGATTTTTACATGGGGAAACATCAGGTTACGCAGCAGTTATGGGAAAAAGTGATGGGTAGTACGGTAAGCGAGCAGCGCAACTTGTTAGATACTACATTACCGCTTTACGGAGAGGGCACCCATCTCCCCATGTATTATATCAATTATAAAGAGTGTGAAGAGTTTTGCAGTAAGCTAAATAGCCTATTATACAAATATTTGCCGGAGGGTTATAAGTTTAGTATTCCCACCGAGGCGCAATGGGAATATGCGGCGCGTGGCGGAAAAAAAAGTAAAGGCTATATTTATAGTGGCAGCGATAACCTGATAAAGGTGGCTTGGTATGAAGAGAATAGCAAAGAGCAGGTTCAAGAAGTGGGTGAAAAAAGAAAAAATGAGCTTGGGATTTGCGATATGAGCGGCAACGTTTGGGAATGGTGCAGAGATTGGTTTGATGGTGAATATTATAGCTACAGTACGAGTGTGGATCCCACTGGTCCTGTTTTTGGCTACCATCGGGCATTGCGCGGGGGAAGCTGGCGAAGCATTGCACAGGGGTGTCGCGTTTCGTGCCGCTTCAAAAATACTCCAAACGAACGGGCAAGCAACTGCGGATTGAGATTAGTGCTGGTGAAAGAAGAAAAATAAAAAAGCCGAATCTAAAAATTTCATGTTTCAAGCAATTTTTCAAAATCTTTTTCGCTAAGTATTTGTATTCCAATATTTTCAGCTTTTTTCCTTTTCTCAGGTCCCATGTTTTCGCCGGCTACAACATAGTCAGTGTTTTTTGAAATAGAGGATACATTTTTCCCGCCGAAAAGTTCAATTTTTTGCTTCATGGTATCTCGAGGAATCGTAAAAATTCCACTTACCACAATGCTTTTCCCTTCTAAAACACGTGGAAGGAGAGGTTGGTTTTCTTCCTTAATCTCAAACTGAACGCCTGCTTCTCGTAATTTTACTATATTTTCCAAATTTTCTATTGTATTGAAAAACTGAACAATACTTTCTGCAATTTGCTCACCGACTTCATCAACAGCTTTTAACTCTTCTTTTGTTGCATTAGCGAGGGCATCAATCGTTTTAAAATAGCGGGCTAATTTTTTGGCGGTGGTCTCTCCAACATATCTTATTCCTATCGCAAAAAGTACACGTTCAAAAGGCTCGTCTATAGATTTTTCAATGCCTGCTAACATATTTTCTACTGTTTTTTCGCGAAAACTAACGATCCGCTCTGTGTTGTCTTCCCCCTTAATTCTTTTTTCCAGTCCTAATAAATGTGTGGTTTTAAGTTTGTATAGATCTGCACTTGATTTCACTAAACCACTTTTATACAGCATTTCAACTTTTCCTTCTCCCAACGAATCAATATTCATAGCTTTCCTTGAGATGAAATGCTCCAATCTTCCTTTTACTTGTGGCGGACACCCCCATTCATTAGGGCAATAGGTAGCTGCTTCTTTTTCTTTTTTTATTAATAAAGAATTACAAAACGGACACCTTGAAATAAATATTTCCTTTTGTGAAGTTTCTGATCGTTTAGACAGTTCTACTCCTACAATTTTAGGGATAATCTCTCCTCCCTTTTCCACATAAAGCCAATCATTTTTGTGGATATCTAATTGTTGAATAATATCATTATTGTGCAAGGAAGCTCTTTTAACCACAGTACCTGCGAGCAATACGGGTTTTAAGTTTGCTACCGGTGTTACCACGCCGGTTCTTCCAACCTGATAATCAATACTTAGTAGTGGTGTGAGTGCACGTTGGGCTTTAAATTTGTAGGCAATAGCCCAGCGTGGACTTTTAGCAGTAACACCTAACTGTTGCTGTTGGTAAATGTTGTTCACTTTAATTACAACTCCGTCAATATCGTACGGAAGCTGTTCTCGCTCAGCATCCCATTTTGAGATGAATGCCATAATCTCCTCTAATGAGCTGCATTTTTGAAGTGCTTCGGGAGTTTTAAAACCCCACTCATTAAGCTTGATAAAGCCCTCGAAGTGCGTTTCAAAAGGTAGGTTTTCGCCTAATACCAAATAAAGCCTACAATCTAATCCGCGTATAGCAACTTCGGAGGAGTCTTGTAATTTCAGACTTCCCGAAGCAGCATTTCTCGGGTTCGCAAAAGGTTGTTCGTTTTGTTCTTCTCGTTCAACATTCAATTTTTCGAATGCTTTGTGGGGTAAAACTATTTCGCCGCGTACTTCTAAAAAGTCAGGATAGTTACCGAATAGTCTCAGAGGAATAGATTTAATAGTCTTTACATTTTGCGTAACATCATCGCCCTGAATACCATCTCCGCGTGTTACGGCTCTAAGTAGCCTGCCTTTTTCGTACACCAAACTGATGGCAACCCCATCGTATTTCAGTTCACAAACATAGTCTGCCTTTTGTAACAAAGCATTTTGTACACGTTTGTCAAACTCTGCAATCTCCTCCATCGAATAGGTGTTCCCCAGCGACAGCATAGGAAAAATGTGAACCACTGTAGCAAACTGTTTTGTAATCTCTCCCCCAACTCGCTGAGTAGGAGAATCTGGCTGTACAAATTCGGGATACTTTTTCTCCAAATAGATCAATTCCTGCATTAATTTATCAAATTGATAATCGCTAATAATAGGATTATCCAACACATAATAATTGTAATTGTGTTGATTCAATTGGTGGGTAAGTTCTTTAATACGTTCTAACATACTTGTTATGTAAATAGGGCAGCAAAAATAAAAACTTTCGCATATAAATTAAATTCCAACCAAAGTAAAACCCAAATTTTATATATTTTTGCCCACGTTTTAAAAACAAAGGTAAATTTTACAATTGAAAAATATGAGCATGTTTAACCATATTAATGTACGAAAATAATGGCTAAACTAATTCTCTCTGCCTATAACTATTTTTCCAAACATAAAACATTGTTATTTAGCTTGTTGGTAATATCTATTCTTTTGCTTGGATATGCAGCAGTACGCATTGGCTTTAAAGAGGATATTTCTGCTTTTCTTCCAAAAGGTCATGATACCGAACGTATTAACTACGTGTATCAAAATATCGGCGCGGCTAATAAACTACTGATAACCGTGAGCATGGCAGATACGACTGCCACTACTGATGAAGAACTGATTATTGATGCTGTTACCCTATTCGTTGAAAAGTTGCTGCAAGCCGACTCTTCTCAAAGCTATTTCAAAAAAATTGAATACCAAATTAACCAGTCGCAGATTCTTGCCGTATCGCAATTTTTAACCGAAAATATGCCCTACTTTCTTACCGAACCTGATTATCTTCGCATGGACACTCTTTTGACGATTGAAAATATTGCCCTGCAAATGAACAACAACAAGCGGATGCTCATGTCGCCTGTTGGTATGGTAATGAAACACAATATCATGGCAGATCCGCTGCACTTTTCAGCACCCATTTTGTCGGGATTGCGCGATTTTCAAGTAAGCGACCAATTTCAACTATACAACGATTTTATTTTTTCAAAAGATAGAAAAGAGGGTGTTATTACAATAGAGTCACAGTTTTCTATGAGCGAAACTCAACAAAATTCATTGTTGTTGAAATTATTAGATAAAATTGCAGCATACACACAATCGGAATTTGATAACAAAATAAAAGTTCATTATTTTGGTTCGGTAGATATTTCAGTAACCAATGCCAATCGCATAAAAAAGGATACTCTTCTATCTTCTACTATTTCCATTATACTTATTTTAAGCATTTTAATTTATGCTTTCAGAAGTATGAAAAGTGTAATTTTGATGTTAGTTTCACTACTTTTCGGATGGCTTTTTGCAATAGGATTGCTTTCTGTTTTGCGAACAGAAGTTTCTATTATTGCCGTTGGCATAAGCTCAATTATTATAGGCATTGCCGTGAACTACCCTTTACATATAATCATGAATCGCAAACATGAGCCGCATATTCCCAACGTTATTAAAAACATTGTTAAACCACTTACTATTGGAAATATTACCACCATCGGCGCTTTTTTGAGTCTTCTGTTCATTAGCAGCGAAGCAATGCACGATCTTGGCTTATTTGCAGCATTGTTGCTTGCGGGTACTATCCTTTTTGTGTTGATTTTTCTTCCTCATTTACTTCGAAAAAACGCCAATACCGCTTTAACTCTCGATGAACAGCAACTCACTTTCGGGAAACTGCTTTCATGGAAACCCAAAAGAAACAAATGGTTTGTACTCATCTTTATAGGATTATCCGTTTTGTTTTGTGTGCTGAGTTTCAACACCAAGTTTGATTCCAACATGCAAAACATCAATTTTATGACAGAGTCTCAAAAAGCAGATCTTAAAAAACTTCTCTCCACGATGGAACAAGGGCAACAAACGATTTATTATGTTTCCACAGGCGAAAATATTGATGATGCCCTTACGGCTTACGAAAATTCGAGATTATTTTTAGACAGTTTACAATCAGTGGGAAAATTATCAAAAGTGAGCGGGCTTGGTATCTATTTACCTTCAGTGGCAATGCAACAGCAACGCCTTGCGCGTTGGAAACAGTTTTGCGATACCCATAAAGAGATTCTTGCCAAAATTGAAGATATCGGCGTTGAAACCGGTTTTAAAACGGATGCTTTTAGTCGTTTCAATCATATTATTTCCGAAAATTTTGAAATTCGCGATATTGATTTCTTTGAACCCATTATATCATCATTCGCAAATAATTATATTCTAAATAAAGAAGATGATTATATGGTAATGACAATCCTGCATACTACACAAAACGAATTAGATATTCTGGAGGAGGAATTAAATTCTATAAATAAAAACTCCTTTTCGTTCGATGCAGGAACGATCGGGAGGAGCATGGTGAACGCGCTTTCCGGCGACTTTGACAAGGTGCTTTTTATTTGTGGGTCTATCGTCTTTCTGTTTCTTCTTTTTACTTTTGGGCGGATTGAACTTACGCTGCTCGCTTTCTTGCCGCTCACACTCGGCTGGTTTTGGATATTGGGAATTATGGATATTTTCGACATCCGGTTCAATATTGTCAATATTATTCTTGCTACATTTATCTTTGGGCAAGGCGACGACTACACTATTTTTATGGCAGAGGGGTTGATGTATGAATACTCTTACAAACGCAAACTGCTTGCTTCGTACAAAAATACCATCACTTTGTCATCGCTCGTCATGTTTGTAGGGATAGGTTCGCTCATTTTGGCACAACATCCTGCTTTGCGTTCTTTGGCAGAGGTCACCATTATTGGTATGGGTTCAGTAGTACTCATGGCTTTTCTGCTGCCGCCCGTTATTTTTCGTTGGCTTACACAGCATAAAGGAAAACCAAGACTTATGCCGATTACTTTAATAAACTTTTTTTCATCTCTTTATGTGCTGATTGCCTTTCTTTTTGGAAGTTTTATGCTTACAGTAGCAGGTTTTTTTCTGTTTAAAATAGGAAAAACAACCGATAAAAAGAAACTACGTTTCCACCGGATGCTCAATCGGGTAGCACAGTTTGTGGTACTACGCATCCCCCGCGTTAAAACTACTTACAATAATTATGACAAAACCATATTTGACAGACCTGCCGTAATTATCTGCAATCATCAGTCGCACATTGATTTAATGTGCATCATGAGTCTTACTCCGAAATTGATTATACTCACCAACGACTGGGTTTGGAACTCTCCTTTTTTCGGGCGGATGGTTAAATATGCCAACTACTATCCTGTATCGAATGGCATAGAAAATGCAATGGACAAATTAAAGGCAGTGGTTGAGAAAGGGTACTCGGTAATGGTTTTTCCTGAAGGTACACGCTCAGAAGATTGCTCAATACAGCGCTTTCATCGAGGCGCATTTTACCTTGCAGAAAAACTGAAATTGGATATTTTGCCTGTGCTCATTCATGGCGTAGGAGATTTTTTGCCAAAAAAAGAGTTTATGCTGCGTAAAGGAGAAATAAATATCAATGTGCTGCCAAGAGTGGCGTACAATACGATGGGAGAGAATTATGTAGAAACTTCTAAAAATATGCGAAAGTTCTACAAAGAGGAATACGCAAAATTGGCTGCCAAGATTGAAACTGCTGATTATTATGCGGATCTTGTAATTCATAATTACATTTACAAAGGAGCATCGGTAGAGCGCAGCGTGCGCAGAAATATGAAAAAACATAAAAATTACAAAGAGATAATAGATAAACTTGACAACAGCCATAATGTTCTAATTCTGAACTGTGGGTTGGGTGAATTTCCCCTGTTACTTTCACTCGTAAATAAAAAAACTATAATTGTGGCTATTGAGAAAGAGCAGGATTATTTAGACTTGGCAGCTAACTGCGCTTCCGTTCCTGCTAATTTGAGCTACGCTACACACTTTGACTTTGAAGAGATTGATACTTTCGATTCGGTTGTTCTTATGAAATCTGAAGATGATTTAATAAAAAAGATAGAAGAAAGAAAAATTGAAAAATATGTGATCCATGAATAAACATGTAATTATTATTGGTAGCGGATTTGGTGGTTTAACTTGTGGCTATATCCTTGCAAAGAATGGTTTTCGCGTTACCATTTTGGAAAAGCACGCTCAAATAGGCGGGTGCTTGCAAACTTTTACCCGTGATGGGGTAAAATTTGAAACCGGAATGCACTACATCGGCAGTATGGATGAAGGGCAAATATTGAACCGGTTTTTTCGCTATTTCAACATGATTGAAACAGTACCTGTCAGCAGATTAGATGTTAATGGGTATAATGTCATTTCTCTTGCAGGAGAGCATTTTCCTATCGCAAACGGAGATGAGAATTTTGTGAATACCCTTTCCCGTTTTTTTCCAAAAGAGCGCACCCACTTGGAAAACTATTGTAACTATCTAAACAAGATAACCGATTACTCTCTATTTTACACAGATCAAGAACGGTTGTACAATAATTTGTTGAGAGATCCTGCGTATATACGCAGTGCAAGCGAGTTTATTTCATCGGCTACAAAAGAGCCCCTTCTGCAAAGCATTCTTTTGGGAAATTCCCCTTTATACGCCGGAATTGAAAACAAAACACCCCTTTATATCCATGCAATTATTCATGATTTCTATAATAAAAGCGCTTTCAGAATAGCAGGTGGAAGCGACCTTATCGCTGCTTCACTCTCCGACTCTATCCGTGCAATGGGTGGAGAAGTACTTACTAATTGTAAGGTAGTGAAAATAAATTGCAACAATACAAAAGCAATAAGCGTAAGCCTTAATCATGACCTTAAAGAGATGACTGCCGATTACATTATTTCTAATCTGCATCCTTGTCGTACCCTCGAACTCTTAGACACACCTCTTATTCGCAAATCTTATCGAAACCGAATTAACAGCTTGGAAAATTCTATTTCTAACTTCACTGTTTATATTCGCTTTAAAGAAAACGTGTTACCTTATCAAAACTACAACTTCCATTATGCTGTCGACAGTGATGTGTGGAAAAATGCAAGTTGTTATTCTTCTGAAAAATTCCCTCTTTGGTTCTTGTATATGCACAGTTGTTCTGTTCCGAATCAAAAATATGCACGTGGCGCTTTTCTGATGTCATACATGAATTTTGATGAAGTGGCAAAGTGGAAAGGTACCCGTATTGGGAATAGAGGGAGTGAATATGAGGACTTTAAACACGAAAAAGCAGAAATATTGCTCAATTTGTTAGAACAGCAAATCCCTGGAACCAGGGCTGCCATTAAAAATTACTATACCTCGTCGCCGATTACTTATCTCGATTACACAGGAACTGAAAAAGGAAGTATGTACGGAATTATTGCAGACTGCCAAAATCTATTGAATACTAAAATTTTTCCGCGAACAAGAGTCCCAAATCTCTTCTTAACAGGTCAAAATATTAATATCCATGGTATTTTAGGTGTGATGATCGGCGCTGTAATAACTGCCGGAGAATTGATAGACAAGCAGGATATTATCAAACAAATTCATGAAAAATAATAATAATGAAAAATATAACAATTGAATATAGATCAAGAGATGAGATCAAACACTTTCAAGAAGAAAAACTGAAAACAACGCTGAAATATTTGCAAGAAAATTCTCCTTTTTACAAACGGATGTTTTTGCAAAACCATATTGATATATTGAAAATTAAAACTTTAGAAGATTTACAGTTACTACCTTTTACAGAAAAAAGAGATTTACAACATCATAACGAAGATTTTTTTTGTGTTAAAAAAGAAAAGATCATTGATTATATCACAACCTCGGGCACGCTCAGCGATCCGGTTACTTTTGCCTTAACAGAAGCCGATTTAGAGCGCTTGGCTTACAATGAGCAGATCTCCTTTGAATGTGCAGGTGCAAAAAAGGGAGATATTTTCCAACTTATGACCACTTTAGATAAACGGTTTATGGCGGGGCTAGCGTACTTTTTAGGTATTAGAAAGTTGGGTGCAAGTATTATTCGTGTGGGAAACGGAATCGCAGAACTGCAATGGGATACCATTCAACGGATTAAGCCCAATATTGCGGTTGTGGTTCCCTCTTTCATTCTGAAACTCATTAAATATGCAGAAGAGAATGGGATTGATTATAAAAACTCAAGCATAAAGAAACTGGTTTGTATCGGTGAAAATCTTCGGGAACAGGATTTTTCACTGAACCTGCTCGGGCAAAGTATAAAAGAAAAATGGGATGTTGAACTTTATTCTACCTATGCCTCAACTGAAATGGCAACGAGTTTTACAGAATGTGAATATGGCTGCGGCGGGCATCACCACCCGGAACTTATTATTTGTGAACTGATTGATGAAAACGAAAAGGCTGTAAAAGAAGGTGAGACGGGTGAATTAACTATTACTACCATCGGGGTTGAGGGAATGCCATTGCTGAGATTTAAAACAGGAGATTTGGCAAAATTTCATGATGAACCTTGCAAGTGCGGCCGAACCTCCATGAGGATAAGTCCTATTATCGGAAGATTAAATCAGATGATAAAATACAAAGGAACAACGCTTTATCCTCCTGCAATTTTTGATGTGTTAGACAATGTACCCTATATAGAAAACTATCTTGTTGAAGTTACAGACAACGAATGTGGAAATGATGATATTATTGTAAAAGTTGGACTGCACGCACCGTCCGACTTTGATGTAATAAAAGACTTAAAAGACCGTTTCAGAGCGCGTATTCGCGTGGCTCCTGAAATTGAAATTTGTACGGAGAGCCAAATAAAAGCCGTAACTACTCCTGAAATGAGTCGTAAACCCATTAAAATAATAGACAAACGAAAAAAACTTTCTGTATAATATTAACTTTTTTTAGAATTTACGCACATTAAATAAATTTTACAACAATGCGTCCATGCATCCCGATTATCATCTTTATATTTTTCTTTCTCTTTGCATCTTGTGTAAAGAAGCAAGAGATACCTGTTCCAAAACCTAAAGGATACTTTCGTTTAACAATGCCTGAGGCAGCCTATCGCCATTGGGATAGTATTCTTCCTTTCGTTTTCGATTATTCCAAGCTTGCTTCATTAAGCTTTCAAAAACGAGAAGAGAATGTTTATTGGATTGATATTTACTACCATTCACTCTCTGCAATATTAAAAATGACCTGTTTACCTGTTAAAAACAATCTACACAATTTAATGTGGGGAGAAGAAGAGCAGGTAATGTTTCATGTGGAGAGAAGGATGACCGATGATATTAAGTTTTCTACAGTAAACGATCCAAAAGCGCGTGTATTTGGGAGGTTGTACGAGTTGGAAGGGATACACGTGGCCACTCCGTTCAAATTTTGGCTTACCGATAGTGTACGTTATTTTGTAATGGGCTCGCTATCATTTAATTTTGCACCCAACAACGATTCATTAGCGCCCATTATTGAATATTTAAAAAAAGATGCGCTTTATATGGTAGAAAGTTGGCAGTGGAAAAAATGATTAGAAAGTGCAAAAAAAAAACAATCACAGAAACTGGATTGTTTTCGGAAAACTTGTGCGGATGAAGGGACTCGAACCCCCACGCCTCTCGACATTAGATCCTAAGTCTAACGCGGCTACCAATTACGCCACATCCGCAGGTTAATGGGTGGCAAAAATATATTTTTTTTTGTTTCTTTGCAAAAATTTTTTATTATGACAAAAATCACTCCCAAAACAATACAGTTTTTATCTGATTTAAAGCACAATAACCAACGTAATTGGTTTAAAGAACACAAACAGGATTATAACATAGCAAGGAATAACTTTGAGGAATTTGCAGATTTTTTGTTAGAAAATATACAATCGTTCGATGATTCTTTACAAAATGTTTCGATCAAACAATGTATGTTTCGAATCTATCGTGATATTCGTTTTTCTCCCAATAAAGAACCGTACAAAACTCATTTTGGTATTTATTTTGCTAAAAAGGGTGGTAAAAGCTCTGACTTAGCCGGTTATTATTTTCATTTAGATTCGGAAGAGAGTTTTTTTGGTGGAGGAATCTATATGCCACCTCCCGAATATCTTAAAAAAATCAGAAAAGAGATTTATTATCAAATAGATGAATTTAAAGAGATTCTTGACAATCCAGATTTCAAAAAATATTATCCAGAAGGGATTGAGGAGATTGAAAAGTTGAAAAGAGCACCCATAGGTTTCCCAACAGAATTTCCAGAAATGGAGCTACTCAAAAACAAACATTTTTTTACTTCTCATTATTTTGATCCACAAGACACATTAAATGATTATTTTATGGATTTTATATCTTCTGGATTTCAAGCGGTGAAGCCACTGGTGGATTTTATTAACTTTACAATAGATCAGTAATGAAACTCCTTATGATCATACCCGGTTCGGGCGATACATTTTACTGTTGTAACTGTTTTCGAGACAGTTTGTACGCACAGGCTTTGCACAATGCTGGTTGTTATATTACAATCATGCCCCTCTATCTTCCATTAGCCAATGAGTCAGTGTACAATAAAACGCCCCTTTTTTTTCCTGCCACATCTTACTATGTGGATCAGAAGTATTTCGCAAAATGGAAAATGCCCCGCGTTTTTGAGAATGTACTTAACTCTCCATCCATTCTGCGCTTAGCTGCATCTCTTTCAGGTACAACCTCAGCCAAAGGAATGGAGCAGTTAACCCTTTCAATGATAAAAGGCGATGATGAAGTTTTTGCCAAACAAACAAACAAAATAATCCATTGGATAGAAAACCACGCAAAACCGGATATTATTCTTCTCTCCACATCTATGTTGATTGGCATTGCAAAAGCGATTAAAAACCACATTCATATTCCCATAGTTTGTTCTTTGCAAGACGAAGAAGTATGGTTGGATGGTCTTGAAAGTCGGTGTGCCCGCGAAGCATGGGAATCTATCGGTAAAAACGAAATCTATGTGGACAGATTTATTACTTCAAGTGAATATTACAAATCGGTTGTTCTTAGTAAGATTCCTGAAATTAAAGAGATAGACGTTGTTTATCCCGGAGTAAATAGAGAAAAGTACCAGACGCAGGAATATCCGAAAGACCCCACTATAGGTTTTTATTATCGAATGGATTACGAGAATGGATTGGATATTTTGGCAGAATCTTTTATAGCTTTGAAAAAAGAGAATGTAATTTCAAATTTAAAACTAAAAATTGGAGGTGGCTACACACGTGAAAATAAAAAGTTTGTGCATAGCATCCAAAAGAAATTACAACTTCTTAAGAACGATGTTATCTGGTCGGAACGCTATTCTTTAGATGAGCACACCACATTTTACAAAGATATTTCTATCATTTGTGCTCCTTTACGATGTAATGCGGCTTTTGGACTCTATTTAAGCGAGGCTTTTGCAGCCGGACGACCGGCTGTTGTGCCAGATACTGGCTCTTTTGGAGAGATTACAGAAACCGCAGGAATACTGTACAAGCCGAATGCCAGCGAATATTTGACGGAAGCACTAAGAAAAATATTAACAGACAATGTGTTATATGAAAATTGTAAAAAACATGCTTTGCAATTATCTTGCGAAAAATATAATGATACATCTGTAGCAGAAAAATTAATGAAGATAATGAATGTGGCAATATTAAAAAATTCATTAAAAAGCGGAAAGGAAACTATTTATTAAAAAAAAAGTCTATATTCGCGCCCCAAAAAAACCGATTATTATCCTTGTACTTAGAAAAGGAATTATTAATTGAAAATCAGTCTTTTGTAGGTGAAAACAAAAGGCTAAACAAAAAACAAAAAAAGTAAAAATGAACACATTAAGTTACAAAACCATCGCAGCAAACGAGAAAATCGTTAAGAAAGAGTGGGTTGTTATTGATGCTCAAAATGAAATTGTGGGTCGATTGGCTACTGTAGTAGCTCGAATTTTAAGAGGAAAAACAAAAACCTATTTTTCCCCTCATTTTGATTGCGGTGACAACGTGATTATTATCAATGCCGATAAAGTAAGATTTACCGGAAAAAAAATGGAAGACAAAGAGTATGTTCGTCATACCGGTTATCCTGGTGGTCAACGTTTTAGAACACCCATAGAGTTATTAAAGAAGAACCCTATCGGAATTTTGGAACACGCCATTAAGGGGATGTTGCCAAAAAACAAATTAGGTGCCCAACTATACCGCAATTTATATGTTTATGCCGGACCAACCCATCCGCATGAAGGACAAACTCCAAAAAACATTAACATTAACGAAATCAAGTAAGTATCATGGAAATAACCAATACATTAGGAAGAAGAAAAACCGCTGTTGCCCGTATTTATTTGAAAAAAGGGAGCGGTATTATCACGGTAAATGGCCGCGACTATAAAGAGTATTTTCCTTTAGCTACATTACAATATGTAGTAACCCAACCTTTAGCATTAGCCGAAGTTGAAGGTCAATACGATATTAAAGTAAACTTAGATGGTGGCGGTGTTGCCGGACAAGCAGAAGCATTGCGTTTAGCAATATCCAGAGCGTTGATAGAGATCAATCCCGAATATCGCCCTGTGTTGAAAGTGAAAGGACTCCTTCGCCGTGACCCGCGTATGGTAGAACGTAAGAAACCCGGCCGCCCGAAAGCACGCAAACGCTTCCAATTCTCTAAACGTTAAAAACTACGTTTTCAATTTAAAGATTTAAAATTTAAAAATTTAAAATTATCATTAACTAATACAACTTTAAATCTTAAATTATTAAATAAAAAATTAACCCTGTTTAGTATCGAAATTATTAAGACTTCAAGAATGAGCTACTTAATAATTGCTTTAATGAACGTAAACACAAAAAAATATGCCAAAAGTAAACTTTGAAGAATTATTGGATGCCGGTTGTCATTTCGGGCATCTCAGAAGAAAATGGAATCCTGCCATGGCGCAGTACATTTTCATGGAAAAGAATGGTATTCATATTCTTGACCTCAACAAAACATTAGTAAAATTGGAAGAGGCTTGCGCCGCTGCCAAACAAATCTCAAAATCGGGACGGAAAATCTTGTTTGTTGCTACTAAAAAACAAGCAAAAGAAACGATTTCAGAATTTGCAAAATCTGTAAACATGCCTTATGTAACTGAGCGCTGGCCCGGCGGTATGCTCACCAACTTCTTTACCATTCGCAAAGCGGTAAAGAAAATGAGCGATATTGACAAATTGATGGGTAGTGTACAGTTCGAGAACTTGGCTAAAAGAGAAAAATTACAAATTCAACGCGAACGTGCTAAATTGGAAAAGAACTTAGGCTCTATCTCCGATTTGTCGCGCCTTCCTGCTGCAGTTTTCATTGTGGATATTTTGAAAGAACATATCGCAGTAGCAGAAGCAAGAAGATTGAACATCACAACGTTCGCAATTGTGGACACTAACTCTAATCCCAACTTGATTGATTTTCCGGTTCCTGCTAACGACGACGCATCAAAATCTATTGCTGTGATTGTGAAAGCAATTTGCGAAGCAATTGCAGAAGGCGCCGAAGAACGTAAATTCGATAAAGAAACCTCTGATGAAGAGGGTAGTGATGATATTTCTGACTTAGATATGGCTATAGAAGAGGAAGAAGAACAAGCAGCTGCCGCGCTCTCCTCCGAAGTGAAAGGATTGAAGAAGATTAAAGATGTAGCCTCAGAAGAGGATAAAACCGCTGCAAAAAGAAAACGTATCCCCACTAAAAAAGCTCCCGCAAAAAAATAATTAATCCGTAAGTATAACTTTTTAAAAAATTAATAGTATGGCAATAACTGCTGCTGATGTAAACAAATTAAGACAAATGACCGGATCGGGCATGATGGATTGTAAAAATGCACTCGTTGAAGCTGACGGCGACTTCGATGCTGCAATTGATATCCTCCGTAAAAAAGGTCAAAAAGTAGCTGCAAAACGTGCAGACCGTGCTTCAAACCAAGGTCGTGTGGTGGCTAAAATTAACAAAGAACACACTTTCGCCGCTATTGTAGTGGTAAGTTGTGAAACCGACTTCGTGGCTAAAAATAGCGACTTCGTGGCTTTCGCCGATTCAATTATTGATGCCGCTATGGCAAACAAATTCAAAACCAGGGAAGAACTGTTAGCACACAAAATCAATGGTGTTTCTGTTGAAGAGATGCTTATTGAGATGACAGGAAAAACGGGTGAGAAAACTGAGCTCCCTGCTTACGAAGTAATTGAAGCGCCGTGTGTATCTGCTTATAACCACAACGGAAATCTATTAGGCGTAATTGCCGGTTTTACCGTTGGGGGAGAAAAAGTTTATGAACCCGTGCACAATGTAGCTATGCAGATTGCGGCTATGAACCCTATTTCTGTTGATCCTAAACAGATACCGCAAGCTACCATTGACCACGAATTAGAGTTGGCTCGCGAAATGACCCGCCAAGAAGGGAAACCCGAAAATATGATCGAAAAGATCGCGGAAGGTAAACTAAACAAGTTCTTTAAAGAGAATACTCTATTGAGCCAAGAGTTTATCCGTGATAATAAAATTTCGGTTGCCGAATACCTCAAACATGCTGATGCTAACCTGACATGTTGCTGCTTCTACAGGCTGCAATTAGGTGCGTAAGTTTGTAATTGTTGTTTTCATGGGAAAGCCGGAGAGAAATCTTCGGCTTTTTTTTGATTGTTCCTAATTACAAAACTTGCTCAAATCAACTCCTCCAAAATTTCCTGAAGACATAAAAGCAAATATCGTATCTTTATAACTCATTTTTAATATTCTCTCTTCTAACTGTTTGGCTGTATGAAAGACCTCCAGGTCATTTCGTTGAAAAGCATTGAAGATCATTTCAGAACTTATTGGCGGCAGTTTTTTATGTGCAACGGTATCTGGATTAAAGAAAATAATTCCCACATCGGCACAATCCATGGCTCCGTCATATTGATTCAAAAAATTCTCTGTTAAGCTGCTAAAAGTGTGCAACTCCATACACGCTACGAGTTTTTTATCAGGAAACTGCATCTTTAGTGCTTCTACTGTGGCTTTCAATTTTGAAGGTGAGTGCGCAAAGTCTTTGTAAACTGCACAAGTATCGTTTTTGTACAACAATTCTAAACGATTGCTTGCACCTTTAAAACTTTGAATGGCAGAGTAAAATTGCGGGTCGGAAATACCAGCAGAATTACATGCCAAACGTGCTGCATTTATATTTGTTAGATTATGTTTCCCGAAGATTTGCAAAGGGATATCCCCAAAAGAGGTTTTTAAAAAAGTGACTCCCGCATCAATGCTATGGGGATGAACACTATATTCTGTTTTTGTGGCACGAATATTTGCCTGTTCGCTCATTTTCTGCAGCACAGAATCATCTTTACAAAAAATAAAATGCCCAATTTCGGGAATCATCTCTGCAAATATTTTAAACTGATCTACATAAAACTCAAATGTAGGGAACACATTGATATGATCCCACGCAATACCACTTACAATTCCGACAGTGGGCTGATACAGATGGAATTTCGGACGTCTGTCAATAGGAGAAGTTAAATACTCGTCGCCTTCCAAAACCATAATTTGAGCTTCATCTGAAAGTTTTACCATCACATCAAATCCCTCTAACTGTGCGCCTACCATGTAATCGCAATTTATGTTGAGATGTTGTAACACATGGATAATCATTGCAGTAATAGTTGTTTTTCCATGGCTCCCTCCTACTACAATACGAATCTTGTTTTTACTTTGTTCGTACAAAAATTCAGGATAGGAATAAATTTTAATTCCTAATCTATTTGTTTTCAACAACTCCGGATTATCTTCACGGGCATGCATTCCCAAAATAACAGCATCTAATGCTGTAGTAATTTTTTCAGGAAACCAACCAATTTTTTCGGGTAAAAGATCAACTTTTGCCAATCTACTTTTCGCCGGCTCAAAAATTTCGTCGTCAGATCCGGTAATTTGGTACCCTTTGTGGTGGAGCGCTAATGCTAAATTGTGCATGGCACTCCCGCCAATCGCAATAAAATGTATCTTCATCTATATATGGTTTGGTTAAACCGGCAAAAATAAATTTATTTTTGCCGAAAAAATAATGAGCCATGCGTTTTAAGAGATTCTTCTTTACTTTAGTTATTTCAATCCTTCTTGGATCATCTTGTAATAAAAATGAAAACGGAACTGTTGAATTTATTTTCACCCATACTGTTGACGGAAATTCTGTTCAATTCAATAAACTTATCTACACTAATACTGCTAAAAATCAGTATCAAATAAACGAAATAAAATATTTTATTTCAAAAATAACTCTTTATGATGCTAATGGTAAGAGTGTGGAAATAACCCAAGACGAAGGGATTCATTATGTGGATTGCAATTTACCAAACACTTTACGTTGGAAGATTGATGATATTCCACAAGGAAAATATATTAGCATTTCGTTTATTTTCGGATTGAATAAAGAAGATAATATAAGCAATCGCTTTGTAAATCCACCGGAAAGTAACTTTTCATGGCCCAATCATTTGGGTGGTGGTTATCATTATATGCAAATCAACGGAAAATTTTTGAATAAAGAGGGAAATATTCAGAATATAAATATACACACCGGAACAGGGCAAATTTACAATGCAAATAATGAAGTTGTCGAATTTGTACACAATTTTGCACTCCTTCATTATTTCATAGATTATTCTATCAAGTCAAAAACATCTATAACATTTAATATGGAGATTCAACGTTGGTTCGACACTCCAAACCTGTATAACTTCGATGATTTTGGAACAGGTATTATGCAGAATCAGGAAGCTCAAAAATTACTGCGAGAGAATATGTGGAATCTATTTGAGTTTTCAATTATTTGAGATAAGAGATATTTCTACTCCTTCACAAATTTCACTGCTCTGCCTGCAACCTTTAAATAGTACATTCCATTTGGTAAAGATGTTACTTTGATTGTAGCCACTTGGCAGTTTGTATCTTCACAGGATAAATTCCCTTGCAATTGCAATTGTCCGGTGATGCTATAAATACTAAATTCCATTCCATCTTCAATTCTCAATTCTCCATCGGTTGCTGAGTAGGCCGAAGCATCAATTTTCAACTCTCCGGTAGTAGGATTTGGATATACCTTTAAACTTGCAGCATTAATCACTTCTTCTATCCCTACCGATGTTACTTGAATATTAAAATCTTTTGTATAATCACCTGTTGCTATTCCGTTTTTAATAGTAGCTCTAACTGTTGCAGAGCCAACCGAAGGCGCATTAAAAATATTACCTGCGATGGCTGCCTCTGTAGATCCTGCATTAATCACACTCCATTCAATGGTTTTATTAGTAGCATTTCCAGGAAGCACAGTGCCGGTTAAGGTAAGCGGAATTCCAACCGTTGCTTCGGTAAGTAAATCTATAATGTTGCTCACAGGGATAAAGTAAACATTTACCTTAATTTCAAATAGTTTTGTGTAAGGAGTACCGGGTGCCAAACCATTTAATACAGTTGCTTTTACCGTTGCTGTTCCACTTGCTGTAGTAGTGAAGATATTTCCGGTTATAGTGGCCCCAGTTGTTCCTGCATTTTCAATACTCCACGAAATAGTTTTGTTTGTGGCATTACTCGGAACAACTGTACCTGTCAAAGTGAGCGCGACTCCGGCATTTGCCGTCGTAGGAAGGTTATTAATGTTGGAAACCGGAACAAAACAAGCAGTTTTAGATACAGTTACAGGGTTAGATATCTCTGTTGAACAAACAACCTTTACTGCCCAAATGTGAGGATCGGTTTCAGTAAAACCCTTATCTGTGTATGAAGTTGTTGTGATGTTGGTTGCGATAAGATTATCATCGCGGTAAACATTGTAAACAGGTGAGGCAGTGGAAGGAGCGCTCCAAGTTAAATTTGCCTCACAATCTGCATTATAATTAACCACTAAATTTGAAGCCGGGCTACAACTGTTAGAACCTGCATAAGTACCATCAATAAATAGTACGCCGGTGTTTAGAGGGTCCAAGTAAGTTTTCATGTGTTGAGATGGATTGCTCATTTGATCCCAGTGATACCAAAGTTTTCCATAAACATCTGGACTATACGGAGATGTGCAATAGGAACTGCCTCCCGAAAGCGTTCCAACAATACGTTTATTTTGATTAAAGATAGGAGAACCCGACGACCCGCCTTCGGTAACCCCATGGTGTGTTGCGGTAGGCGCCCATACCACACGCCATGCAGAGTTTGGAGCAGTAATTACCCCTCCTCCGAAATTAACACTACCTGCTGAAACTAATGAGGTTGTATAGGTTGAAATCTTCTTTCTATCACCGTCAGGGTGGTGAATACTAACTCCGCTGGTAGCAGCAATATTTTGCCTGTCCCAACCATTATAATACACATTATACGATGCGGGAATATTTTGGTTTAACCTCAGTAAAGCTCCGTCTGATCCGCCACTCATGGGGGTGATAACTAAAAGCTGAGCGCCTGACATTGTAGCATACTCTGTCGACTGTGTGTTTCCGGTACAAGCTACATACTCATAATGAAAATAATATATTGATTGATTTATATTATTTGTTGAAGCACCTTCATAGCAGTGATACGCGCTTAATACAAGAGGGTCATAATCTTGTGCCGTATTGTTCACCACAGAAGCGCTGCAAAAATAGGTATATGCGCCAATAGGTATGGTTAAACGTACTACCCCTCTTTTTTGATCTTGCCAATTAGCACCTTCCGGACAATTTATATTAACCTCGCAATAATCTGAAGATCTGTTGTCTCCTGTTTCTTCTTCTCGGAATGGGTTATCGAAAAATAAACTATTGTATCCATATACAACACCGGAAATAATAATGGGCGACTCATAACTTGGGAATGGTGGCGCTACATACTCCAATGTAATAATGTCTCCTAAAAGAAACTCCGTAGCAAAGGCCACTTTTTTTGGATTGCTTTCTTCGGTGTATGCGCCCAACACTTTGGAACGATCGTCATTGTAAATAAACAGTTTTCCACCTTGCGGTATCTCAAACTTGTCGTAGTTTAACATAATGGCAACAGCGTCTTCGGCAATAATACAGAGCCTCCAAATCTCCTGACCATTAGGGAGAATTGTCCACTCTCCGGAGTTTTCGGTAGTGAAATTCACCGAAATAATTCTACCCGCACGAGGAGGCAAATTATCTAATTTACGTACGGCATCTTCAGCTCGCATGGCAGCTATATCAAAGTCAACAAGTATGCTTTCTGTTGAAGATAGCCAAGCATTTTCGGCTTCAAAAATAAAACTCGGAGGAGTGCCTCCTGCACTGATTTGTGCAAATGAAGGCGTTACTGCAAAGAATAACGCTACTAATAGTAATGAAAGAAATGTTTCTTTTTTCATAAAAAAATGTTATTAATTAAATATATGTATAAATGTTAAATTATTAAATTTTAAATTTTAAATAAACCAGTCCTGCCGCACCCTTTTCAATTTCTATCGTAAATTGCGTTCCTGTAGCTTCATTTAGCGATCCTTCCCAAAGCTCTTTAAATTTTTGCTTATAAACAGGATACTTTAATCCGGAGTAAGTAATTTCAGCTTCCGGAGTGAAACTGAAGACCGAAATTAGTTGTCCTTGATAGCTCTCAAAAGTAGTGGTTTGGTTTATAGGAATAAAAATACCGGTATTTGAAACCATCTTTAAGGAAATTTCATGTACATAGTGCATTAAGATACCTATATTGGCTAAAAAATGGTCATCGCGGCAACCAGTGGCGCCTAAAATAACAACATCATCCCATTTATTTGCTATACAATATCGTATGGCTTTTTGCAAATCGTTGTATGCAATATTATTATCCATTTGAATAAGCAATCTATATTTCTCTTCTTGTTCAAGAGAAATAGAATCACAATCGCCAATAATAATATGTGGAGTAATATTTTTTTGTTCTAAAAATGATATAGCGCCATCGCAGCAAACTATTTTTTCGGCACTTCCTAAAATATTCAATGGGATGTAATGCGCTGGGGCTTCACCATTTGCTAAAATTACAATTTTAAATTTTTGCCCAACTGTCGTTACAGATTTCATTAAAGGTTCATTTTAAAAAATGATTTTTTTCGACTGCAAAAATAGCTTAAAAATATTATAAACAATTTTATATATGAAAATTTTCTAAAAACTTATAGTTTATACCTTTTATCAATCTGCGACAAGCTAAATCCAACCATTAAAACCGACATTCCTGTGAGGATAAGGAGGTATTTTCCAATTTCCATAAAGTTTGCACCCTTTAGCATCACATCTTTTATAGCAAGGATAAACCATTTGGCAGGAAAAATATCTGCTAACCATTGAAAAAAGAGCGGCATATTGTCTAACGGAAACAAAAAACCAGAAAGCAACACGGTTGGCAAAAACAACCCCATCATCGTAACCATCATAGCATCTAATTGGTTTTTAGATACAGCAGAGATTAGCAGTCCAAAAGAAGCAGAGGAAAACATAAAAATAATGCACAGAAAAATCAATAATCCAACACTTCCCTTAATCGGGATATGAAAGACAAATACACTGATGAGTAAAATAAAAACTGTACTAACTAAAGAAAGAAGCATATAAGGAATTACTTTTCCTATAGCGATGTTTATTTTTTTAACAGTGGTAATCAACATCATATTCATTGTATTGGTCTCTTTTTCGCGGGCTAATGTAATGGAAGACATTAATGCCGTAATAATAATCATAATAAGAGTAATGATTCCCGGAACAAACATATACACACTGTTTAACTCGGGGTTGTACTGCATGGTGGTTACAATAGAGATTTGGTTTTCGGGAGCATTATGGTTACGGTTGTATTCAGCAATATAATCGTTGAATATTGCTCTGAGATAATTATTTAAAATTGATGCGATGTTTATGTCCGATACATCATTAATAATCTGAACATTCGCTACGCGTTCTCTTTCTAAAGATTCTTCAAATCGCGGAGGAATTATCATTGCAATTTTTATCTGTTTATTTTTAAAGTCATGGTCTATTTCGGTTTCGGTATCCAAAAAACTCACTACTTGAAAATAACCTGATGCCGTAATGTTTTCGATCAACTGGTGCGATTCGGTATCTTTCGATTGGTCGAGGATAGATATTTTAGCATTTCTGATTTCAGTACTGATAGTAAATCCGAAGAGCAAAATAAGTGCAATAGGCATTGCTAACACGAGAAACAACGAAACACGATCACGTCCGATGTGGATAAACTCTTTATGTAAAATGGCTAAAAATGCTTTCATTGGCTATCTATTAACAAATTTAACAAAGAGGTCGTCAATAGTTTGGACACCCATTTTTTCTTTCAACTCATTTGGAGTGCCAATAAGTTTAAGTTCACCTTCTGCCATAATAGAGATTCGTTCGCAGTATTCGGCTTCATCCATATAGTGTGTTGTTACAAAAATTGTTACGCCTTTAGCAGCGGTTTTATAAATCAATCCCCAAAACTCTCTGCGCACAATTGGATCTACTCCACTTGTGGGTTCATCTAAAAAAACTATTTGCGGTCTGTGCAGCAATGCAGTAGCAAACGCCAAACGTTGTTTCCACCCTAATGGAAGCGAACGCACTAATGAATTAGCGAAATCGTTCATATTCAATTCATTCAAGCTGTCCTGAATCCGCTGTTTCAGCGTTTTTTTTTCAATTTTGTAGATAGTGCCGAAAAGCAGCATATTTTCATACACAGTAAGATCATCGTACAATGAAAATCGCTGGCTCATATATCCAATATTTTTCTTAATCGCCTTTGCTTGTGTAGCTAGATCGTATCCGGAAATTTTGGCAGTTCCTGAAGTGGGCAAAAGCAGTCCGCACATCATTTTCATAGCAGTTGTTTTTCCTGCGCCGTTAGCACCGAGAAAACCAAAGATTTCTCCTTTTTTTATATAAAGAGAAAGGTTGTTTACAGCAGTAAAACTTCCAAATTTTTTAGTAAGATTATTAATAACAATGCTATACATGAAATAAAAAGTTGGGAACAAAAAAATATTTAAAATTAAACATATCTATTTTTATATTTTATGGGTCAAGTTTTTATGTTACCACTATACTCCTACATCCACTCTCACCAACTCAATAAAACAATCCTCTACCGTGGGCAATATTTGAGTTAATTCAGAAAAAAACTGTCTGTTTGTTTCTAAAAATCTTGTAAACTGTTGGAGTTTTAATTTTTCATCGTAAAAAGATACGTGCATAAATTCACCATAAGGGTAGTAGTTGCATGGAATAGGGCATTGTTGCATACAGTTTAGCAAATCAAAAATCGTTTTAGTTTTCAAAGAATAGAGTTTACCTTTATAGTTTTCAATAATTTGGGCAGGTGTATTCAGGGTTATAATTTTCCCTTCTTTCATCAAGGCAATTCTGTCGCAGCGGGTGGCTTCATCCATATAAGGAGTAGAGACCAATACTGCAATGCCTTGTTTTTTAATATCATTTAACAGACTCCAAAATTCTCTTCGCGAAACAGGATCTACGCCGGTGGTAGGTTCATCAAGAAAAAGAATTTTTGGCTTGTGAATTAAAGCACAACAAAGCGCTAATTTTTGTTTCATTCCTCCCGAAAGCCTCCCTGCCTGACGCTCCTTGAATGGCAAAAGTTGTTGCCAAATAGGAGAAATCAAGTGGATATTCTCTTTGATATTGCTTCCATACATGGTAGCAAAAAAACGCAGATTCTCATAGACAGACAAGTCTGGATATAAAGAAAATACACCCGGCAAATAACCAATCTCTTTTCTTATCTTTTTGTAATCTGCAATCACGTCCAAGCCTAATAAAGTTGCTTTTCCTGAAGTGGGAAGTTGTAAAGTAGCAAGAATATTGAAAAGTGTGCTCTTTCCTGCTCCATCTGGTCCTATAAGTCCAAAGATTTCACCTTCATGAACTTCAAAACTTATTTCAGATAAAGCTTGCACTTTACCATACCGTTTGGAAATCTTCTCTATATTAATTGCGGGCATGCCTCGTTATTTAAACTTTACGTCTCCAGGCATCCCTATTTTGGCGGAACCGTCATTCTCGAATGATACCTTCACTGCATATACTAAATTTACACGCTCGTTTTTGGTTTGAATCATTTTGGGAGTAAACTCAGCTTTTGATGAGATCCATGAAACCACCCCGTTAATTGTTTTCTCCTGGTTATCAAGCATATCTATGTGAATATCCACCGGCTGTCCAAGATAAATGGTTGATAACATATCTTCGGTGATATAAACCTTTATGAACATATTTGTAAGATCGGCAATTTTAAACAGCGGTTTTCCCTGAAACGCCAGCTCATTAGCCTCAATATATTTTTTAAGTACCGTGCCGGTAATAGGTGATTTAATATGGCATTTTGTCAAAGCATCTTGCAGTTGTAGCCTCTGGAAACGCATCGCTTCTACCTCTTCCATAATCACTTTATTTGTAATGGTAAGATTGGATTCCATTGCAGCAATCTGACTGTTTGTGATATCAATTTCAGCATTCATATCATCTAATTGCTTGCTGGATGCTGCATTAGCAGCGACTAATGTAACGAGCCTGTTTTTATCTTTATTTAAAGCTTCCAATTTGTTGTAAAGGGTGCGTACTTGCGAAGGAAGGTCGGGGCGCCGTGCCATGGCTGCTCCGATGGAAGCCTCTAACTGTTTTATTTGCAAAAATATCTGCACAGTATCAATACAGCCTACCTCTTCGCCTTGCGTGTAAGTTTTACCCTCTTCTACCTCAAACCAAAGCATCTTTCCGTTGCTTTCAGATGAAACGGTAATTTCTGTGGCGCCAAAAACACCATAAGCATCAGATTCGGTTTTGTTGGTTGCGCAACTAAAACATACAATTATAATTAAGACCAAAAGTTTGAGGAAAGATTTGTTCATTTAAGGCTTTATGTTTAAGGTTAGTTTTCGAGCGCAAAAGTAGCATAAATTTTTCTTCTCTGTTAAAAAAACTAACTTTATAAGCCTTTTTAACAAATTATGGTAATTTTGCATTTCAAAAAAAAACTTAATAAAGAAAAACTTTCTATATGCAAACTCTATATAAAAATATCCGCATTGTTGACGACACCCAAGATTTTACAGGGTGCGTTCTTGTTGAAAACGGCATCATTACACAAGTAGCCGAAGTGATTGACGAGCCCGATTTCGAAATACTCGGTGCTTACGGACTTTATAACAGCAACTTAGTAGTACGAGATTTTACCGGCGAAGAGGTAGTACTTATGCCCGCATTTACAGATTTGCACGCGCATTTCCGAGATCCCGGCTTTACTTATAAGGAAGATTTAGAAACCGGCTGCCTTGCTGCACTGAAAGGTGGTTATACCGCTGTAAATCTAATGCCAAACACTTTCCCTGCCTGTAGCTCTATAGAGCAGGTAGGCGAAATTGAAAAACGTGCCGCAGAAATTGCAAATATTAAAGTTAATCAAACATTAAGCATAACCAAAGATTTGGTAGGTGCAGATTTCATTCATCTGAAAACATTGCAAAAAGATGAAATACTTTTCATCACCGATGATGGCAAAGGAGTGCAAGATGATGAAGTAATGAAAGCGGTTTTTGAAATTTGTAAAGAGAAGAATATCACGGTAATGTCTCACGCAGAAGATGCAAAATACAGTGCCACAGATATGCGAAAAGCAGAAAATGAGATGACAGCGCGGGATATACGGTTGTTTAAGGAGGTATTCGGCGGCGGTACAACCGCTGCCGATCGTCCGCATTTGCATTTTTGTCATGTAAGTACGAAAGAGGCAATTGAGATGATTATTAAGGCGCAGAATGAAGGACTTAACATTACTTGCGAAGTTACCCCACATCACATTTTTGCTACTAACGAAAAAGCAAACCACTATAGGGTGAATCCCCCTTTAAGAGAGCAGGAAGATATTGATGCTTTGATAAAAGCGATGCAAGCCGGCAATGTGCTTGCCATTGCCACCGATCATGCCCCTCATTCGGTGGAAGACAAGGAAAAGGGTGCGCCCGGAATGATTGGTTTAGAGTTGGCATTTCCCTTGTGTTACACAAAATTGGTAAAAGGAGGATTTTTAACACTTTCGCAATTAGTAATACTGTTATCCACCAATCCTTCTGCTATGATGAAGCTCAACAAAGGCAGAATAGTGAAAGGGATGAACGCCGACTTTGTGATTGCCGACCTTAAACAGGAATATAAAATTGATGTTTCCGAAATGGCATCAAAATCAAAAAACACACCATTTAATGGTGTTTCTGTTTTTGGAAAAATATTGGAAACGGTTTGATAGAACTATACTTGTGGATCAGTGACATATTCGCTGAATTGAAAAAATTTTTCTAATCACCCGTTCCACCTGCTCATCCATCAAATCATAATACACCGGCAAACTAATTTCCCGCGCATAATTATCGTAAGCCACCGGAAAATCCTGAATATCATATCCGGTATTTTTATAAAAACTCAACATAGGAAGTGGAATAAAATGCACATTCACCGAAATATTTTGCATGGTAATTTTTTGGATGATTGCATCGCGCTCTTTTTCAGAAATCTTTTTTATACGTAATGGGTAAACATGATAAGAAGATTGCTTCGTATCTGTTTCATAAATAGGAATTTCAAAACGATCATCTTTAGAAAAAGCCTCCGTATATTTATCGAAAATATGCTTTCGCTTTTTTAACATATCGTTTTCATAACGCTCTAATTCTACTAAACCAATTGCAGCAAGAATATCGGTCATATTGCATTTATAGCCGGCCTCGCAAACATCGTAGCGCCAATTCCCAATTTTTGTCTTGGATAACGCATCTTTACTTTGTCCGTGTAATGATTTTATACATAAATGTTTGTACAACTCTTCAAGAATAAATGGTGCGGGTAAATTCAAACAGATAGCGCCTCCTTCGGCAGTGGTGAGGTTTTTTACGGCATGGAAGGAAAAAACGGTAATATCGGTCAGCGAACCAGTATGTTTTCCTTTGTAAGTAGCTCCAACAGAGTGCGCTGCATCTGAAAGAATAAGAATACGACCTAACAATTTCTGTTCTAAAGTACGCGGCGTGAATTTCTGCCTTATATTTGTATTGTTTACTAATTGATTGATGTCGTCGTAATCGCAGGGAAATCCTGCAAAATCCACAGGGATAATCACTTTTGTTTTTTCGGTAATCGCTTTTTCAACATTTTGAATATTAATGTTAAAATCGTGAGGATTCACATCTACCATTACGGGTTTCGCGCCGCAATGCACCACCACGTTTGCCGTAGCGCAATAGGTGTATGCCGGAACAATCACTTCATCGCCTTCCTGCACGCCAAACCAGCGCAACATAAGCTCCAATCCTGCAGAAGCGGAGTTTACACACACTACTTTTTCTATGCCAACGTATTGCGCAATACGTTTTTCAAATTCTTTAACGCGAAGTCCGGTAGTAATCCATCCCGATCGTAGCGCTGCTGCAACTTCGGCAATGGTTTTATCGTCAATACGGGGGGGAGAAAAAGGGATTGGAGAGAACATTAGGTTTAAGGTTTAGAGTTTTAGGGCAGGTTTGATGTTTTGCCAATTTATGAATTTAACATTATGATAAAGTGAGGTTTCCTGACCGGTGTAAATAACATAATCTTCTGTTTTAGAGAAAAGTTTTTTTAACAGTCCCATATTTTTAATATGGTCAGGCGTAAGTGTTGCCGATGATTTGATTTCGATAAAACGAACCCCTTCCGGTAATTCCTGCACACAATCAACTTCTACTCCTTTTGAGTCTCTAAAAAAGTAATAATTTGCAGGCAAGCCCTCGTTAAAGCGCACTTTGAGCAGTTCAGAAAAAACAAAATTTTCAAATAAATTTCCTCGCAAATAAAAAGTTTCCAATTGCTTTTCCTGTTCAATATTTAACAGAGAGCACACCAATCCCGTATCATAAAAATAAAGTTTGGGCGATTTTATCATTCTACGATTCACATTTCCCGAATAAGGTTGTACAAAGTACAAAATATAACTTGCTTCTAAAAGTGAGAGCCATGCTTTTACGGTATTAATGGAAATATTGGCATCATTGGCAAGCGAGGAAAGGTCAAGGATACTTCCAATTCTGCCTGCACACAGTTTTATGAAACGTACAAAAGAGGTCAGATTTTCAATATTTCTCAGCAAACGAATGTCGCGTTGGATATAGGTCTCAGTGTAATGCGGAAAAAAGTGAATAGGATCAATATTTTCATTATATAAACGCGGGTAGCCACCGTTAAACAAAATACTATCAATATTTTGACTGCCAAGTTTAGCAGTTTTAAGTTCAGAATACGATAGAGGCAACAGTTTTAAAGAAGCCACTCTACCTGCTAAACTTTGCGAAATATGCTGGTTCATCAAAAAACTTTGCGAACCTAATAAAATTGCTTTTCCATTTTCGCTACTGTTATCTAAAATCTCCTGCAAATATGAAAAAAGTTTAGGAACATATTGCACTTCATCTAAAATAAACTTTTCTCCTGCAGAATGTAAAAAACCACGCGGATCACTTTCGGCAAACAAACGTGTATCAGGATTTTCCAACGAAAAATAGTTATAATCTCTATTTAAATTTTTTACTAACGTAGTTTTGCCCGTTTGCCGTGGTCCTGTAATGTTTATTGCCGGATATTTTTGCAAAAGAGTAAATAAAACATTCTCTATATTTCTGTTAATCATATAATTAAATTAATAGCGTGTAAAATTGCATTGTGAGTGCAAAATTACACGTTTTATTACATAAAAATAAGTAATCTAAATATTTCCAATTTAAATAAATTTCATTAATCATTAACCATTTATCACTAACCACTAAAGCCTATCCTCTACCCACTGTTGCACATCTCGGTGTTCAGGATAATCCAACGAATAGTGTAGCCCTCTGCTCTCTTTTCTATCAATGGCATTGTTAATTATCAGGTACCCCACATTAATCATGTTGCGCAATTCGCAAATTTCAGGAATTAAGATAGACTTTTTGTATAACTCTTCGGTTTCTTTATATAATAAGAACAACCGATCTAACGCCCTTTGCAAACGAAGGTTAGAGCGCACAATGCCCACATAGTTAGACAATATTGCCTGTAGTTCTTTTTTTGATTGTGTAATCAACACCATCTCTTCGTTAAGCACGGTGCCGGAGGTATCCCATTCGGGAATTTCGTGGCAGAAGGGTACATTTTCAAATTTTTCTACAGCTTTGATGCAGGCGCGGTGCGAGAAGACCAATGCTTCTAACAGCGAGTTGGATGCCAATCGGTTGGCGCCGTGCAAACCGGTAGAAGCACACTCACCGGAAGCAAAGAGATTGCGGATGGTGGTTTCGCCCCAATCGTTGGTAATAATACCACCGCACGAATAGTGCGCAGCGGGAACAACGGGGATCATATCTTTGGTAATATCTACACCAATACTCAAACATTTGGCGTAAATATTCGGAAAGTGGTCAAATATTTCATGTTTTTTTATGGAGGTGGCATCCAACCAAACATGCTCTTTTCCGCTCATTTTCATTTCGTTGTCAATGGCACGTGCGGTAATATCTCTTGGGGCAAGCGATCCGCGGGGGGCGTACTTTTGCATAAATTCATTGCGATTTTCATCTTTCAGCACTGCGCCTGCGCCGCGCATCGCCTCAGTAATGAGGAAAGAGGGAGATTCTTTGGGATTAAACAAAGAGGTGGGGTGAAACTGCACAAACTCCATGCCGCGTACTTGCCCTTTGGCGCGGTACACCATCGCAATGCCGTCGCCGGTACAAACCAACGGATTGGTAGTATTGCCATACACCGTTCCGATTCCGCCGGTTGCCATCATGGTAACTTTCGACAAAACGGTGCGCACTTTTTTCTTGTGCGGGTCGTAAATGTAAGCGCCGTAGCAAGTCAAATCAGGTGTTCTTCTACTTACCTCAATACCAAGGTGGTGTTGTGTAATGATCTCAATCGCAAGGTGGTTTTCTAAAATTTCAATATTTTCGTTTTGCTGTGCGGCGAGAATCAGCTTTTGCTCAATCTCTCTGCCGGTCATATCTTTGTGGTGTAGTACTCTATATTCGGAGTGTCCGCCCTCTTTAGCGAGGGCAAATTTGCCTGCTTTTGTTTTATCGAAATTTACGCCCCACTCAATCAGTTCCATTACCCTTTGAGTGGACTCTTTGATGGTGAGTTCCACCACATTGCGGTCGGAGAGTTCATCGCCGGCACTCATGGTATCTTGTATATGTTTTTCGTAAGTATCAGGATGATACAACACCGCGGCAATTCCTCCCTGAGCATACTTTGTTGCCGTATCGTCAATTTGAGACTTAGTAATTACACATACCTTTCCGAAATTTGCTGCTTTAAGGGCGAAACTTAAACCGGCGATACCTGAGCCAATTACTAAAAAATCAACAGTTTTACGCATAACTATTTCTGAAATAATGGAATTTGAGTTACAATATTACTTTTTGTTGGCAAAATAACAAAAAAAAACGGCTGCTTAACAAGCAGCCGTAAATTTTATCATTCGTTATTTTTGTTCGATAATTAATTTTCTCACCAATACTGCATCGTCTGATTTAACATAAACGAAGTAGAAACCGGGAGAAACCTCATTAAATTTGATGTTAACAATTGAATTATCAACTTTAATTTGTTGTTCATGAACAATCGCTCCACTAATACTAACAATACTTACCTTCGCATCACCTTCAACATCAGTAAAACTCAAATTAATATCATTGGTAGCGGGATTTGGGTAAACAGTAACATTCGGATCTCTTTTATTAGAGAATGGGGTTAATCCACTAGCAGGAGATACCACAATTGTCATAGTATTTTTTGCTAAAACAACGATTTCGTAACCCGGATTAGCTGCATGGAATTGAATACCTCCAATTGGTCCAATACAATTATTTCCAAGTGTAGCTCCGTAAGCACAGCCACCATAAATTGCGCGGTGCGTTACCAATTCATATTCAACAGTATAAACGCCGGGAGTGTTAAAGCCTGGTAGTTCAACTCTTATCTCTTTTCCATCGAAGAAACCTAATTTAAAGAAGTCAAAATAAGTTGCCTGGTAATACCAGCCTGAAGTTGAGGTAGAGAATGGGAAGAAAGATTTATGTGAAATATTGGAATAATTTACATTCTGATCCGGATATCCGCAAGGAATCGGAGTAAAGAAACGCATATAACTGGCAGTACCTGTTGTTAAGTAATTATTAATTGGGGAAGCTAATTCTCCATTAATATAATATGTATAGTTAACCGACAAGTTTACATCTGCACCGGAATTACAAAAATCGTCCACGCGGAAATAGTGCGTAATTGGTTGATTTGCATAGACTTTAACTTCACCTTCTCCCATAATATTATCAAGAGGATCATGATTAACATTATTTACAGTAGTTTCATACACATACAGCACCGGTACT